>SXGT01079025.1_pt1 | contig 17596 bp, 15 predicted proteins | sample 3176221 | NCBI WGS metagenome assembly SXGT01 (sample SAMN11356862, study PRJNA531348) | freshwater metagenome | isolation source: freshwater sample F1-120 | place: China: Fuxian Lake, Yuxi | collected 2017-12-25
AAGGTGCCCGAAGGGCGGATGAGGGTGAGCTCTAGGCAATTATTCGCTCCCATACCTGAAGCAAACAACAGACACCACTCTTCTTTACGACTACACCCCAGAAAACGGATGCTTCGCCGTATCTTTCTTATCGACCATCTCTTTAGCAGATGGCTCATTCTTCATCGCCCGAGCGATCGACAGCATCGTCGCATCATAGTTGTACTGAAAGATCTTCTTGTCATCAGCAGCATCCCAGTGAATGAAGACGCCACAGACAATGACGAGGTTCTCAGCCTGATCAGCAGGGATCACACCCTTCTGAACGCTGTCAGCGACTGCCTTGGCAACGGCGAACTGAGCAGGTCCAAACATCTGGACAGCCTGCTTGGCACCCTTGATCGTGACCTTGGTGATCATGACCGTCGATGGTTTGACAGCCAGATTCGGCTCGAGCACCGCCAGCAGATTGCTGTGTCCAGCGGACTGATTCGCGAGAGCTTGCGCAAACGCAACACCCACAGGACCACTCTTGTCACCGATCAGCAGATCGATGTGCGCGATTTCATTGCCTTCTCCGACGAGGGCTTCACCAACGCTCATCAACATAATGCATATCCTTTAGCTTGAGACGATGAGAACTCAGCAGTCGCCGAGTCGTGCAGGAAAATCATTGATTTCAAAGCCTGTAGTTCTAGAAGAAAAGTCCTGCACAGCGAGGTTGTGACCTTTTCTTAATGGTGCACCAGGCCCCTTTCAGAATAACGGATCGCGTGTCAAAATACACCCGAGGACTGATGAATTGCAAAGCTCAAACTCACCATCCTTCCCACAAGTCTCACAGGGGATCGTATGCAGGAAATCTGCTTCGAAGTATCGATCTACCCGTTCCAGATCGATTTTATGGACCACGTCAGTAATATCGTCTACATCCAATGGATGGAGATGGGACGTTGTCACCTGCTGGACGCTGTCGATCTCTCCGTGCCCAAGATTGCCGCTGAGCAGTTTGGTCCGGTGTTGATTGAGACGCAGATCGTCTATAAGAAGCCCCTTCGTCTCGGGGACCGAGTCAAAGTGCAAGTCTGGCTGACAGAGCTGACCGCCATCACTGCCTGGATCAACTTCGTTTTCTCCAATCAAAACAATGAGATCTGTGCCACCGGCCGTCAGCGTGGCTTATTCATTGATCTGAAAACAGGACGCCCGAAACGCATGACCGATGAAATCCAGGATCGCTTCCGGCTTTATCTGAAACCCGACAAAGACGACGAGCAAGCACGATGAGCGACGCTCAGTTTGACCTGATCATCGCAGGCGGTTCCGTTCGCGCCGCCTGCCAGGCCGCCCATGCCGCCGGCTTGCGAGTCGCCACCATCGACCTCTTCGCCGATGTCGATACCTCTTGGTACGCCGCCGAAGTCATCCAGCTCGACAGAGCAGGCTACCCCGACAACCTCCTTCCCGCCCTCGACCGCTTCAACCGCTCGATCCCTCTGATGTACACCGGCGGCCTCGAAAACAATCCCGATCTCATCCAGCGGATCAACGCAAAACGACCACTCTGGGGAAACGACTCCAACACCCTTCGCCGAGTCCGTGATCCCATCCTCCTGCAACGAGCCTTACGACTCGCAGGCTTCCCCTCACTCAAAACTCTTTCAGGCCAGCAATCCCCAGCCACCGGCATTTGGATGCGAAAACCTCTGCAGAGCGTCGGTGGAATTGGCATCCAGAAAGTTCGCAACCCCCGAACGAAAGCAGATCAATTGACCGATCGCTTTTATTGGCAGAAGCATCTCACAGGAAATCAGATGAGCGTGGCCTTCTTCTCCACTCTATTGAGTCCAGACAAATTCAATCTCTCCCCAAGACAAATCAGCCTGCAACTTCTCGGCACCACACAAGCACTCACCACCGACGACTTTACCTACCAGGGCTCTCTCTATCGACACCAGGGGATGTCCAGCGAATGGAACCACGAGGTCAAACGCCTCGGCCGATTTCTTCAATCTCATTTTCAACTGACGGGCTTCTTCGGCATCGACCTGATCGTCAATGACCGCGGAATCTTCGTCCTCGAAGTCAATCCCCGCTGGACCGCCAGCATGGAATTGTTGCCCCAGGTGGCTCGGCTAGAAGGATCTCCAACACCTTACAGCGGGAAACAGATCATCTACGCGACCTGCGATATGAGCGTCCCGATTAATTGGAAATGGTTCAACCTCGACAACACCTTCCTCGCGGATCTTCCTCGCCCTGGCACCCACATCAACACGGGCGATCCAGTTCTAACTGTCAGAGCCAATGCCATCACTCGGACAGCCCTGCTGAAAAAGCTCGACGAAGCCAGACGCGAATGGCAAGCAAAATGGAGCTGACAGGCTGTCATCTTGGCGCAATTATTGCATACTTATTTTCCCTGCTGGCAATTCTGCCATATCAGGAGCAAACCGTGAGAAAACTTTCCGCCGTCAGCATCCTCCTCCTCACCCTCGGCTATCTCGTCTGGCCCGTCGACATCATCCCGGACGTCTTCCTCGGCGTCGGCCAGGTCGACGACCTGACCATCCTCATCGCCGGCGTCACCCAGGCCTACCGCCTCTGGAAAAAGAGCAACGAAAAACCCAGCGTTCCGCAGTAACGATTGTCGGTTGACCGGGAGGGCGAGGCTCCGTCCGAGCCGCTACTTTGCATTGCGACACACCCGCTCTGCACAAGAGATAGATGGCCACGAAAGGTTGTGAACATTCAACACGATACGCTGGTGAGGCAATGCCACACGTGATACCGGCAAAACCGCTTCACAACCCCTTCAAATACTCCAACAACACCCGCCGCTCCGTCTCACTCAACACTCCCGGGTAATCATGCCCTCTGTTCGCCTTCCCCAATAGCCGCGTATCAAAATACCGACGCTTCACGGCCTTATCCATAGCCCCCTTCGGCATCTCTTCCACTCGCTCCACCTTCAATCCCACCCTCTCGTAGTCATAGCGATCATTCTCCCGCATCCACACCACAGGCCGCTTCTCAGGATTCAGAACCTCCTCCAACGTCGGCACAGCCCCATTATGAAAATACGGCGCCGACGCCCACACCCCATCCAGAGGCGGCGCAACATATCCCTGCGGATCCAGAATCACCGGTTGCTTCCCATACTCCGTCATCCAGCTGTCCTTGATCCACTGACGATGCTCCGGCCCAATACTCTCCAACCGCACCCGATCCGTCCCCACGTCATCCAGCGGAACAAGCTTATTAGGATAGCTCGCGACGTCCTCAGAATACTTCGTCGCATAGGTGCCATGGCAGCTTGAGCAATGGTCTCGAAAGACGACGGCCCCCTGTTTCGCCAACGCCTCATCAATTAGTCCCTCATACTTCGGAGCTTTCAGTGAATTCAGATAATCCTGAATCTCAACGAAGTCCTTCTCCCAGCTGTAGATTGTGTCACGGTCATTCGAGGGTGCCAGTGTGAACTGCATCAACACCCGATGGTGCTTCGGCGAAAACCCATCAATGTAAATCCCAGACTTCTTCGCATAATGCCACCAGGAAGGAGCATCCATGTCATGATGAGTAAACTCAACTCGCTGCAAAGGGACCACCGACATATCCGGCGTCCGCTGAGCCACAAACGCCACCCCGAACATGACGGCATTCGTCGTCCCTGAAGTCGATCCCATCGGAAACGCCAGCGCACCAAGATCCTGCACTTTCGTCAGCTTCCCACGAAACAGCTTCACCGTCGCAACATCCTCCGTCAGCGACTGCAGATCAAACTGCTGATTGGCTACTCCCGGAATCAGCTTCCCCTCCACCGTCCCCTGATGACACGACAAACAATTCATATGCCACCCGCCGGAATGATCGACGATGTAACCGATCGGGTTCAACTCGTCAGGAGAACTCTCTGGATCAACGACCAACCCATACCGCGCCATCGTCGCCCGACGACGTTCCGACAGCGACAGCTTCGCAACCTCTTTCTTCGCCTCGATCGGCCACGTCAACCACAGCGAATCAAACGTCGTCTGATCGAACGACTCCGGTAGGTACATCGTCTCGCGCAAATGCCTCAATCCCGGATGCGGCGACGAGGACGGCTCCTCACCACACACCGGCATCGCGACCAACATGGCAATCACAGCAACAACAAGTCTCATGACAATCCGCACATACCCGAGAAATTCTGTATCATTTGAAAACGCCGACAGGCGTCTCATCATTTTAGACATCCCGTCGAGCAGGGACACCTCGTAACCGCCAGCCAGCAGGATTTATAACGGCATCGGAATCGGAGCAGCATCGTCAATAAGGCGGAGAATGCAAATAATTGGCTATTCTAAGACCGACGTTGTGAAATCCTCCAATTCCTCATCTGGAAATCTCTGTGCCACGCCCCAGTCGACGACTATAATACACGTTCGTGGAGAGACGATTTTGCCCAGTCCGGGCGTGTTATTGGAGTAAGAAGTGACTACGCTGCCCATCGTTGAGAAACCGACTTTCGTCGAAGAAGATCCGCTCGATCTTATGGACGAAATCGATGCCCTGCGGAAAGAGAAGAACGCGGCCATCCTCGCCCACTTTTACACCGACGGCGAAATCCAGGACATTGCTGACTTCACTGGCGATTCCCTCAAGCTCGCCCGGGACGCCGCCTCGATCACTAATCCGATCATCGTCTTCTCCGGCGTTCACTTCATGGGTGAATCGGCGAAGATTCTCTCGCCCGAGAAAACGGTTCTCGTCCCCGACCTGCTCGCTGGCTGCTCCCTCGCGGACAGCTGCAACCCGCATGATCTCAAAGCCATGCAGGATCAACTGCGAGCTGAAGGCCGAGATATCGTCACCGTCGCTTACATCAATACGACCGCTGCGACCAAGAGCCTCTGCGACTGGATCGTCACCAGCGGCAACGCGAGAGAAATCATCGACCGCGTTCCCAAAGACAAAGAGATCCTCTTCGTTCCCGACCAGCACCTGGGCCGTTACCTGCAGGAAGTAACCGGGCGCAAGATGATCCTCTGGCCGGGGAGTTGCATGGTCCACGAAATGTTCTCCAAGCAGGATCTCATCCGCGCCAAGAAGAACAACCCCGAGAGTATCATCATGGCTCACCCGGAATGCCCACAAAACATTCTGGAGATCTGCGACTTCATCGGCGGTACCGAGAAGATGCGTCAGTACGTTGTCTCACTCAAAGAACCACAACGGTTCCTGGTCGCAACCGAAGTCGCAATGATCCACGCCCTCAAGAAGATCGCCCCCCAGCACGAATATATCCCTGTCCCCGGCATCTTCGCTGACACCGGCGAAACCTGTGCCTGCAACCGCTGCCCCCACATGGCCCGCAACACCCTCCAGAAAATCCGCGACTGCCTGCGCGACGGCAAACCCGAGATCGAATGGAAACCCTACTTCGCGGACGCAAAAGATGTGCTCGAGCGAAGTCTGTTGAAATAGAGTATCAAGGTACGAACGATGACCTCACTACCCACAACACGAACTCTGCAGTCACTCGCAGAAACGAAAGAACTGATTACGACGGATCAGTTCATCGAACTTGTTGAACAAGACATCAACGAGGCTCGCTACTCGCATGCTGAACTCATTGACGGGATCGTGGTCATGAATGCTGCCGTTGGACGTTATCATGGACGTCCTCAACAGATCATTGCAACCTGGTTAGGCAATTATGAAATAGCAACCGAAGGTGTCGAAAGCTTTCCCAGCGTGTCACTCGTTCTTGATCGAACGAACATGCTTGAACCACATGCCTGCCTTCGAATTACTGATGAGTATGGAGGAGCCAGCAAGGGTGATCAGTATGTTCGCGGTCCAGCAGAGCTAGTTGTCGAAATTAGCGTCTCATCTGTGGATCGAGATCTAGGTTCCAAGAAAAATAACTACGAACAATCTGGGGTTCTGGAATATCTTGTCTGGCGAGTGGAAGAGGGCGAGTTTGACTATTTCTCCCTGACCAACGGAAAGTTCGCCCCTCAAGCGGTCACAATCGGAGTCCTCAAAAGTAAAATCTTTGGAGGGCTTTGGCTCGATGTTGCCGCTGCACTTCGCCTCGACATCCGCGGAGTCATGAAAACTCTCGAAGCTGGTGTTTCATCTCCTGATCACGAAGCATTTGTGACCAGTATGAACTTAAGAAAACGTAATTAGATTCTACCTCTGACTCACCGCTTCACCAACGCCAACGCCTCCGGCAACCGAATCGTCCCCTCATAAATCGCACGCCCGATGATGATGCTGTCCAGATGCGGGTGGGACTGATGCATCTGCTGTAGGTTTTTGATGTCCTGCAAAGTCGTGACACCACCTGATGCCACCGTTGAAATTCCCAAGTCTGACAGATTCGCCAGATCGTTGAGCGTTCCCTCATCGATCCCCTGCATCATGCCGTCATTGGCGATGTTGGTATAAACGATCGCCGCGACCGGCAGGTTGGCATAGCGTTTCGCCAGGTCATATGCCGAGGTCTTCGACGTTTCCAGCCAGCCTTCTGTCGCGACCATTCCGTCCTTGGCATCGACGCCGAGTACGATCTTGTGGGGGAACTTCGTCGTCATCGACTCGAACCAGTCCGGTTCACGCAGCGCCTTCGTCCCGACGATGACACGGGCGATCCCCATCTCTTCCAGCAACATCCGAATGGACGCTTCATCGCGAATCCCGCCGCCGAGCTGACAGGGAATGTTGATGCTCGACGTGATCACCTTGATCGCCTCGATATTCACCGGCTTACCCGCTTTGGCTCCGTCCAGATCGACCAGGTGCAGCATCTCGGCTCCCTCGTCTGCCCAGCGTTTCGCCATCTCTCCAGGCTGATTGCCGAAGATCGTTTCCTGGTTGTAATCCCCCTGACGAAGTCGAACACATTTTCCGTCACGCAGGTCAATCGCTGGAAGCAGAAGCATAGAAGTCACTCGTTACTCGAAGTTGGCCTGATCAAAACAGTTCACGAAGAAGATGGTCTTACTCGTCGTCTTCAAACTCATCTTCGTCGTCCCATTCTTCTTCATCGTCCTCGTCGTCGTCATCATCCTCTGATTCGTCGTCCCAGGCTTCGAACTCCAACCCTTCCAGTTCAAAGGGATCGGCTCCCTTCATCACCTGATCGATGATCTCTGGAAACTCGCTCAGCAGAATCGTCTTGTTCATCGAGCCCTGACGTTCAGGAATCGGGATATCGAGCTCCGCTTCGTTCGACTCTTCCCAGGAGACCTGCACCGGAACTCGGCCTGGACTCATGAATCCAAAGAACCCCGAAGACGCCTTCCAAATCCGCTCCCAGGTCGCCAGGACATCCTGAAGCGTTCCCGAGCTTGAATCAGACGACTCTTCGTTATCGTCATCCGAATAAAAGTACTCAATCATGTTCAAGTTGGTCATCAGAAAGTTTCTATCGTTTTCGGTGACGATGAAGAGTGGACGGAAAGGGTTGGAACGCAGAGAGAACAGAGTTGAGCAGAGGTCGCTGAGGAAAGATTCAATCGCAATCATGGGCTAAAGAAGAGTTTCAGGAGTTCAAGGTTTAGGTTCAGAAACAGGTCACTCGTTCTGGCAACTTGCAATACGATCGTGAATTTCTTCTCTGCGACCTCCGCAACACTCTGTTCTCTCTGCGTTCCAACTATTTCTCCTATATTCTATTAACTTACAGCTCTGCAAAGTTCTGCAGAATCTTCAGGCCGATGTTCTGGCTTATCTCAGGGTGAAACTGTGTCGCCATCACGTTGTCCTTCTGGACGATCGCAGCGAAGTCGACATCATAACTCGCCGTCGCCACTGTGACACCCGCATCCTTTGGCTTCACATAATAACTGTGCACAAAATAAACGAAGGCCCCTTCAGGCAGCCCGCGCGTGATCGGCGATTCTTTACGGAACGTCAACGAGTTCCATCCCATGTGCGGCACCTTGAGCGACTTGTCCGCCGGCTCAAACTTGACGACTTCCCCTGGAATCAGCCCCAGTCCTTCGTAGTCGCCGTCTTCGTAACTTCGGTCAAACAGCAACTGCTGCCCCAGGCAGATCCCCATCAACGGCTTGCCGGTTTTGACATATTCCAGAATCGGCTGAATCAACTGGCGCTCCTTGAGCGCCGCGATCGCATCCCGAAACGCGCCGACTCCTGGCAGAATCAGCTTCTCTGCTGCGACAATCTCTTCGGGATGACGCGCAAAGGACGCCGTCGCTCCGACTTTCTCGAAGCCCTTCTGGACACTGCGAAGGTTGCCCATGTCGTAATCGATGATCGTGATCATAATAGGCGCTAGGCGTTAGGGTTTAGGCGTTAGGAAGAAACAGACACGGTAGGTGGACACGCCGCAATTCGCAAGTGTTCGGCTTTTGATTGGGTGTGCCACGGCTGTGTCAGCCGTGCGAGTTCTCGTTTCGCGTCGAACCCAAACTCACGGCCGACACAGCCGTGGCACACGGAGCTATTCTCATCTCCCTCGCCAGGTCTGCTGAAACTGTTGACCACGTCCTGCGACCGTCAGCGGGTGCTGAGCCTTCCTCCACTGTCCCTGCTGAAGATCGATATTTTCGCCTGCGTAATGTGCCAGGTGATCCCCTGACGACCATGCCGCCTGGGCGTCGAATTCCCAGGTATCATCAATTCCCGCCAGTCGTTTGAGCAGTTGCATCATGTAGAGCAAAGCAAACATCAATGCGGCCATGATGAGCCCCAGTATGGGGATTAACAGCCCGTGGGCGAAAAAGTGAAAGACCGATTCCTGCATCATCGGCCAGCCGTAGAGGACCGCCAGCGTCGCCAGTGACAGATACGGCCCGTACGGGATCGCTCGTCGAAAGAAGGCAAACGTCAGAATAACGGAGATCAGCGCGAACAATGGTGCCAGGAAAAAGATGACCACACAGTTCTGCCACCCCATGAAGGTCCCGACCATCGCCATCAGGATGACGTCGCCGAAGCCCATGGCTTCCTTCTTGAGCGTCACGAACCCGATGAAGCGAATCACCCAGATCATCCCCGATCCGACGATCAGTCCGACCAGGCTATTCAGAAAGCCATGCAGATGTGGGTGCAGCGTGATCCAGGGAGGAAACGGCGGCCCTTTCAGCGACTGCACAAGCTCCTCGGGAAAGAACAGCACCAGCAAATCGAGCAGTTGACTATTCTGAAACCAGATAGGAACAATCCAGAAACAACCGGCAATCGTTGCACCGACAACCCCCACCAGCATCGCGGGCAGTGTCGTCGCATCGGGGAGCAGATAATGGTCGAAGTCGATGAATGTCCCCACAACAAGAGCTTCGACCAGTACGACATGATATAGATAGCGCAGGACCAGAAACGCCCCATCAGGCTGGAACACACCCGTAATCCACTCCGGCCCGAGGATCCAGCTTAACGACGACGCCTTCGGGTCCAGCCCTACCGGAACTTCCAGCCAGAACAGCCACGCCAGCAAGGCGCCGTTGAGGAGTTCAATGAAGGGCTCTCGTTTGAGGACACGTCGTCCCGAATAGGGAGAGCGCCCCAGCATGGACATCGTCCCGACGACCGGGAGCCGGTGATACCAGCGCGTCGGCGGGTAGTAGCCTTGTCGGGGCGACTTGAGAAAGATCTGCTTCAGCTCTTTGGTCAGGCCGACTGTTTCAGGAATACGAATAATGCAGCGATTCAAAAACCGCCCGACGAAGACGCCAAGGACAAAGATGATGCCTGTGATGACATACTTGGCTTCGAGCGTCATGCCGTGCCTCGGTCGAGTTGAAGAGCAGTCAGAATTTCGTGAGTGATCGCGTCGGTCGATTTGTCATCAGTGGAGACCTTGAGGGTCGCGACTTCCGTATACCACGGACCGCGCAACTCCAGCAAGGCTCGTATTTCCTCCGCTGCCGGCAGGCTCGTCAGGGCAGGACGGTTCGCTGTGGTCTTGACGTCTGCTTCCAGACGCGCTTGAATGGTCTCAGGAGTTGCCGTCAGCCAGATGACTGGATTCAACGTCTTCAGCAGGTCTCGATTCTCCGGTCGAATCACAATCCCGCCCCCGGTCGCGAGGACCGTGTTCTTGCGGCTCATCAGTTCGCGTAGCAGACTCGACTCCAGATCTCGAAACGCTGCTTCCCCCTGAGTCGCAAAGATCTCTGCAATACTCTTCCCGGCCCGCTCCACCAGCAGCACGTCCGCATCCAGCCACGCCCACCCAAGACGCTCCGCAAGCGCCTGCGCCACAGACGTCTTGCCGGTTCCGCGATAGCCAATGAGGGTGATGAGCATAGGAGAGTGGGATGGAAATTAGAAATTAGGAATTGGAAATTGGCCTGACAGCTTCGCCATTTTGATCCTTCTCCCCCGGGGAGCGGTTTTCAGTCCCTTCTCCCCCAGGGAGAAGGTGGCGGCGCTTCGCCGACGGATGAGGGAACTCTGCGAAATTGATTAAGCGACGACACCACAATGCGATCAGTCCATCAGTTCTCCAGCTTCACTGGCGAGATCGCCTGCCGCAGTGTCTTCCTCATCTTCTCCAGCGGTGCAACGGTCTGTGTGAAACATTCATACTGGGCGGCTGCCTGTCGCACGAACATCTCCAACCCGCTCGCGACGCGGCATTCCCGTTCACGCGCCTGCTTGATGAGCAAGGTGTTTTCCGGGGTGTAGATGGTATCGAAGACCAACGCTCCCTCCCGCAGCCAGTTGTCCCGCATGGGCGATGCATCGACGTTGGGGTGCATGCCGATCGGCGTGCAGTTGACGAGGACGTCGTAGAACTCTGCCCCGCGGTTTTCCCAAGTGATGTGGGCACATTTAAGTTGAACAGCCAGTTCTTCGCCACGTTTGCGAGTCCGGTTCGTCAACGTCACCACCGCGCCAGCCTGCATCAGTCCGAGCGCAATGGCACGAGCAACTCCCCCCGCACCGAGGATCAGAATCCGTTTTCCTTCGAGTGAAATCTGTTCGCCAGTTGGGGTCTTCATCCCGGCTCGAATCGTCTGCATGGCGGCTTCGAGATCGGTATTGGCAGCGACCCAGGCACCACTCGTCGCCTTGAACAGAGTATTGGCTGCTCCTGACTCCTTGACCCGCTCGTCGGCATGATGTGCCTGACTGATGACGTTCTCCTTGTGAGGAATCGTCACGGAGAAGCCTTCAAACCCAATTTCTTTCAGACCAGTGATACAGGTCGCGAGTTGATCCTGCTGAATTCGCAGCGGGACGTAAATCCCTTTGAAACCTTCCTGATGAAAGGTCGTGTTATGCAGCAATGGCGAAAGACTGTGACTGATGGGATCGCCAATCACGCCGAACATCTTTGTGTCTTTCTTGATGTCGTCGTAGTGATAAACTTCAACCATGTCTTTGAACGACACCTGCCCTGGCGCGAGTTCACGCTCACTGCTGAAACTCGCATACGAGTACGGACTGCCGAAGCGTCCACACAGAATCCGCGTGAACAGTCCGAACTCCCCCATGCAGAACGCCACCGTCGGCTTCGGTGCGGACTGCAGCAGTTTCATCATGCGGACCCCATCAGCCGCGGAGTTTGCCATCGTCACGATCTTGACGATGTCCCCGTCGAGCTTGAGCATCTCTTCGTAGATCTTTTCGAGATCCGCCGGGGTTTCATCGAAGTTGTGGTAGCTGATGATCCGGCGTGTTTTGCCATACCGGGGAATGGCCTTGGCGATGTCCATCTCGATATCAATGAACTCGACGCCCGCCACGATCGCAGAGCGAATCAACGTCTGACGCTGCTCCTCGGTCCCGTTCCAGCGACCATGATCCTCACGACGACGACACGTCATCACAATCGGGGTCGGGCGCTTCTCCAGCAGTCGAGAGATATTCGGCGGCGTCTTCAACCAGTCAATGCGATACTCCACCAGCCGAGCCCCCGCATCGGCGAGCGCCTGGTGTTCGGCAATCATCATCTGGTGGCGCGTCCGGCCAATACTGACACAAATCATGGATGGGGCTTAGGGAATAGGGCTTCGGGCTTAGATAATTGACCTACTAGCATAACAGACACCCGCCGGTTTTCGACCGTTCGGGGGTGAAAACGGGGATCCAGGGATAACGCAAAGCCGCCAGGATGCATTATTGAATGCAAACCTGGACGGAACCGCCTACACTGAGTTTTGCTTAAAAGTCGAGACGTCTTCCACAGAGATGTGCTCGAGTGAATTATAGGGAGAGCCTTCGACAACAACATCGACAACAGCTTGATCAAGTTTCCCAGAGGCCATCGCCTTTCGATGGAAATACAAATCACCGAGAAAGATTTCCTCTCCTCCACACCAATCTTTAGGCAGAGCAATCCGCTGATAGGCGATTGCTCCATTTGTATTCCTCGCAAAAAATCCCGCTATCTCGCGGCTGGAATCGTCTAACGTCGACAGATCACGACTTCGCAGCCCGACGATTCGCTCAATCAATCCCGGGGCGAGTTGAAACAATCTCGACCTTTCATTCAAGCTGAATAGAACTAACCCGGGGTAATCGAGTTCATCATCGTTGGTGAAAATAGCGTTGTTGGCTTGAACAACAACCGCCTGAGTTAACTGGTGAGGTCGGCTGAAAATCTCATGAAGACGAAATTTACGATTGCGTTCAAGCCTTTCCGAGTCAAAGCCCAGAAGTCGAAATTCAAGCTTTGATGCTTTTTTCTGGTCGTAGATATGCACACTGACTAACGACATCATTTCATCGGGATTCCCTAGAAAAAGCCGGCGTGTCAGACCATTGGTCGCGACTCGAACTTTCACAAGCTGATATTGTTGCCCAAACATGTGCTTTGCATCGAGGTTCACGCTGTAATTCGGATCGGCCTGACTTGCCTGATGAATGGCTTGATTCAGATATTTCTTGAATGCACCGTCGGAATTTTCGAGAAACGTAGTTTGAATTTTTGATCGCAGACTCATCCAAGCTGACCAGGAATGAATCAAAGGAACCTTCAAGCAAACAAGGACCAAAAGATCCCGAAAGCGGGAATCTGGCTTACAACCCAAGTCGATAAAAATCATACTTTTGGATGTATACAGGTCGCCTCGATAAGTTTTTAGCTTGCGGAAACCATCGACCTCTGGATTATCCATGTTATGACGGCGATGGACTACCACCGCAACTATGGAGAAACCAATCGCAGAGATCAGTAAGAGTCCTAACCCGACTTGCCATTGAAAGAGTCCTGCGATCACGCAAACCAGTGCCCATGCTGCTCCCAGAATTCGATTTGCTTTCTTACTGCCAATATTCCAACTCATGGTCCTGCCCGATGTAAATGTCGTGAAGCGAGCAAATGCTTCTACAAAACTGCAGCAACTTCGTCCACTTATTGCCTACACATCTATTTAAAAATTCACCATGCAATTAATTTTCAACTCGCGATGAGAATCGCTGACGGTTCACCGTTCGCAGTTACTTTCATCCGTATTCCGATCTCAACCCAACCGACCGAACTGCTTATCGAGATCTGCTTTGGTCAAGCGTAGCATCGTGGGGCGGCCGTGGGGGCAGTGGTGGGCGTCGTCGATGAGGTGGCGTTGGGCAAGGAGGGATTGGATTTCGTCTTCAGTCAGGCGGTCGCCGGATTTGACGGCGGCTTTGCAGGCCATGGAGTGGAGCATGTGGTCGATGAGTTCGCGTCGCTGAATTTTGCGGTTCGAATCTCGCAGGGTCTCGACGATGTCCTTGAGCAGGGCCTCCAGGTCTTTGCGACGCAGCATCACCGGATAGCTCATCATCGCGACCATGTGGCCGCCAAAGTCTTCGATGTGGAAGCCGAGTTCGCTGAGCATGTCAGCGTGGTCGAGCAGGAGTTGATGCTCCTGTGGACTGAAGACGACGGTGGTCGGGACGAGGAGACGCTGCGTCTCGATTTTGCCGGCGAGGACCCGTTCGCGGAGGCGTTCGTAGAGAATTCGTTCGTGGAGAGCGTGTTGATCAATGACTGTGAGGCCATCTCCGGTCGGGACGACGAGGTAGCAGTTATCGACCTGGAGGGCACTGGTGCGGAGAGGGAGAGGACTGGCGGAGTCGGTCGCGCCCTGCGGAACACTGCTGGGCAAGCCAGCAGTGGCACCCGGATCCTGATCACGGACGGGAATGTCCGTGATCCTCGGGAGGGAGTTGTCGGGGAAGGGTTTGAATTCGGTGTAACGTCCGTAGCTGGGGGTTTCGAGGGACGGGGGTCGCCAGCCTTGTTGGGAGGGGACGGGGCCGAGGTCGATTTGCTGTGGACCTCTCGGGCCTTCTAGTTGTGACTGCGCCCACCCGGCGAACTCATCTCGCAACTGCTGGGGACGAGATGACGAAAACAGATCGGACTCTGTTTCGGGAGAGTTGGGAATCGCGGGGGTCGAGGGTTGATTGGAAAACTGGTATTTGGCCTGCAGGTTCATCGTCAGGAATTTTTGACGAATCATCCCGAGCAACTGGCGATACAGCCTTTGGGAGTCGACGAAGCGAACTTCTGATTTTTGCGGGTGGACGTTGACATCCACTTCATCGGGTGGGAGTTCCAGCATCAGATACGCAATCGGCTGTCGTCCGACCATGAGCAGGCCGCGGTACGATTCTGTCAGGGCATGCTGCAGCGAGCGGTCTTGAATCCAGCGTCCATTAAGGAAGAAATACTGGTGTTTGCGGGCTGATTTACTGACGTCCGGGTTTCCGACGAATCCCCACATGCGCAGGCCGTTGTGTTCGGACTCGACCGGGATCAACTGACTGGCCAGTTCCTTTCCGAAGAAGGTGACGAGGCGTTCCAGGAACGAATCGGTCGCGGGAAGTTCGTGCAGCAGTTTGCCGTTGTGACGCAGAGTCATGGCGAGACGCGGATTGGCCAGTGCGATCCGGGCGAAGACTTCGGTGATGTGGGATAGCTCTGTCCCGGAGGACTTCAGGAATTTGCGACGTACGGGGGTGTTTAGAAACAGCTCACGGACTTCGATCTGGGTGCCGTTGGGACAGCCGCAGACTTGCGGGGCTTCGTATTTCCCTGCCACGACATGCAACTGACGCCCATTCGGCTGGTCGGCTCGCTTGGTGCGGATTTTCAGATCGGAGACTTCGGCGATCGAGGCGAGTGCTTCGCCGCGGAAGCCCATGGTCTGGACGCGGAAGAGGTCGTCTGAGTGCCGGATCTTGCTGGTGGCATGGCTGGAGACGGCCAGGAGCAGATCGTCGGGGTGAATGCCTTCGCCGTCATCGACGATGCGGATCAGGGTCGCGCCGGCGTGTTCGAGGTCGAGGTCGATACGGGTCGAGAGGGCATCGAGGCTGTTTTCGAGCAGTTCCTTGACGACACTGGCTGGGCGTTCGATGACCTCGCCGGCTGCGATCTTGTTGATCAGGCTGTGATCGAGCTGACGAATCCGCCCGAAATCGGCGTCCGTTTCTGCATCGATCGAAGTCTCACTCGCCATAAGTCGGGCAGTCCTTTGCAAAATCCAAGTTTACCTCGGCGGTCCCCGACAGACAATCAAGTCAGCTGGATTCGTCGGGGGAAGGACGTTTTCAAAAAAATCCAGTTCGGAACGGTTTGGGTTTCGACTGCTTGGGTCGTTGGTGGTCACATCGGAACGGAGGCTTTTGAGGGCGTCCTTGGCACTGGCTGACTTTTTTCTGGTCCACCGCTGAAGAACAGTGGTCACGACGAGGGGCCTCGTCGGTCCGATGATGCTGAGGGTTGGGATCGTAGCGGACCATGCCCTGTGATCCTGCGGACGCCTGGAACACTCTGCGAGAAGACACTGCTGGGCAAGCCAGCAGTGCCACCCGGAGAAGGAGTTCGCTTGGTCGGCTGTTTGGGAGAGTCGTGGGCATGGGACGTTGGTTCCGAACTGGGGTGAAAGTAGGGCTTGGGGATTGGGGCTTAGTCGGATGTTGATGATCGTTGGTTGTGAATATGATCAGAGGGAATTGACCACAGAGGCACGGAGGGAGAGGGATGAGGAGGAGGGTTTTGGTTGACGACTCCGTGACCTCTATGGCTCTGTGGTAAACTTGTTTTGGATTTTTGATCGGCTGATTTTGTCTCGTTGATTTTCAACGGTGAGAATCCGGTGTGTGCACGACACAGGGCTCTCTACCCTACCGGGAAGTGTTGCGCGGATGGGGTTATATAGACAGCGTGATTGCGAAGGAGCATAGGGAGGGGAGGGTGGAAGGTGTTGAGGGGAAGGGGGTTGGGGGTGCGCGATTTTGGGAAGGGAGTTTTAAGACGGGTAGTCTGAAAATCAGGTTTTGGGTGGTAAAAGTGATGGGAGTGGTCTTGGTTCGATTGGGGCATCGACTTGTCGAGGGGAACCGAACCGGGCGTTTGCATCAAGATTCATTGATAATAATCTTGAAATGGGGAATTGCGTGGGTGATACTGAGAGCCGGATGCGTTTGATAAGGCGGTGGCATGAGTGAGCTGCTTTTATCGTTGATTGTGTTGGGACTGGTGATGGTGGGCCAGGGAGGCGCGGGTTGTTTTTTGAGAGTGGTGTTCACAGCTCGCATTTTTAATTTTCGCTTTGGGAAATTCGCAGAGTTCCCTCATCCGACCTCGACTGTATTTTGGTTGCGAACCAGAGGTTCGACTCGGCCACCTTCTCCCCGGGGGAGAAGAGTTCAAGACTCACATCTGGCGTTCGACAGGCTGTCGGGCGGTTTCTTTTTTCTTTTTCAACGGAGGACCTTGTTATGCAAACGAGCGGTGTATCGAGCGTGGCCGTGGGCCTGGGAGCTGCGGCAGATGTTTTGAACCTCAACAATTCGAGCAGTGGTCAGAAGACGCGTAATCTTGCTCTGGTCGGTCACGGCCATGTGGGCAAAACGACTCTGGGGGACTTACTTCTTTTCAAAGCTGGTATTACCAAAAAGGTCGGGTCGGTCGACGACGGGACAAGTTTGCTCGACAATGATGATGAAGAGAAACGACATCACTTCACGCTTTCCTCGCATACTGCTCACTTTGATTTCCAGGGCCTTCGCTTTAACCTCCTGGATACCCCTGGCTACCCGGATTTTCTTGGTCAAGTGATTGGACCGCTGTCGGCTGTGGAGAATGCGGTCATTGTTTTGGATGCTCATAAAGGGATCGAAGTCAATACGCGACGGGTGTGGAAGCTGGCCGGTGAAATGAAGCTGGCCAGGTTTATTTTGATTAATAAATGCGAAGCGGAGCATATCGATCTGCCGCGGTTGATTTCGCAGGTGCAGGAGCAACTGGGGCCGATGTGTCTTCCGTTTCTGCTGCCGAATACGACGGGGAGCGGGTTCACGTCGTTGGTGGATGTGCTGGAGCCGACGCCGGATGGGCGTTCGGTAGAGGGGTTTGAGATTGATGCGATTCGGACGCAGATTCTGGATCTGGCGTTTGAGTCGGATGAGGAGTTGATGGAGCGTTATCTCAACGATGAGGCGATCTCGATTGAAGAGATTGATCAGGCAATCCTGCAGGCGGTGACGAGCGGGGCGATTGTTCCGATCTATTGTGTGTCGACGAAGAATGATCTGGGGATCGATGAGTTTCTGATGTCGGTCTGCAAGTATGCGCCGGATGCGGGGCTGCTGGAGCGCCATGCGGTGGGCCCTCGCGGGGAAGATTTGACGCTGCTGTTGACGGAGAATC
>SXGT01015832.1_pt1 | contig 17594 bp, 16 predicted proteins | sample 3176221 | NCBI WGS metagenome assembly SXGT01 (sample SAMN11356862, study PRJNA531348) | freshwater metagenome | isolation source: freshwater sample F1-120 | place: China: Fuxian Lake, Yuxi | collected 2017-12-25
ACTTCGGCCAGCAGAGGGGTGCGCGTCGGCACCGCGAACTCGCCGTCGAGCGAGTCCAGCCGGCTCGGGTAGCGCCCGGTGAACAACGCGGCGTGGCTGTAGAGCGTCTCGTTGCTCGGGGAGTAGGCGTGCTCGAAGCGTACGCTCTCGCTCGCGAACCGGTCGAGGTTGGGGGTGAGCCCCGCGGTGGAGCCCCACGCGCCCAGCCGGTCGACACGAAGCGTGTCCAGGCTCACGATCACCACCCCCACGGGCGGGCCCGGCGCGGCGGTACAGGCCAACAACAGCGGCAGCACACCGCTGCATATCGTCGCGCCGCCCCCTCCGTCGGAGCGGTCGGGTGCCACCGCCGTTACGCACCTGCGTACCGGGAGGATTTGCCCGGCGCTGACAGCCGGGGAGGGGGTCTCCGGTTAGCCCGGGCGCCACCAGGAGCGTGCGTGAACCTCTTCGAACAGCTCGCCGGCTACGACCACGAGCAGGTCGTCTTCTGTCGCGACGAGAGCGTGGGCCTCAAAGCGATCATCGCGGTCCACAACACGTCGCTCGGCCCGGCGCTCGGCGGAACGCGGATGCTCGACTACCCCAGCGAGGCCGACGCGGTCCGCGACGTGCTGCGGCTCAGCCGCGGCATGACGTACAAGGCGGCGGTCGCGGGGCTGGACCTCGGGGGGGGCAAGGCGGTCATCATCGGCGACCCGAGCCTCAAGAGCGAAGCGATGTTCCGGGCCTTCGGCCGCTTCGTCGACACCCTGGGCGGGCGGTACATCACCGCCGAGGACATGAACACCACCGTCGAGGACATGGGGAACATCCGGCGGGAGACGCGCTGGGTCACCGGGTCCGAGGCGGCGCACGGCGGCTCGGGCGACCCGTCGCCGGTCACCGCGTGGGGCGTCTTCCACGGCATCCGCGCCTGCCTCGAGGTCACCTACGGGAGCCCCGACGTGGCCGGCCGCACCGTGGTCATCCAGGGCGTCGGCAACGTGGGCTGGTGGCTCGCGAAGTACCTCCACGACGCCGGCGCCAAGCTCGCCTACGCCGACGTGAGCGCCAAGCGGCTCGGCAAGGTGGTCGAGGCCTTCGGCGGCCAGGTGCTCGAAGGCGACGACTTCTACAAGGCCGAGGCCGACGTCCTGGCGCCGTGCGCCATCGGCGGCATCATCAACCCCCGCACGATCCCCATGTTGCGGGCCCCGATCATCGCCGGCGGCGCCAACAACCAGCTCGACGACGAGCGCCGCGACGGCGAAGCCCTCGCGCAGCGCAACATCAACTACGCTCCCGACTACGTGATCAACGCGGGCGGGCTGATCAACGTCTACAGCGAGCTCAAGGGCTACGGCCGCGACAAGGCCATGCAGGACGCGGCCAACATCTTCGACACCGTGAAGCGGGTCATCAACAAGGCCAAGGTCGAGGGCACCACCACCGCGATGTCGGCCAACCGCGTGGCCGAGGAGCGGATCGCCGCGGTGCACCGGCTCAAGCGGGTGTGGCTGCCGAGCTGACCGCGCGGGTCAGCGGAAGCGCAGGTCGAGCTCGGCGCGGCGGGTGTCCTTGCCGAGGCCGGCGGCGACCTCTTCGAGCAGGGCGCGCTCCTTGCGGCAGCTCGAGGGGACGTCGATCCACTCGTAGATGCTGCCCGTGAACGTGAGGTTGGCCGAGATGATGTCCTTCTCGACCTGCTCGCGGTTCTTCACGGTGATGCGCGTGCGGCCCTTGTACGCGTCGACGACCACCACCATGCGGTAGCGCACCTTCTCCGGGATGCGCGTGCCGCCGAACTGGTTGTAGATGTAGTCGCTCTGCCCGACCACCCACTCGGTCGTGATGCGCCCTTCGCCCTTGTTCATCCGGTCGATGGGGAACGTGTCGCCGATGACCACGAGCGCTTCGTCCCAGACCTTGTCGTAGCCTTCGTCGAAGCTGACCTCGACCGGACGCTCTTCCCAGACGGGGAGCTTGTCCTCGGGGAAGGGTGCGGGCATGCAGGCCGTGAGGAGCGTGGCGAGGAGCATCCGGCGATGTAACGCGCTACCCCACCGGCGATGCGCCTCTGCGTGGTGAGCTCCGCCCACGGGTACGGACACGCCACGCGCGACGTGGTGCTCGGCGAAGCGCTCACGCGCCGCGGGCACGAGGTGACGCAGCTCGCCGCCGCGCCCGCATCGGTGCTGGGCGCGGCGCACAGGGTGCTCCCCTGGGTGGTCGACGTGGGGCTGGTGCAGCCCGACTCGCTGGCGGAGGACGTCGACGCTACCGCGACCGCGCTCGCCGAGCGTTGCAACGACGACGCCATCGACGCGCTCGCGGCGGAGCTCCGGGCGTACGACGGCGTGGTGGTCGACATCGCGCCCGCCGCGATGGAGGCCGCGCGGCGCGCCGGGGTGCCGTGCGTGGCGGTGGGCAACTTCGACTGGGCGTGGGTGTACGCGCACTACCCCGCACTGTTGCCGTGGTCGGCGCGATTTGCGGCGTGGCAGGCACCCCACCCGGCGGTGCAGCTCGTCCCGGGCCCGCCGCTCACCGGATTTTCCATCGTCGCCGCCGGGGGCCTCCTGGCCCGGGCGCGTCCGGCGGTGCGGATCGTCGGCGCCGACGAGGTGGCCATCCTCGTGGGCTTCGGCGGGTTCGGGCTCCCTGGCCTGGCCGAACACCTCCCGACCCTGCCGGGTGTACGTTGGCTCTTCGCGCCGCCGATGTGCGCCCCGGACCGCGCCGACGTTCGCCAGGTCGACGACGTGCCGTTCTCCTCGATCCTCGCCGGCGCCGACGTGGTCCTGACCAAGCCCGGCTACGGGATGTACGGCGAGACCGTGCGCGCGGGGGTCCGCGTGGTGTGGCTCGACCGGGGCCGGTTCCCCGAGGCGCCGTGGCTCGAAGCCGCGATGTGCGCACGCGGCGACGTGAAGGTGGACGGGGCCCCCACCGCCGCGTCCCTCCGCGCCGCGGTCCACGCCGCGCTCGCCCGGCCGCGCGCACCGGCGCTCCCCGCCGACGACCGCGTCGCCATCGCCGCCCGGGTCGAGGCCGCGCTCGGAGGGGCTTCGCCGAGCCGGGGCCGGAACGTCGTCCGCCTGTAGCGGAGCCGTCGCAGCACGAGCGTGGGTTCGGGTTAGCTGCGCGGCCCATGAACATCTCCGTCGTGGGCACCGGGTACGTGGGATTGGTGGTGGGTGTGTGCATGGCCGATCTCGGCCACAGCGTCACCTGCGTCGACAGCGACGAGGCGAAGATCTCGGCGCTCCTCGGGGGTCGGGTGCCCATCTACGAGCCGGGCCTCGACCAACTGCTCGAGCGCAACGTGCGCGAAGGCCGCCTCCGCTTCACGCGCGACCTCGCGTCGGGCCTGCAGCACAGCCGCATCGTCTTCGTCGCCGTCGGCACCCCCTCGGCGGCCGACGGATCGGCCGATCTCAGCGGGGTCTTCGCGGTCGCCGGCGAGGTGGCCGACCAGGCCGACGGGCCGGTCACCCTCATCATCAAGAGCACCGTTCCCGTCGGCACCGCCGACCGGGTGCGGGCGCACGTCAAGGGGCGCACGCCGCACGGGGTCGAGGTGGTGAGCAACCCCGAGTTCCTGAAAGAAGGTGCGGCGATCGAGGACTTCCTGCGTCCCGACCGCATCGTGTGCGGCGTCGCCACGCCCGACGCCCAGAAGCTGATGGAGAGCCTGTACGCGCCCCTGGTCCGCACGGGCAAGCCCATCCTGTTCATGGACAACCGCTCGGCGGAGCTGTGCAAGTACACGGCCAACGCCGTCCTCGCGACGAAGATCTCGTTCATCAACGAGATCGCCGCCCTCTGCGACCTGGTCGGCGCCGACGTCGACGCCGTGCGCCGCGGCGCCGGCAGCGACAGTCGCATCGGCCAGCGGTTCTTCTTCCCCGGCGCCGGCTACGGCGGGAGCTGTTTCCCGAAGGACGTCCGCGCCCTGGTCGACACCGCCCGCCAGAACGGGCTGGACTTGAAGGTCGTGCGCGCGGTCGAGGACGTCAACGAGGCCCAGAAGCACCGGCTCGCCGACATGGTCATCGCCCGCCTGGGCGCCGACCTCGGCGGCCGCCGCATCGCGCTCTGGGGCCTCGCGTTCTAGCCCGAAACCGACGACATGCGCGACGCGCCGGCGCTCACGGTGGTCGACCGCCTCCTCGCGGCGGGGGCCACGGTGGTCGCCTACGACCCCGAGGCGATGCACGAAGCGCGGCGGGTGCTCGGCGATCGCATCACCTACGCGGCGCGGCCGATGGACGCGGTCCACGGCGCCGACGTGCTCGTGCTCGTCACCGAGTGGAACGAGTTCCGGAACCCCGACTTCGCCAGGCTCGCGGCCGAGCTCAAGGTGCCGGCGGTCTTCGACGGGCGCAACATCTGGAACCCGGCCGAGGTCCGCGAAGCGGGCCTCGAGTACCGCTGCATCGGGCGCCCCTGACCGCGTGCCGGCGCCCCACTTCCACGTCGCGCTCGTCGAGCCCGAGATCGGCGGCAACGCCGGCAACATCGGGCGGCTGTGCCTGAACGTGGGCGCGCGCCTGCACCTGGTCCACCCGCTCGGCTTCCAGACCGACGAGAAGGCGGTGCGCCGGGCGGGCCTCGACTACTGGAAACACGTCGATTGTGTCGAGCACGCCGACCTCGCGGCGTTCGACGCCTGGTTGGACGGGGCGGCTGGCCCGGCGGGCGCAGGCGCGGCCGGGCGGGTGTGGCCGTTGAGCTCCCACGGCGCCCACAGCTACGCCACCATCCGGTTCGAGCCGGGCGATGTCCTGGTCTTCGGCCGCGAATCGGTGGGGCTCCCCGAAGCGTGGGTCGCGCGGCGCGGGGGGTGGCGCATCCCCATGGTCGGCGCCACGCGGAGCCTCAACGTCAGCAATGCCGCAGCGGTCGTGGCGTATGCGGCCCTCGCCCAGCTCCGGCCCGACCTGTTCTGACCGGGCGGCGGCCCGCGACCGTCCCGAAGCGCGGGGAGGCTGGCGGCCGCCGCGCACCGCGCGCGAGCCTCCGTCGAGGTCCAGGCCGGTCGCGGCGCGGTGCCCAACCGGCTCCGCCACGCGTTAGCCGGGGCGTGATGGACCTCGGCGCCGTCATCCTCGCAGGCGGGCGCGGCACGCGCTTCTGGCCGTTGTCGCGGCGGGCACGGCCCAAGCAGGTGCTCGACCTGACGGGCGAGGGGAGCCTGCTCTCGCGCACCCTCGGGCGGCTCGAGGGCATCGTGCGGCACGACGCGCGGCTGGTGGTCACCGGCCCCGACATGGTCGAGGTCGTTCGCCCGGAGTGCGGGGGCGCCACCGTCGTGGTCGAGCCGAGCGCCCGCAACACGCTCCCCGCCATCGCGCTCGGCACCTGGGCCGCGGGGCGCGCCGGCGCCGACACCGTGGTCGTGCTGCCGAGCGACCACCACGTCGCGCGCCCCGAGGCCCTCCGCGCCGCGATCGTGGAGGCATCCCGCGTTGCGCACGGCGGCGCGCTGGTCACGCTCGGCATCACGCCCAACCGCGCCGAGACCGGCTTTGGATGGATCGAGCCCGGCGAGGGCGGCCGTGTCGCGCGCTTCGTCGAGAAGCCGCCACAAACCGTCGCCGACGCCCTGTACGCCGGGGGGCGCCACCTGTGGAACGCCGGCATCTTCGTGTTCCGGGTCGAGGCCCTGCGCGCCGCCCTGGTGCGGCACTGTCCGGGCACGGCGGCGGCGTGGGCGGCGTGGGAGGCGGGCGACCCGGTCGAGGCGGCGTGGGCACACACCGAGGCCACGAGCCTCGACTACGGCGTGCTCGAGAAGCACGACGAGGTGCGGGTCGTCGCGCTGGACTGCGGGTGGAGCGACGTGGGGGCGTGGTCGGCGCTCGACGAGGTCCTCCCGGCCCGGACGTGGGGCGCGGGGGTCTGCAAAGAGATGGTCGAGATCGACGCCCGCCACAACCTCGTCCACGCCGACGGCAAGCTCGTCGCGCTGGTCGGGGTCGACGATCTGATCGTCGTGGACACGCCGGACGCGGTGCTCGTCGCGCGGCGGTCCGATGCGCAGCGGCTGCGCGAGGTCCTCGACGCCCTCGACGCGCGCGGGCTGGGCCGGTACACCTAGCGCATGTTCGTGCTCCTGTTCGCCGCCTGCGTGGGCAACCCCGTCCTCGACCCCGACACCCGCGGCTGCACCGACTACGACTTCGACGATCCGGCCAAGCCCGCGCTGAAGAAGGAGGCCGAAGATGGCGGCGTGGCCGTCTTCCGCACGCCGGTCGAGCGCCCCAACCTCGACGACAGCTTCGAGCCCGAGATCGTCACCGATGGCGCCACCATCGAGGTGCACGAAGCGTGGGTCGACGGCGCCGACGGCCAGGCGTCGTGCCTGGAGCCGGTGCTGCACATCTCCGAGTTCGGCGCCCCGATCGAGGTGCGTTGGTTCACCGACGCCGACACGTCGATCCCGTTCGACACTTTGACCGTCTCGCCGTAGGCCGCGGGTGCGGCGGGTGCTCGTCACCGGGGCCGGCGGCTTCCTCGGACGTGCGGTCGTGGCCGCGCTCGAAGAACGCGGGGCGCAGGTAGCGGCCGCCGGACACGATGCGCCGCTCGGCGTGGACTTCCGGCTGGCCGACGCGGTCGAGGAGTTGTTCGCCGAGGTGCGCCCCGATGCGGTGGTGCACCTGGCCGGGACCAGCCGGGCGGCGGACCACGGCCGGGGGCCGGAGGACGTCCGCACCGAGAACGTCGTCCACCCGCTGTTGAACACGCTGGAGCACTGTGCCGGCCGGCGGGTGGTGATGGTGTCCAGCGCGGCGGTGTACGGAACGGGCGCCACCGACGAGGGCGCCCCCCTGCGCCCGAACGGCCTCTGGGCCGCGGCGAAGGCGAGCGCCGAGGTCCTCGGTCGGCGACGGGCGGCCGCCCTCCGCGCCACCTTCGTCGTGGCGCGACCGTTCTTCCTCCTCGGTCCGGGGGCCCCGCGGCGGTCGGAGATCGGGGGATGGATCGCGGCCGGCCAGAAGGCCGATCAGATCGACGTACACGGCGCCGACGTGCCCCGGGACCTGCTGGACGTGCGGGACGCCGCTGCGGGAATTTGCGAATTGGTGCTGCTTGGCGCGGACGGGCTTGCGTACAATCTGGCGGCCGAGACCTCGATGGCCACCTCCTCGCTCCTCCATCTGCTCGTGCCCTCCGTCCGCGTCGGCTTCGACGGGCGCGCGCGGGAGCCGTTTCACGGCAGCGCGCCGGGGTTGCGGGCGCTCGGGTGGGCGCCGCGGGTGCCGGTCGAGGTCACGTTGCGCGACACCCTCGCGGCGGCGGGGCCGCGTTGATGGACCTGCGCCGGCGCACGCTCGTGCTCCTCGGCCTCTTCCTGCTGCTCGGCGCCGGTGCGCTCCTCGCGCTGGCGAGCCGCCTCGCGTGGCGGGCCGACGAAGCCGCGCAGGAGGCCGCGCTCGGAGAGCGCGCGGCGGCGGCGGTGGTGTACCTGTCGCGGGAAGGGTCGCTCCTGGTGCGGGCGCTGGACGGCCTGGACACCGGGGCCGAGCCGCACGCCACCGCCGACGCGCTCGGGGTCGACGGCCTCGTCTTGCGCCGCCCCGGGGCGCCGCCGGTCACGGGAGGTCCGCGGGGCGAAGCCCTGGCCGGCACCGAGGAGGCGGACCCGGGGCTGCACTACGTCCGCGTGGGCGCCGAGGTGTGGCAGGTGGCGCGCGTCGATCAGGCCGACGGGGACCGCGTGGTCGCGGCGCGGGTGCTCGACGAGGGCCGCCTGTCCGGCCTCGGCCTGTTGACCGGCGGCCGGCTCGTGATCGGCCCCGCGGAGCTCGGCGAGGGCCAGCTCAGCGCCAGCGAACCGCTGCCCGACGGCGCGGGCGACCTGGTCCTGATGCGTGCGCCGCGCACCGGCGAACCGCTCATTCGACGCATCGTGAGCTTCGGGCTCGAGACCGCGCTCATCGCCGCGCTCCTGGCGACGCTCCTGCTCGGCCTCGTGGACCGTACGGTCCTGCGGCGGGTGCAGCGCTTCGCCGCCACGACCGAGCGGATCCGCGCCGGGCAGGCCGAGGGGGCGCGCCTCCCGGTCGAAGGCGCCGACGAGCTGGACCGGCTCGCGGAGTCGCTCAACGGGCTCTTGACCGACCTCGAGTCGACCCACGCCCGCCTGCGCCACGAGGCCCTGCACGACCCGCTCACCGGCCTCGCGAACCGCAACCTCCTCCTGGACCGGCTCACCCAGGCCCTCGGCCGGGGGGCGCGGCTCCCGCGGCCGCCCGTGGCCCTGTTGTTCCTCGACCTGGACCGCCTCAAGGTGATCAACGACCACCTCGGGCACGCCGCCGGCGACCAGTTCCTCATCGAGGTCGGCACCCGGCTCCAGGCGTGTGTCCGCCCCGGTGACACCGTCGCGCGCCTCGGGGGCGACGAGTTCGCGCTGGTGCTGATGGACATCGACGACGCGCAGGTGGCCGCCTCGCGCGCCGAGGCCGTGCTCCAGCTCCTGCGGCGCCCGATCCTGTGGCGGGGCACGAGCTACCAGATGTCGGCGAGCATCGGGCTGGCGATGGCCGGCGCGCGCCAGGACGCCGGCCAGCTCCTGCGTGAGGCCGACATGGCGATGTACGAGGCCAAGTCCGGCGGGCGCAACCGCGTCGTCAACTACGACGCCGTCCTGCACGGGCGCCTCGCCGAGCGCATCGCGGTCGAGGCGGCGCTCCGCGAAGCGCTCGACGCCGGCACGGTCGAGGTGGTCTTCCAGGCCATCGTGCGCACCGCCACGGGCGAGGTCGCCGGCTACGAAGCGTTGGCGCGGTGGACCCACCCGACGCTCGGCGTGGTCTCGCCGAGCCACTTCGTCCCCATCGCCGAAGAGAGCCAGCTCATCACCTCGGTCGACCGCAACGTGCTCGAGCGGGCGGTCGGCGCCGCGGTGCGCTTCCGCTCGGGAGGCCACGCGGTCTTCGTGGCGGTGAACCATTCCTCGCGGAGCATGGAGGCGCCCGACCTCGTCGAGACCGTCCAGGCCGCGCTCGCCCGGCACGGCCTGCCGCCGCAGGCGTTGGTGATCGAGCTGCCCGAAGGCCACCTCGCCCGCAACGAGGACCGCTGGTTGCCGCGCCTCCGCGCGCTCGCCGACACGGGCGTCGGCTTCTGCCTCGAAGACTTCGGCCTCTCGCCGAGCTCGGTCCGGCGGTTCAACGAGCTCCCGATCGGCCTCGTGAAGCTCGACCCGAGCCTCGTCCGCACGCTCGGCGGCCAGGACGCCGTCGCCCGCGCGGTGCTCGGACTCGCGCTGGAGCTCGGCCGGGTGGTGGTGGCGGAGGGGGTGGAGTCCGAGGCGGAGCGGGCCCGGTTGGCGGAGCTCGGCTGTGGGCTCCTGCAGGGCTACCTCGTGGGGCGCCCGGAGCCCGAAGGTGCGGTCCTGGCCCGGCTCGGGGTGCCCGACCCGCCGCGCGTGGCCGACGCATGATCGCCGTCCGGGCCCCCGATCACCTCGGCGACGCCGTCATGGCGCTCCCCGCGATCGAGGCCCTCGCCGCGCTCGGTCCGCTGTCGGTGTACTGCAGCGCACGGTGGGCGCGAGAGCTCTTCGAGGGGCTCGATCTGCACGGCGGCGACGAGCTCCCCGTGGCCCCGGAGGTCGCGGTCTGCTTCAAACCCTCGTGGCATGCCGCGTGGCGATGGCGGCACCTGCCCACCGTCGGCGTCGGGCCCGCGGGCCGCTACAAGACGACGCTGCCCGAAGCCGCGGAGCACCGTCGGGAGCGGTACGCCCGCATCGTCCAGGCCGTCGGCGCACCCGCGCCCGGCGTACCGGTCTACCGCCCGCGGGGGGCCGCGCTGGTGCTCCCCGAGGGCTATGTCGGCTTCAACCCGTGCAGCCCGTCGCGGACGGTGCGCTGGCCGGGCTTCGGGGCCCTGGCGGAGCGCCTCGCGCCCCACCCGATCGTCACGTTCTGCGGGCCCGGCGAACACCGCACGGCCCGCGGGGCGGTCGGCCCCCACGTGAAGCTGGTCCCGGGCCTCGGGCTGCGCGACTTCGCCGATGCGCTCTCGCACTGCACGGTGCTGGTGAGCAACGACAGCGGCGCGGCGCATTTCGCGGCGGCGTGCGGGGTCCCGGTGGTGGTCGTCCACGGCTCCACCGATCCCGCCCGCACCGGCGTCGGCACGCCCGTGGAGCGCCCGGCACGCCTGTGGTGCCAACCGTGCTACCGGAAGGTGTGCTTGTGGGGCACTCCCTGCATGGACGTGTCGGCCGAAGCCGTCGAAGGCGTGGTCCGCACGTTCTTGGGACGGGGCGCTAGCCCAGGTTAGCTGCGGCCCGTGCACCGCCCCGAGCTCCTGGCGCCCGCCGGAGACGAAGCGTCGCTCGCCGCGGCGCTCGCCGCCGGGGCCGACGCCGTCTACTTCGGCCTCGACGAGGGGCTCAACGCGCGCGCCCGCGCCACCAACTTCTCGGCCGCCACGCTGCAGGACACGGTCGACCGGGTGCACCGGGCAGGGGCGCGGGCGCTGCTGACCCTCAACACCCTGGTCTTCGAGGCGGAGCTCGCGTGGCTCGAGGGCCTGCTCCGGGTGGCGGCGACCGCCGGGGTCGACGCGGTGATCGTGCAGGATCCCGCGGTGGCGCTGCTCGCGCGCGCGGTCGCGCCGACGATGGCGGTGCACGCGTCCACCCAGATGACGGTGTCGAGCCCCGAGGCGGCCCGCTTCGCGGCCGACCTCGGCTGCGTGCGCATCGTCGCGCCGCGCGAGCTCAGCCTGCCGGAGATCGCGCGGCTGGTGGCGGGGACGCCGCTGGAGGTCGAGGTCTTCGTCCACGGCGCGCTGTGCGTGTCGTGGAGCGGCCAGTGCCTCACCAGCGAAGCGTGGGGCGGGCGTTCGGCCAATCGCGGCCAGTGTGCACAGTCGTGCCGCCTGCCGTACACCCTGGTGGTCGACGGCCGGGCGCTCGACACCGGCGATGTGCGCTACCTGCTCTCGCCGCTGGACCAGGCGGCGTTCCGGGCCCTGCCGCGGCTGGTGGAGCTCGGCGTGGCGAGCCTCAAGATCGAGGGCCGCCTGAAGGGACCGACCTACGTCGCGACGGCGGTGGGCGCATACGCGCGGTGGCTCGACGCGATCGCGGCGGGCGAAGCCGCGAGCCCGGCGGCGCAAGCCCGCGTACGCAGCGACGTGACCCGGCTCGGGGTCGCCTACTCGCGGGGCTTCGGGGACGGCTTCTTCGCGGGTAGCGACCACCAGGACCTCGTCGAGGGCCGCTTCCCCAAACATCGGGGGGTGCTGCTCGGCGTGGTGACCGAGGTCCAGCGGGGCGCCGTGCGGGTCGATCCGGCGACGCGGGCTGCGACCGGCGCCCTCGCGGTGGGCGGTTCGCCGCCCGCGGGGCCGGTGGCGGCTCCGCTTCCGCCGGTCGGCGGCGCCGCGGCCGAGGACGCGCGCGGGGTGCCCGGCGCGCCGATCACCCCGTTCCCGGGCCTCGGCGTGGGGTTCGACACCGGGCAGCCCGAGGCCGAGGAGCCGGGCGGTCCGATCTGGGCGGTGTCCGAAGCGGGCGAGGGGTGGTGGCTCCAGTTCTCGCGGGACAATCACGCGATCGCGCGCGTCGCGCCCGGGGACCGCGTGTGGGTCACCCATGACCCCCGCCTGGATGCCGAGGTGGAGCGCCTGGTCGGCGCCGGCGAGCCCGAAGGGCGGCTCGGGGTGCAGGTCACGGTGTCGGGAACGGCCGGCTCGCCATGCCGGGTACGCATGGTGTGCGGTGGCGTGGCGGTGGAGGGCGACTTCGGGACGCTCGCCCCCGCCGTCGGCCGCGGGCTCGACGCGGCCCACCTGGCCGACAAGCTCGGCGCGTTCGGCGGCACGCCGTTTCGGTTGGGGGAGCTGCAGGTCGGCGACCTCGGGGCGGGCCTCCACCTCTCGCCGAGCGTGCTGAAGGCCGCGCGCAGGGAGCTCGTGCCGCGCTTGTTGGCGGCGGTCCTGGGCGCGTCCCGGCACCCGGTCGCGCCGGGCCCGGTCGCCGCGCAGGTCGTCGACGCCGCCCGGGCACGCGCCGCGCGCCGCAGTTGGACGCCACCGGCCGCGCCCGAGCTGGTGGTCTTGTGCCGCAACGACGCGCAGCTCGACGCGGCGCTCGCCGCCGGGCTCCCGTACGTGGAGCTGGACTGGATGGAGCTCTCGGGCCTGGGTCGGGCGGTCGCCCGGGCACGTGCGGCCGGGGCGGCGGTCGGCATCGCGACGGTGCGCGTGCACAAGCCGGGCGAAGAGGCCTACGACCGTCGCATCGCCGCCTTGTCGCCGGATGCGGTGCTCGTGCGTCACTGGGCGGGGCTCGTCCACTTCGCCTCCCTGCCCGACGCCGAGCGGCCGGTGATCCACGGGGACTTCTCGCTCAACGTCACCAACTCGGTCACCGCACACCACCTGCTCGCGGTGGGCGCCGACACCTGGACCGCGGCCCACGATCTCGACGCGACCCAGCTCCACGCCGTGCTCCGCAACGTCGACCCGGGCCGGGTCACCGTCGTCGTGCACCACCACGTCGCCGCCTTCCACACCGAACACTGCGTCTACGCGCACACGATGTCGTCGGGCCGCGACTTCCGCACCTGCGGTCGCCCCTGCGAAGCGCACCGCCTGGCCCTGCGGGACCCGACGGGGCTCGACCATCCCGTCGTGGTCGACGTCGGGTGCCGCAACACCGTCTTCGAAGCGCGGGCGGGCAGCGCGGCGCGGGCGGTGGGCCGGCTCCGCGAAGCGGGCGTCCGCCGCTTCCGCGTCGAGCTGGTCTGGGAGAGCGGCGACGAAGCGGCGGCGGTGATCGCCGCGTACCGCGACCTCCTCGCCGGGCGGGCGACCGCGGCAGAGGTGCTCCGCCGCGTCGCGGCGCACGAGCAGTTCGGCGTCACCGCCGGCACGATGCGCACCTTCGGGACCGCCGCTCCATGACCGACGATCGGGCCCGCATCGACGCCATCGACCGCGCCCTGGTCGCGCTCCTCGCCGAGCGGGCCGCGTGCGTCGCGCGGTTGTGGCACGAGAAGGCGGCGCAGGGGGTGCCGCGCCACGACGCCGCGCGGGAGGCGGCCATCTTCGCGGCCGTGCGCGACGAAGCGACGGCGTCGGGGGTCGACCCCGACGCCGTGGAGGCGGTCTTCCGTCGCATCGTCGGGCAACCGTTCTAGTGCCGCGCGGCGCGCGGCGGCCCGCCCCCGGAGCGAAGCGTTCGGGACGGTCGCGGCGCGCCGCCCTCGCCCTTACCTGCGCGCCACCTCGGCCGACTCGTGATGGCGCTCGTGGTCGTCGTCCCGGTGGGCGTGGTGCCCGCGGCCGCGCTCGTAGTGGCCGAAGTCGACGCTGGCGACGCCGTAGGGCTGCACGTACAGGTACTCCCGCTCGACCAGGCGCCCGTCGAGCGTGCGGACCTCGAGGTAGGCGTTGCCCACGGGCAGCTCGAGGTTGGTCACCTGGAGCGGCGCCATGGTCGCCACCACGCGCCCGTCGACGAAGACGCGGAGCAGGTCGTCGTCCTGGCTCTCCAGGCGCACCAGGCCCGTGTTCGGCGTGTCGACGACGAGGTGCGCGCCGGACCAGGCGCGGACGGTCACGCGCTCGCGGTCGAGCAGCTCGCCCCCGAGGCGGCGCGTCTGCACCGAGAGGGTCCCGACGGGGACGCGCTCAAAGACGGTGCGCCCGAACGCCTCGACGCGGCGTTCGCAGTGGCCGAGGTCGACCTCGACGGGGATGGGGAGGGGGTTGTCGACGACGAGCTGCGCGAACGCGGGCGGCTCGGCGACGAGCGTCGCCTCGACGAAGGGGCGGACCACCAGGTGTTCGTCTTCGAGCTCCACGCCGCGCGCGGTGACGCGGAGGTCGACGGGGCCGAGCGGCACGGTGACCAGGCGCGACTCGCCGGGCGAGAGCTCCGCGACCTCGCGGCCCTCGACGCGGAACGAAGCCTCCGCGCCGCTGTCGTTGACCAGGCGGAGCTTGCCGGCGGTGACCGGGGTGGCCTGCACCAGCGTCGTCCGGCGGTCGCGCACGCGCACCGACTCCGAGAAGAGGGTGAAGCGCTGGCCGTACATCTCGTAGGTGGCCCGCACGTCGGTGCGGCCCGCGGGCACGACGAACCGCTCGGTCTCAAACGGCGCCAGGGTGTGCGTCCCGCCGGCCTCGACGGTGACCGTGATCGGCACGCCGGCGCGGTTCTGCACCTCGACCGTACCGAGGTCCCAGGTGCGCGAGGACCGGTGGCGGGCTTCGGCCGGCGTGGTCGACACCGCGAGGCCGAGGGCGGCGATGGTGAGGAATCGGGCAGGTTGCATCTTGGGTCTCCTCGTGGTTTCCGTGAGTGGGTCCACGCACTGTCGACGCCGTCGATGCCCGGGCCATTCGTCCCCGTTTGTCTTCGGCTTGACGGGTCAAGCCGGGGCGCGTATCGTGGCCCTCGATGAGAACTTCGGTACAACCCCTTGTCTCGACACCGGGGCGTGGCTAGCTCCGCTCGGTGTGTGCCCCACCGTCCCGACGCCGGGGCGGTGCGAGGCCGCGAGGTCCGCCATGCGTGACGTGCTCCAGCTCAACGCCGACTACACCCCGATGAAGGTCATCCGCTGGGAGCGGGCGATCGAACTCTCGCTCGACGAGAAGGTCGTCGTCGTCGCCTCGTGGCCGGGCCGGTTCGTCCGTTCGCCGTCGTTGGCCATCCCGTGGCCGGCGGTCGTCGCGCTGCGGCGCTACTCGGTCTTCCGCGGCAAGGTGCGGTTCTCGACCCGCAGCGTGCAGGCGCGAGACAACTTCACGTGCGCGTACTGCGGCCTGCGGCCGCTGTTGGCCGACGGGCGCCCCGACCGGGTGCAGCTCACGATGGACCACGTCATCCCCCGCGCGCAGGCGAAGGAGGGGCGCGTGTACCTGCCGTGGTCGCGCAAGTGGGTGGCGGTGACCTGCTGGGAGAACGCCGCCACCGCGTGTCGGAGCTGCAACAGCCGCAAGGCCGACCGCACCCCGACCCAGGCGCGGATGCCCCTGCGCATCTACCCGCGCGTGCCCACCCAGACCGACGCGTTGCGGATGACGTTGGCCCGCTTGATGAAGCTGCCCGAGCCCTGGCTCGAGTGGCTTCCGGCCACCGTCACCGGGACCGAGGCCACACCGGCGTTGCCGGACGAGGCTTCCTTCGAACGCGCTTGACACCTGAGCGGCCGCGCAGTAGTGTAGCTGTACAGGAGCGCAGATGGAAACCCTTCCCCCCCGCCAGCGCGAGATGCTCGACTTCGTTGCGGCCTACGCCGATCAAAAGGGCATTCCGCCCACCCTCCGGGAGATCGGCGAAGCACTGGGCATCCGCTCCACCAACGGCGTGTCCGACCAGGTCAAGGCGCTGGTGAAGAAGGGCTACCTCGAGCGCGTGGGCGACGCGCGCACCTCTCGCGGGATCCGCCTCACGCACGAAGCGCGGGGCGGGTTCCGCGAGTCGTCCACGCTCGCGGTGCCGGTCATCGGGCGGGTCGCCGCCGGCGCGCCCATCCTCGCCGAAGAGAACTACGCGGGCACCCTGCACATGGATGCGTCGGTGATGCCGCACCAGGCGCCGGTCTTCGCCCTGGTCATCCACGGCAACTCGATGATCGAGGACGGCATCCTCGACGGCGACTTCGTCTTCGTGCGCCAGCAGACCGAGTGTCGCAACGGCGACATCATGGTGGCGATGGTCGACGGCGAGGCCACGTGCAAGCGCTTCTTCCGGGAGCGGGGGCGCATCCGTCTGCAGCCTGCCAACAGCGAGATGCAGCCCATCTACGTCGACTCGTCGCGCGACCTGCAGGTCCTCGGCGTGGTGGTGGGGGTCTACCGCAAGGTCCACGTCTAGGCGGTACGGTATGCTGCGGGCGTGGCTCGTCGTCGTTCTGCGCTGTGGGTCGAGATCGGGGTCAACCTCGCGTTGTTGACCGTGGCCGTGTCGGTGCTCGACGCGGGCATCTTCTGGCTCGCCACGCGGTACGTGCTCCAGGAGGCTTCGGTCGACCTGGCGGAGAGCGCGGCGGTCGTCGTGGCCGCCGAGGTCGGTGCGGTCGAACCAGAGCGCTGGCCGGCCGTCATCGCGCAGAACCGCGCGCACGGGCTGCGGGGCCTCGCGATCTGGTCGGTCCGCGACGGGGACATCGTCGGTGATGCCGGCGAGATCGACGTGATCGCCCGACGTACCGTCGCAACCCGCGCGGTGTACTCCGAGGTGGTGGGCGACGAGGTCCGGGTGGTCGCCCCGGTCGGCAGCGGCCGGCCCGACGCGGTCCTGTCGCTGCGGTACCCGATGTCGCGCATCGAGCGGCCCGCGTGGGGTGTCGTCGCCGGTCACACCCTCTTCGCGTCGGTGGTGATCGGGGTCTTCGGCTGGTTCCTGTTCCGGCGCAACGTCGTGGAGCCGATCCGGAAGATCTCGGACGCCACGGTGCGCATCGCGGGCGGCGAGTTCGGTACACCCGTGCCGGACGACGCCCCGGAAGAGCTCGCCGAGCTCGCGGGGGCCCTGCGTCGGATGGGCGTGGCCCTCGACGAGTACCGCCGACGCACCGCCGACCAGCTCGCCTCCCTCGAGCGCGCCAACGACGAGCTGCGCCGGGCGCAGGAGGCCCTCGTTCGCAGCGAGAAGCTGGCGGGCGTCGGGCGGCTCGCCGCCGGCCTGGCGCACGAGCTCGGCAACCCGCTGGCGGCCGTCCGCGGCTACCTGGAGCTCGTGGTATCGAGCCCCGAGGCCGACAACGACGAGCTCCTGCGCCGGACGCAGACCGAGGTGGAGCGCATGCACCGCCTGCTGCGCAACCTGCTCGACTACGCACGCGGGGAGGGGAGCGCGCCGGGGCCGGTGCGCGTGCAGGAGCTCCTCGCCGAAGCGCGCACCACCGTGGAGCACCAGGCCGGGTTCCGCGGCGTCGAGGTCACCGCGCGCGCCGACGGCGGGCTGGTCTTGCGTGGGGAGGCCGCCAAGCTCCACCAGGTGCTCGTCAACCTGCTCCTCAACGCGGCCGCCGCCGGGGCCACCCACATCGACATGGAGGCGACCGCGGCCGCGGACGGCGTGCACCTGCGCGTGCGGGACGACGGGCACGGCATCTCGCCGGAGCACCGCACCCGCCTCTTCGAGCCGTTCTTCTCGACCCGCCCGCCGGGCGAGGGCACCGGCCTCGGCCTCGCGATTGCGCTGCGGATCGTCGAACAGTGCGGGGGCCGCATCGAGGTGGAGAGCCGCCCCGGGGCGGGCGCCACGTTCACATTGGTGCTGCCCGCGGCGTGACGGGTCGTGACCGAGGTGGCCCCCGCAAACCGACGCGGGCCCCGGTTATGGAACCGAAGCGGCTCCTCGGGGGTCCGCTCACGTCGTGCCCGAGTCAGTCGTACGGATCCAACGCCTGCTGTCTTCGTCGGCGCGCCGAGCGGCGTGGTTGTCGGTGGCGCGCGCGTGTGCCCTCGCCGCCGCGGCGCTCTTCACCGGGTGGGCGGTGGCCGCCCTCGCGGTGGCCGAGGGCTCGCGCCGACTCGGGTGGTCGCTGCTGGTGGCCGGCCTCGTCGGGGCGGTGTGCGTGGCCGTACGCCGCGTGCGGGGGCTGCGCGCGCGGCTCGCC
>SXGT01650901.1_pt1 | contig 17593 bp, 17 predicted proteins | sample 3176221 | NCBI WGS metagenome assembly SXGT01 (sample SAMN11356862, study PRJNA531348) | freshwater metagenome | isolation source: freshwater sample F1-120 | place: China: Fuxian Lake, Yuxi | collected 2017-12-25
ACCGCTTCGATCATCTTCCCGAAGATGTATCCGATACCCACACCGGCTCCGGCAAACCCTGCCGCCGCCAACCCCATACCCAACAATGCTGCTGCTGCTGAATCCATTGTGTCCTACTCCTCCCTTGTCTGAAACTCACACACGCTAGTGCGCGTGCTCATCGTGGCCGTGCAAGTGGAATGCGTCTCCCAAATAGACGCAAGTCAACACGGTAAAAATATATGCTTGAATGAACGCGATACCAACTTCCAATCCGTTCATCGCGATCGTGAACGCAAAGGGCAACCATCCGATCAACAGTCCGCCGCTAATGGCCAGGCCGAACAGGACCCCGAGAATCACGTGGCCGGCCGTCATATTCGCAAACAACCGGACGGCCAACGAAATCGGCCGCGCCAATTGGCTGATCAACTCGATCGGAATCATCAAGGGCAATAGCCAGGCTGGCGTGCCGGGTGGCACGAGGATGCCCAGGAACTTCACCCCATGCAGCAGAAATCCCATAACCAGGCTGAGTCCGTACACCAGGCAGGCAAACACGGCGGTCACGACGATCTGACTCGTCACCGTATAGCTGCCGGGGATCAATCCGATCAGGTTACAGAAGAGGATGAACAGGAACAGCGTGGCGATGAGGGGGAAGAAGCGCATCCCCTCTTTGCCCATTGTATCCATGATGATGCCGCGGATGAAGTCTACCATCATCTCCGCCATGCTCTGCAGCGTGCCCGGCACCAGCTTGCGCGCCGACCCCGCCATCACCATGAGTACCGCCACCAGGGCGACGACCACCCACATAATAACCACGGCTTTATTAATGGAAATGTCCAATTCGCCCAGCGAGATCGGTATCCAATTGTGCAGCTCGAACGGATGAAGTGGACTTTCTTCCATGATACGTTCGTACTTTCTCTTAAAAATCGTTAGGTCGTCGGCCACCGAAGCGCCGACCGGTACGCATTCCTGATTCCAGCTACGACGCCTAACGCCAATCCCACGACCATTCCCCAGGGAGTGGAGCCGAGGAGATATGTATCGCACGCCCAGCCCAACCCGCCCCCAACACTCAGCGACGCGAGCAGGTCGGTCCCGATCCGGACCGCTTGGCCGAGCCCCGCGTACAATGGATCTTGTGAAGGGGGCATGTCGTATCCACGGAGGAGAGTGCATGACGCAATCCGTCACGCAAGGACTCTGCTGTTTGCAGGCGCGGAATTAAAGCAGAACCATCTTAAATTTGTCAAGCTGACCTCTGTTGTGACAGAGCGGGGACAGTCGGGTATAGTGGGTGTGCGTGATTTGTCCAGCAATCGATCGTCACCCATGACTCGTTTTTCTCAACCATCATTTCTCACCGGTCCTCCGCAGCCCTTGGTCCTCACGATGGACAACCAGGGAAGAACTCCCTTTGACCTCTATCGATTGATTGCCACTCCCTCCCAGCCGTCCTTCCTCCTCGACAGCGGGAAGGGGACAGACGGAGAGAACCGCTATTCATTTCTGGGGAGCAGCCCCTTCTCGATGCTGACCGGACGACCGGGCCAGGCCTCCCTTCGGACCAGCGACGGACAGGTCCATTCGTCAAACGATCCATTCGGCAGCCTCCAGCGGCTATTCGACGGACCCAAGATTGAGCCCCCACCAGGCCTTCCCCACTTTTTGGGCGGAGCTATCGGCTATTTCAGTTACGACCTCGTACGCGACTTTGAAACACTGCCAGTCACGGCCAAAAACGATCTGCCAATCCCCTATTTGCAGTTCGGTCTCTATGACCTCATCGCCTCACTCGATCATCGACAGGACTTATTACAGCTTATCTTCTGCCCGCCCATGGAACGGTTTACAAGAGAGCCCAGAAAAACACTTTATCGCGAAGGCTTGGACCGGCTGGCCGAATGGGAAGGCAAATTAAGCGGACAGCCCGCTCCTCTCGCGGAACTCCCCTCCCTCGATCGGATGGCCTTTCATCCAGACCAAACGCGCGAAGCCTATCTCGATCGAGTCCGTCGCTGCCAGGTCTACATTGCGGCCGGGGACATCTATCAGGCCAATCTGTCGCACCGCTTCACCCTGCAACCTCCCGGTTCCTACAGCGACGCCACGGACCGACAGTCCTACGAACAGGAACTCTACCGACGACTGCAAGCCGTCAACCCTTCACCCTTCTCAGGGCTTCTGCACTTCGACGACGTCACGTTGATCAGCTCCTCACCAGAACGGCTGGTCCGTCTCCATAACCGGCAGGCGGACACGCGTCCGATCGCCGGCACCAGACCGCGCGGGTGCGATGATCGTGACGATCAACGGATTATCGGCGAATTGCTTGCGAATGAAAAAGAGCGGGCGGAGCATCTGATGCTCGTCGATCTCGAACGCAACGACCTGGGCCGCGTCTGCCAATTCGGCAGCGTACAAGTCGATGAATTCATGGCCATCGAGCAATATTCCCACGTCAGCCACATCGTCTCCAATGTCAGCGGAACCTTGCGGCCAGAGGCCACGCCCTTCGATCTGATTCGATCATTGTTCCCCGGAGGCACCATCACCGGTGTGCCCAAAATCCGCTGCATGGAGATTATCGAAGAGCTGGAGCCGGTGCGCCGCGGCCCCTATACAGGATCATTCGGCTACATCAGCTGGAACGGCGACCTCGATCTCAATATCATCATTCGGACTTTGGTATGGTGCCAGGGGAAGGGCTACTTGCAGGTTGGCGCTGGGATTGTCGCCGACTCAGACCCGGCCAAGGAATATGAGGAAACGATTCAGAAAGCCCAAGCCTTCGTCAGCGCCTTACAACGGAGATGACTATGTGGATTTATCTCAACGATCGATTCGTCACAGAACAAGAAGCCGTCGTCTCCGTCTTCGACCATGGCTTCCTCTATGGCGATGGAGTCTATGAAACGATTCGCTCCTACGGAAGCCGGATCTTCATGCGGGATCAACATCTCGCCAGGCTTCGCCGGTCTGGAGAGGCGATCGGCCTGACCATTCCCATTCCGGAGCGGCAATGGCCGGCGCTCCTCCATGAAGCCATGACGAAGAACGAGGTCGGGCAAGACCATACCGACGCCTACCTTCGCATAACCATCTCACGGGGACCCGGCGGCATCGGCCTGGATCCAGCCCTCTGCCCGACCCCCACCGTCGTCATCATGACCAAACCGCTGCAGCCTTCTCCACCGGAACAATACAAGACCGGCGTGAGCCTGATTGTGGCCAAGACAAGACGGAACCTGCCCAGCGCCCTCTCGCCCCAGATCAAGGCCACCAACTTCTTGAACAATATCCTGGCCAAGAGAGAAGCGATCGCAGCGGGAGCCTTCGATAGTATCCTGCTCAATTGGGAATCGCAGCTGACCGAATGCACCGTGAGTAATATCTTTTTCGTCCGAGCCGGCAGGCTCTGTACCCCAGCCCTGACTTGCGGCCTGCTAGACGGGATCACCCGCGACCTGCTCCTCGGCCTTGCGCGGGACGCACAGATTCCGGTCGACGAGGGCCATTTCGGCGTCGAATCCCTCCGCCAGGCTGACGAATGTTTCCTCACCAATACGACGATGGAAGTAATGCCAGTCACCAGAGTGGACGGCCATCCGGTAGGGAAAGGGACACCAGGCCCCATCACCCGGCAGCTCCATGGGCAATTTATGGCCAACCGGGCGCGCTTTTTAGAACCCTAGCAGCCACACCTCTCGATACCCTTCTCCGCGCCGACAACCAAGGCGGAGATTTATCAGTATGTCGCGCGCGACGGCTCCACCCCGCATTGGTCCGAGCCGTCATCAAGGCTGAATCAAATTTCGATCCCTTGGCCATCTCTCGCGCAGGCGCAATCGGCCCAATGCAATTGATCCCATAGACGGCTCTCCGCCTCAAAGTGCGAGACATGTATCACCCGGAGGATAATATGGGGGGAGACACGAAGTATCTGCGTTAGCGACTAGGCCGGTTCCATGGAAATTTACCGTTGCCCCTGGCTGCGTACAATTGGTGAGAGAATGCGGTTGAACGTTATCAGGCGCTCCCTCCGTATAATGAAACCAGACAATATGTCCGGAACGTGCCCCAATGTTACCGAGCGGGCCTGGTCCGCGATGGCGTGATTCTGGCACGTCCGGTCACCCGAGGCGGCCCCGCAGAGACACCAACACCCCCCGCGATTTCCGGATAGCTTTCCCGCTAACCACGTCCCCGCTCGAGAGGCGGCTATGTTGCTGCCAGCCGGTCCGCTTAGCCTCCGGGAAATCAGACCGATAATGGGCTCCGACGCTATTCTCCCGCCAGAGCGACGCTTCCGCGACGCACTGCGCTACCTGCACCATGTTCTTCACTTCCAGCGCCGCTCTGGTCGCAAACGGCTGGACCACGAGTTGCGCCCAGCGAGAGAGTTGCGCGCAGGCCCGAACGAGAGACTCGCCCGAACGAATGACGCCGACCTGGCCCCACATCGTGCGCCGGAGCGAGCTGCGCAACTTCTCCTCGTCTTCTAATATGCCGAATGGGCCAGCCCGGAGCGCCGCGTCTTGCGTTGTTAGCTTGGGGATTTCCTGCCTCTCGGCAAATGCCACAGCCGCCGCCGCCGCACGCGAACCGAATACCAATCCTTCGAGCAAGGAATTGCTCGCCAGACGATTCGCGCCATGTACCCCGCTGCAAGCCACCTCTCCGGCGGCGAAGAGCCCAGGAACCGTCGTCGCACCGTTCAAGTCGGTCCAGACTCCGCCCATCATGTAATGAGCGCTGGGAGACACCGGGATCCATTCCTCGGTAATATCGATGTCATAACGCAGACAGGTCGCATAAATCGTCGGGAACCGCCGCTTCACGAACTCCGCGCCTAAGTGGGTTACGTCAAGATAAACGTGACGCGCTTTCGTGGCCGCCATCTCCGCCAGGATCGCCCGCGACACAATGTCTCGCGGCGCCAACGCCCCCATCGGGTGGTAACGCTGCATAAATAACGCGCCCTTATTGTTGCGCAGCTGCGCCCCTTCGCCACGCATCGCTTCCGACAATAAAAATGGCGGGCACGACGGCAGATACAACGCCGTGGGATGGAATTGCACGAACTCCATGTCTTGCAGCACGGCGCCCGCGCGCAGCGCCATGGCTATCCCGTCGCCGGTGGCATTCGGAGGATTGGTCGTCCGCGCATAGATCTGGCCACCGCCGCCGGTCGTCAGCACAATCGCGCGAGCCGGCAGCACAAACTGGCGGCCGGACGCTTCATCCAACACCGCAGCCCCGCAGCACCGCCCGTTCTCGACTACGAGATCCACGGTAAAGTGATGATCCAACCGTTGAATCTGCTTCTGCCGATTCACTTCGGCAATCAAGACGCGCACCATCTCGTTCCCTGTCGCATCGCCCCGTGCACGCAGAATGCGGCTCCGGCTGTGAGCCGCTTCCCTGGCAAACGCGAATTTGCCGCCGACCTTGTCAAACTTGGCTCCCCACCCGATCAATTCCTGAATCCGCTCAGGGCCTTCTTCAACGAGCACCCGCACCGCTTCTTTCCGACAAAGCCCATGTCCCGCTTTAATCGTGTCGGTCAAATGGATGGCCACATCGTCTTCTTCACTCATCGCCACCGCCACACCGCCCTGCGCATGGATCGAACTGCTCTGCAGCGAATGGCCCTTCGTCAGCACCATGACACGGCCGGAGCGGCTCAGCTCGAGGGCCGCGCGGAGACCGGCTACACCGCTCCCGACGACCAGGAAATCAGCCTGCAGCGGCACGCGGGATCGACGAGTGGCCATGGGTTACTTCTTCTTCGGGGACGGTGAAGTAGGTGCTGCAATCTGCCGGGCTTTCATGCCGAAAGGAGAGTCGCCCTGCATCCCTCGTAATAAAATGGCCTTGGTGCCGACCCACTGCAAGCGCGTATGGCCGCGCTGGCGGAGGCCCGGATCGTCGGCATTTTTCTTCCACAGGCCCTGCCAATGCACGAAGACATCGACGTCGTCCTCCTCGACCATAATACGCTCGAGCGAGAACTCCAGCGTGATAGCGCTAAACGTATCGAAGTCGCCGCGCGCCTCTTCCTGCAGCCGATCCAGCTGATCAAGCGGCATCATAAGCGACACCAGACTGGCCATATCCTTCTGCATATAAGCCTGGCGAAGCGATTCTACCGCCTGATCGATGCGGAGATATCGTGCGTGATCTTCAGGATATTGAATCGTTTTATTGTTACAACCGACGCCGAGCCACGTAATCGAGCCGACCAGACACAAAGCGGGAAGCCATGAAATTCTATAGGTTGTCATCATAGTTGCAGTATAGGAATGGGGCTCAGGCAGGTCAAGCGGCCCGTGAACCGGCCCGCGCTGGGCCACCGGGCCCAGCGACTGGGTCAAGCCGCATGCTCGATCAATTTAATCCGCCGATAGTCTTGCAATTTGGGCTGGGAACTTCTACACTTCCGCCTTCGCAGGAGAGAACGCATGTCCAGTGTTTTAAAAAAACGCCGTAAGAAAATGCGCAAGCACAAGTATAAGAAGTTGCGCCGGCGTCAAAAATTCGAACGTCGTAAGAGCTAGGCTCACCCGAAAGCGGGGAGGAGGGGTTCGTGCCCGAAGGCAAGAAGGTTCGCATCCGCGTCCGGACTGTGAGCTGTGTCTACGCAGACGACTTCCTCATCTCCGCTATGCGGAACCGCGTGTCTACCGCGCTCAACGAAGAGCATCGTCTTTTTATCAGCCCACCGATGTGGTGATCGACGATAAGGAGCGCTCGGACTCCGTTGCGCTCAACAAGAACCTGATTGAGTCCATCGCCCAGCTCTAGCTGCCAGTGGGCATTCTTTCTTGAACGCTCGCCCGTGCTCATGGCGCTATTCATAGTCGCTCCGAAGATCACCCCCTCACCATGTCTACTTTCTCACGATTTCTCCCGTTCCTGAAGCCCTATCTGTCCCGCATGGCGCTCGCAGGCCTGCTGGTCATGGGCGTTGCCGCCATCAACCTAGCCCTGCTGCGGTTAGCCGGCATCCTCTGGGATGTCATTGCCGTGCAGCGAGATCAGTCCCGCATGACGGAGCTGATCACCCTTTTTCTTGGGCTCGTCGTCCTGCAGGGAATCTGCTCGATGGGCCACAGCTATCTGACCGCATGGGTATCGCAGCGCATCGTCGCCGACTTTCGCCGGCACCTCTTCTCTCATCTGCATACGCTGTCGGTGAGCTTCTTTGCCCGCCGGCGCACCGGCGAGCTCCTCTCACGGCTCATGAACGATGTCACGGTCATCCAGTCAATCGTCACCGAAACGCCGATCGACAGCGTGAAACATCTCGTGACCTTCGTCGGAGGAATTGCGTTCTTGTTGGCGATGAATTGGCGGCTCTGCCTCTTGATCCTGGTCCTGCTTCCCCTGCTCGTCCTCACGGCTAAATTCTTCGGGCGGCGGCTGAAGTCCCTCTCTACCTCGATCCAAGATCAGACGGCGGCCCTGAGCACCCTGATCGAAGAAGTCATCTCCGGCATCCGTATCGTGAAGTCCTTCGTCCAGACGCAGCGCGAAGAAACCAGATTTGCCGCGCAAGTCGAACAGACCCTGACCTTAACGATGCGACGGGCCAGCATCATGGCGGTGTTTATTCCCGTCATCAGCCTCCTCACCTTTTCCTCAGCGGCGGCGGTCTTGTGGTACGGGGGACGCCAAGTCATCGACGGAGCTGTATCGCCGGGCGATCTCTTCGCCTTCGTCCTCTTTGCCGGCATCCTGATCGGCCCCTTCAGCTCCGCTGCCCGCGTGTTCACGCAGATCAAGGAAGCCCAGGGCGCGACCCAGCGGGTATTCGAAATTCTAGACACTCCTTCCGACGTGAGCGACTCCCCCACGGCCACAGCGCTCCCCGCCGTCTCTGGCCACATCAAGGTGGAGCATATCGGCTTTGCCTACGATCCGCGCCAGCCAGTTTTGACGGATGTGTCCTTCGAAGCCAAGCCAGGCCAACTGGTCGCCATCGTCGGTCCCACCGGCGCGGGGAAAACGACCATGATAAACCTGTTCCATCGCTTCTACGATCCGACGGAAGGACGCATCACCATTGACGGACAGGATCTCCGGCAGGTCACGATGGACAGTTGGTACCGGCAGGTTGCCCTGGTCCCGCAAGAAACAATTTTGTTCGGGGGCACGATTCTCGACAATATCCGCTACGGGAACAGGGAGGCGACGGAAGAAGAAGTGGTCGCGGCGAGCCGCGCGGCTCATGCGCACGACTTCATCATGAACTTCCCGGATCAATATCAAACCGTCGTGGGAGAAAAAGGGATCAACGTGTCGGGCGGACAGCGGCAGCGCATCGCCATTGCCAGGGCCATTGTGAAGAACCCGCGAATCTTGCTGTTGGATGAAGCCACCTCCGCCCTCGACAGTGAGTCGGAGCGGCTCGTTCAGGAAGCACTAGAGCAACTCATGAAGGGGCGCACGACCTTTGTAATCGCCCACCGATTGACGACCATCCAACGAGCCGATCGCATCCTCGTCTTCAACAAGGGCTGCCTTGTGGAATCCGGCACCCATGCCGAGCTGCTCGACAAAAAAGGCCTTTACCAATACCTCTACACCCTCAGGCTCACCGAGCTCCCTTCTTAAACCTCGAAGACTGCCCCATCGAAAAAATCCTAACCGAACGCAACAGGCTGGCCAAGAATCCAGGAGCCCTGCCAGACTACAGCCCGATCGTTTCGATCACCTGCATGTCTTCAGCTGTCAGGGTGAGCTGCTCGGCTTCGAGATCTTCTTTCATATGTTGTGGGTTCGTGGTGCCGGTCAAGGGAAGCATGCCGACCTCCATCGCAAACCGGAAGACGACTTGCGCGAGACCGACCCCTAACCGTTTGGCAATGGCCCTAATGGATGGCTCGGCAAAGATGCCTTGATTGGCGGTCAGCAACGAAAACCCTTGATAGATGATGCTATGGGCCCGGCAAATCTCCCGCACCTCTTTATCCCATCCCAGTGCGGCATAACAGCGGTTTTGTACCATCATGGGTTTCACCGTGGCCTGGGCGCAGAGCTGAGCGAGTTGCTCCGCTGTGACATTGCTGATGCCGATCATTTTCGTTTTTCCAGATCGGTAGAGCCCCTCGATGGCGGCCCAGACCTCCCGATCCGCTTCTCCCAATCCCTGCCGTTGATAAGGGCCATGCAACACATAGGAGTCAAGATAGTCCGTGTGCAGATGGGCCAACGAACTATCGAACGACTGGATTACTTGGGTTGTCAGATCGGCCGAGGCATCGTACGGGGTGCGGTGGTCCTGCCCATTCGTCGAGGTAAACTTAGTTTGCAGAAAGAGACGATCACGCGGGACTCCTTGTTTTGCGAGGGCCAGCAAGGCCTCCCCCACCAGCGCCTCCTGGTAATGGATCAACTGGTTGGCCGTATCGATAGCCGTGAAACCGGCCGCCACGGCCAGCTGCACCAGTTGCGTCGTGGCCTCTTTTTTCCAGGCTGTGCCATACATAAACAAAGGAACCGGCACATAGTTATAGGCGATCAGCGGCATGGGTGCTCTCCTGAAGCATACTCTGGATGGCGAAAAGAAAGAGAACGAGAGAAGCCGGCTAGCCCAAAGGAAACCGTGTCAGATTCTTCGTGATCAGGGAACACGGGAGACGGCCTTCAGCCGTCCCCCAGGAACCGACTTATCAACGCGCGGCTTGATCGTGCACGCAGCTGTCTTTCGCCAACATCTTCTGGCCCACGCTGGCATCCTTGGGAATACGCCCTACGCAAGCCGCTGAACTATCCTCCGCAGACCCGGGAGCGATCTGGTCGATGTCCTTCGACAACGAAGCTTGCACCGGCGCCGACAAGACAGCAGTGCGTCCCGTCGTCCCCTCGCTCGCGCAACCGCCCATCAGCATCCCTAGCAAGGTGATGAGACCGAATACATTCACTGATCGATTTGCCATGGCGCGCCCCCTTATGCATAAAAACCATTGATCTGGCTGAAGGCGATCCTACCCCCCCATGACACAGAAGAACAAGCGCGAGGATCTTGCGATCTACGCAGCCTGGCTAGTTCGGGCCTGTTTGCGACGACTTCCGGTTCGCCGTCCCCTGCAAATCCATATCCAGAGAAACCGCGCTGTCCTGCTTCTTGGGATCAAGCTTGAGCGGCATCTGATCAACCACCAGTTTGACCAGGGGCACCGCGACGATATAGGGAGTCTCCTCCGAAGGATTGGAATGCATCGAGAGCCGGACATTTTTCGGCCGCTGGCTCGGCGTCAACAGGGGCTTCAGCTCCGCCGCCACAAATCCCACGAGCATCCCGCTACCGTCAGCCAGCTTATGGATCTCATAGGCATTCGCGACGGGAGGGGTCGCCCCCAACGGAAGGTCTGGGCTCTGCGTGATCAGAGCCAAACCCAACAGTCGGGGAGTAATAAACCCATAGCTCCCCGTCGGCGCAACCGAGAAGCGAATCCCGGAGGCAGGGGCACTGAGCTCGGTCACTCCGTTCTTCGTCCGCAATTGCCGACGCAGTTCCATTTCATTCCCAGTCGCCTCGATGACGACCGCCGCCGGCGCAGCTGTTTGCATCGGCAACACTTCCGTCTTCCCTTCCCCTCGTGCCGCATTAAACGATGCAGGGAGCAGGCTCATCAGGAACAGGCCCGATAACGTACCGGCGAGCACCGACCGGACAGACATGGATCGAATCAATCGTACGGCGAGGTCAAACATCGGTAAAAATCCTCCTAATACCGCAATAAAGAGCGCGTCATTAGATATGGCGAACTCTATGCGCATCTGGGCCAGATCCTGCTTCTGCACAGCGCCTTCGGCACGACCGAAGGCCGCCTGAATCTCCCACAGAGCCGGACAAGAGACAACCGCCCTATGATCCTGAATGGCCCGTCCATCCACCGTCAATGACACGTCAGACAGAACCTCCACCAGGGCATGGCTCTCTGACGAGAGTAGCGGCCAGGCGGATGCCGACACCGCACCCAGCAGACGATGCACTAATTGCCTAGCCAGGACAGGGTTCTCCAAAGAATGAGTTATTCTATGTACCACAGGCAGCGCATATAAGGCAGCCGACAGTGTAGAATGCAAAACCTAGCCACCGAGAAAGTTGAGCGGACATGTCTATCCAATGGTTCCCCGGTCACATGAATGCGGCGCGCAAAGAAGCGGCCAAGACGATGGAAGTCATCGATGTCATCGTCGAGGTGCTGGATGCGCGCATCCCGGAAGCCAGCTGTAATCCGCTGATCGAAGAACTCCGTTTGGTCCGCCAGCGTCCGAGCCTGAAAGTGCTCAACAAGTCGGATCTCGCCGATCCCGTCATCACGCAAGCCTGGCTCGACTTCTATAACCGGCAACTGAACGTCAGCGCCGTGGCTCTCTCGTGCAGCCGTGCGGGCGATGCCTCTAAAGTGCCCCAGCTCTGTCAGCTGCTGGCTCCCCATCGCAATAGCAGCGTGAAGCCGCTGCGCATGCTGATCATGGGAGTCCCCAACGTTGGCAAATCGACCATGATGAACACGCTCCTCAAACGCCGCATCGCGCGCGTGGGCGACGAGCCGGCCGTGACCAAGGTCCAGCAGCGGCACAAACTAAACAACCATATGGCCATCACCGACTCGCCGGGACTCTTGTGGGGCACCATCAAAAACCCGAATGTGGGCCTTCTCCTTGCTACGATCAACGCTGTGGGCCATACGGTCGTCGATGACGAAGCCGTCGCCGAATTTCTCGCCGCCATCCTGCTGGCGCGCTATCCCGCCAGACTCACAGCCCGCTACGGATTTGTGGTGGAGGGGCTGACCAATACGGAGGTGATCGACGCCATTGCCAAAAAGCGAGGCTGCCTCCTGACCAGAAGCGGCGGCGAACTGGATCGAGACAAAGCAGCGAGAATTCTTCTGTTAGATTACCGTAACGGCACACTCGGCCGCACAAGCCTGGAAGAGCCGGGTACGCGCGAAGCCATACCGAACATATCGCCACTGAGCACAGGCACAATCATCTCGTGACATACGCGTATCCGCTGACTGCCTATGCGCCTGATTTTTAGCTGCACCAAACCCGGAACTCCGTCATAATAGTCCCTCAATATTTTTCTAATGTGACACGTTTTTCTCTTCTCTCAGCTCGCGTATTCGAGTAGAATGGCCCCGTTTCCTGAGACCTGGACTGAACTCGGAGAGAGACGTACCCGATGGGCCCCTTGCATGAATAGACTATCGTGCGATTCCATAGCCGCGACCGATCAGGCCCCTCAAGCCGAGCAGTATCAGTGGCAGGGAGTGCTCCCGTTCCTCAGCATCCATTTGATGTGTCTGTGGGTTATCCAGACCGGCATCAGCTGGAAGCTGGTGGCCCTGGCCATTGGTAGCTACTACCTGCGAATGTTCGCCATCACAGCGGGGTATCACCGCTACTTTTCACATCGCTCCTACAAGACCAGCCGAGCCTTCCAGTTTATCCTGGCCTCCCTGGCCATGACATCTGCGCAAAAAAGCGTGCTCTGGTGGGCCGCACATCATCGGCATCACCATAAGCACTCGGACCAAGAAAAAGATCGCCATTCTCCTCTGCAAAGAGGATTCTGGTTTTCCCATGTCGGCTGGCTCCTGTCCGAAAATTATGTGCGGACCGATCTCCATCTCGTGAGAGACTGGGCAAAATATCCCGAGCTACGGTTCCTCAACCAGTTTCATGTCATTCCGCCCTTCCTCTACGCGGGGCTGATGTATGCGGTGGGGGGCTTCCCGGGACTGATCTGGGGCTTCTTCATTTCCACTACCGTCCTCTATCATTGCACCTTCTTCATCAACTCCCTGACGCACATCGTCGGCCGGGTTCGCTACAACTCCCGCGATGGCAGTAAGAACAGTTTCATCCTCGCGGTGCTCTGTTGCGGAGAGGGCTGGCACAACAACCACCATTACTACCCATCCTCGGTCAACCAGGGATGGTTCTGGTGGGAAGTGGACTTCTCCTACTATATCTTGACCGTGCTCTCCTGGTTTGGAATCGTGTGGGACCTGAGAACTCCTCCTCTCCATATCAAATCCAAGATCCTCGCGTCCGGAAACGCCTAAGCCCTATAGCAAGACTCAGCGGGCGCTGTACGGCAATTTCAGGTTTTGGGATTCCGTCAGAAGCGATCACGAGGTGGGGGACTTCAATAAGAAGATAGAAGCGAAGGTCCGGGAACTCGAAGGCAAGAAGTCTCTCTACTCGAATGCCTTTTATCCGCGCGAAACATTCTGGCAACTCTACGGCAAAACAACCTACCGCCAGCTCAAAGCCCGCTACGATCCAACCAACAAGATGAAAGACCTCTACGAGAAATGTGTCCTCGCAAAGTGACGCCAGCGTGATCAGACTCGGACAAAATCGATATACCCCCGCTCGACATCTGCGCTGATGAGTTCCACTCGCACCTTGTCTCCCACGTCGAGGCCCGTCGTGCCCGTCACCAGGCGCCCTTCGACCGGCGGCTCAAAGAGACGAACCCAGGTGCCCCGGTCTGATGCGCCAGTCACGATAGCCTCGAACCGTTCCCTGATCCGCGATTCGAGCAAGAGGGCGGCGGCGGATTTACGGAGCCGCCGTTCGACCTTTTCCGCATCGCCTTCTTTCTCCGTGCAGTGACCTGCCAGATACTTTAATTCTTCCGGCTTATACGGAGTCGGCGCATCGGCCAACGCCGCTTTGACCAACCGCTGGGTGATGAGATCGGGGAAACGCCGGTTGGGCGCCGTGGAATGGGTATAGCCCCTCACAGCCAGCCCAAAATGTTCCGGAGACCCGTCCTTCGACTGATCCAGCACATATTCGCCTCTGCCGATGAGCTTCACGATGGACAGGGATAGATCAGGAAAGGTCAGAGGATCGGCCTTCCGCCTCGTGACAAGGAACCCTTCAAGGGCACGCGCATCAGGCGCAGGAGGCAAGTGCTCTCCCCAGCGGGCCGCCACCTCGATAATCCTCTGCCAGCGCTCGGGAGACCGCAGGATGCGGCGAAAAGACGGCACGCCCTTTCCCTTGAGATAGGACGCGGTCGCCTGATTCGCGGCGATCATGAAATCTTCGATCAGTTCCTTAGCGCGATTCTTCTGTTCGATCCTGAGATCGGTCAGCACCTCGCCATCAAACACGGCTCGCGGCTCGATCGTTTCAAGACTGAGGGCTCCCTGGTGATGGCGCCGCGCCTTGAGCCGTTGCGCCACCTGGTCTTGAAGGCGGAGCTGCGCAGCCAGGCCCGGAACGGTCTCGACCAAATCTGGCGCGGGCGCCTCTCCTGCCAGCCAGGCATCAACGCTGTTATAGGCCAGCTTCGCGTGGTTACGGACCAATGCGCGAAAGAGGGTCGAACTGAGGACGGCTCCATCCTCCGCGATCATCATCTCCACAACAATCGCAAGCCGATCCTGCCCTTCGCCGAGAGAAGTCAGATCGGTTGAGAGTTTCTCCGGCAACATGGGAAAGATCTCGCCGGACGTGTAGACCGAGGTCGTGTTGTGCTTAGCATGAGCATCCAGGGCCGATTCCTTCGTGACCAACGCATCCACGTCGGCAATCGCCACCAGAATCTTCACGGACCGATCAGCGCCTGGCTCGGCCACCGTGAGCTGATCGAGGTCCCGGGAATCGTCGTTATCGATCGAGGCCCAGAGAAGCCCCGCTAAGTCCCGCAGATTCTCAGGCTGGTCGATGGCAACAGTCTCGATGCGGGCCAGCTCGGCCATCGCCGCAGCGGAAAAATCCGGTAACAAACCTCGCTCAACCATAGCGCAACGAGCGATATTCCGTAGGTCAGCGCGATGATGTCTCATCCATCCCTCCAATCCTATGCATAGCAAGTATGACTAGAAACAATCCCTCCAGGCTCGCTCGCTTCTCTCTCTTGGAATGGCACCCCTGTTAGCCCCACTGCGCCCAGCGAACGAGGCTGCAGATAATCCATCCAAGCTTGCTCATTACCTCTTTAGGGATGTGTGGTGATTGATCTTCCACTGCGCGCGCCTAACGAGGGCTTCCGGAATCCACACGATGCACGAGGACAGAAGATCATCAGTCTCCATCCTCTATTTCTTCTTTTGGGCCCGCTCCGTCTTCGTTGTCCCGGCCATAACGACCACCTGCGTCTTGGCGGAAAACGCCTCATCGAGACGTTGCGTCCCATTGGTCGTGAGGATGATCAGTCCGTTATGACTCTCAATCCGCTGTAGGAAATGCGCGACCACTTCATTCGCGTATGGGCCATGCGCATCTGCGGCCGTCGCGCGTTTCACGAACAAAGCGTCCGCTTCATCGAAGAAAAGAATCGCGCCACTGGATTCGGCTTTATCGAACACGTCGTTCAAATTTTTTTCTGTTTCGCCGATGTATTTGTTCACTACCGCCGACAAATCCACTCTGAACAGATCCACCTTCAAGGTTTCGGCTAACGTCTCAGCTGCTTTCCTCCGGCGAAGCACCGTGGAACCCGACAGAATCAAGACCGCGACCGATGGGGCCTTGGGCTTCTTCACCCGGCGAGCCGGCGCTGCCTTCTTCTTCACCACGGCTTTTTTTACTGCGGGCTTCCTGCTCTTCCCTTTGATTGCCTTAGCTGCCATTGTATTTTAGGCTCCTCTTCCTCCAGTTCACTCCGTTCAACTCCCGGCCCCATCCAATCCCCTAACGCCCACTCCCTGCTAGACAGAAGACGACTTGCCAAGCTTACCTGTAATTGATCAGAATACCCAATACCTCGCCCACCTATCGGAAAAATTCTGACAATGCCCATCGCGCCGATTGAACAGGAACTTGCAGCAGCCGAGGCTGCGCGGCATGGCAACAACGACGGGAGGGCGCGAGTCTGTGCGCGGCGCGCGGTGGCCCTCGCTACCGAAGCCTGGCTGGCGCGGCTTCCTCGCCCCCGATGGCACGGGGATGCGATGGCTCATCTCCGTGAAATTCAACAGGACGCGTCATTCCCTCTTCCCATTCGCCAAGCAGCCGAGCGATTAAGCACCCCGGTGACTCGCCGGCAGACCGCCCCCTTCACGGCAGACCCGGTCGCCGACGCAAGATGCATCATTGCTCACCTCAACCCGCTCCCGTCAAAGACAACGCCCTAACCCGCTCGCCATATCAGCCGCTTGCTCACCAACGTCGGTACGCAGTTCTTACTCAGACGAGACAACTCAGCCGAGACAACTCACGTCAAGGATTTAACATCGCGCGCGCGCGATGCCTGCGCAGCCAACTGAATTCTACCAGCATTCCAAAACAACGTTGAAACCATAAGGTGATCTTCGAATGTCCGGAACTGACATGGGACCAGGTGTTTAGAGAGGTCAACCGCTTGAAGCGGGAAAGGCGGATAGGCCTGACGCTCAAACAGCCAGGCTGCTACAGCGTCAGCAGGATCGCCCAACCGGGCGCGAGCTACAAGCTGAGCGAGAGAAAGGTCGCGTAATTGTCACGATCTTAGAAGACCGAGACCAGTGTTCCATCCTCTAACAGGACAGCTCCCTACAGGATGCGCAAAACGTTGGTCCAGCGAGGCCGCAGCGAGTAACTGAAATAGTTCTTCCTAGCTTGCTCGTCAACGCTGCCCCATGATGGCCTGGATGAGTCCCCCACGGCGCGCGTCGAACGAGCACATTCCGGTCATGCGCGTTCCGCGCGCAAGGATGGCACCTGGCCAGTCCCCGCCCTACCACCCTAGAGCCCATCGATGTTTATTTTTTTCCAGCAACGCATCCGCCTCGCTCGGCCCCCAACACCCGGCGGTGTAGAGGTGGACGGTTTTCTCACCAGCCAACAGTGGATCGTAGAGGCGCCACGCCGTTTCGGTAAATTCCTCGCTGACGAAAAGGGTTTGATCGCCGATCGTCACGTCGCGAAGGAGCGTCTCGTAGGCTTCAGGGAGTTGGCCGAAGGCTTTTCCATAGTCGAACTGCAGCGCATGATCGCTCAGTTGAAACGGTCTCCCTGGACTCTTCACGGAGAAACACAACGAGAATGCTTCCTTGGGCTGGAGCGTGATCAATAGCTTATTGGGCGGGATGCTGCCGGGGTCGAGGGAACGAAACACTTGGGTGGGCGCCTCGCGAAAGGTCACCGCAATCTGAGTCAATTTGCGCGGGAGCCGTTTACCCGTTCTCAGATAGAAGGGCACGCCCTTCCATCGCCAGTTGTGAATCTCCGCTTTCAACGCAACATAAGTCTCCGTGTTTGAATCTTTCGGAACCCCCTGCTCCTCGCGATAGCCGGGAATCGTCTGGGCTCCAACCTGCCAAGAGGTGTACTGGCCAAAGACGACATCCTGCTGCGTGATCGGCGCAATGGAATGAAGCACTTTCAGCTTTTCACTCTGGATCGCAGCGGCATCGAAGGATACCGGCACTTCCATCCCCACGACGGTCATCAGTTGGGTCAGATGGTTCTGGACCATATCGCGGAAGGCCCCGGACTGCTGGTAGTAGGCCCCGCGATGCTCGACGCCGAGATCTTCTGCCACGGTAATCTGAATATTCTCGATACTGGCGCGGTTCCAGAGCGATTCAAAAATTGGGTTGGCGAAGCGGAACGCCAGGAGGTTCTGCACCGTCTC
>SXGT01225274.1_pt1 | contig 17590 bp, 16 predicted proteins | sample 3176221 | NCBI WGS metagenome assembly SXGT01 (sample SAMN11356862, study PRJNA531348) | freshwater metagenome | isolation source: freshwater sample F1-120 | place: China: Fuxian Lake, Yuxi | collected 2017-12-25
ACGAGGCCGACGAACTCTCCCGGCCGGAGGACGAGGTCGAGACCGTGCAGCGCAAGGTGGGACCGGCCGAAGAAGCCGCGGCGATAGCTGCGCACGAGTCCGCACACCTCGACCGCGGGACTGGACTCGCCGACGTTCATCGTTGCCAGAGTGTGGCGCAGGGCGGCTCCGCTGGGAAGGCGCCATGCCCGTGCGCTATCCTCCTCGACCTTGGCCGCCTTCCTCGATCGCTGGCGCTCGCGCCCCGTTCCGCTGGTGCTGTACACGGCGCCCGGCTGCGGCTTGTGCGAGGAATTGAAGCGCGAGCTCGCGCGTGCGCGGGTCTCGCGGCGCTACGAGCTGCGCGAGGTCGACGTGCGCTCGGATCCCGACCTCGAGGCGCGCCATGGCCGCTCGATCCCGGTGCTCGAGATCGCCGGCCGCGTGGCCTTCAAGGGGCGTGCGAGTGCCGAGGAGTTCCAGCGCAAGTTCGAGCGCATCGCGGCGGAGTGGGAGCGAGCGGGGGAGGCGGGCTAGTGGCGCAGCTGTTCGTGCTGTCGGGGCCGGAAGTCGGCAAGACCTTCACTTTTCAGGCGGGCGACGCTGTCGGTCGCACGGCGGAGACGCCGATCACGCTCAAGCACGCGTCGATCTCGCGTCGTCATGCACACTTCGAGTGCGTCGGTGGGCACTGGAGCCTCGTCGACGACGGCTCGACCAACGGCATCACGTTCCAGAAGGCGCGCGTGCAGCGCCTCGAGCTCGTCGACGGCTGTGAGTTTCAGATGGGCGAGCTGTTCCTGCGCTTTCGCGCCGGCGAGGCTGCGAGCGATATGCCGCGCGTGGCTGCCGCTCGCACGATCACGCCGAGCGTTGCCGCCGCTGCCGCCGCTGCCGCCGAGGACGAGATCCAGCTCGAGGCTGCGGACGAGCCGGCGCCGGCGGCGCCGCGACCGGAGCTCCGGCTGCCGCCTGCTCCCGCGCACGCGGAGCCTGAGATCACCTTGCGGCGCCCCGCAGTTCCATCGGCTCCGACTCCCGCCGCACCGCGCGCATCACCGGTCGACACGGGATTCGGACCTGCTCCGGCCGGCGCTGGCGCGACCATCTCGCGCAACAAGGAGCGCTCTGGCGAGCGCGTGCTTCAATACTCGAAGGTCGAGAACCGCGGCGGGCTCGCCAACGCGGACCTGTCGCAGATCGGCGGCTTCACGAAGCTGCTGATCGTCGTCTTCGCGCTCGCCCTCATGACCGCCCTCGCGTGGTTCGCCTTCTCGGGTGCGGCGTGGTTCAAGGAGCGCGCGAGCGGCGCGGCGTCGAGCGAGGTCGAGAGCGAGCCAGAAAACGAGCCAGAAAACGAGCCGGAAAATGAGCCGGAAAATGAGCCGGCGGGCGAGCGCTGAGGGCTCAGCGCGCTAGGGCGCGCCAAGCGTCCACGAGGATGCTGGCGCAGTCGTCCCACGTCGCCAGCGGCGGCGGTGTGCCCGCGGGGCGCTCTCGCAGCGCTTCCACGAGTCGTGTCGGATTGCAGGACGTGAAGTAGCGCACGGCGTCGCCCGCGAGCTCGCGGTGCACGGGCAAGTCGCTCGCCACGACCGGTGCGCCTGCGCGCAGTGCCTCGACCAGTGGAAGATCGAATCCCTCGCGCACGGACGGCAGCACCACGCTATCGCACGATGCGTAAAGTCGCGCGAGGGGTACGTCCGCCTGCGGTCCTGCGAAATCCACGCGCGACAGCACGTCGAGCTCTCGTGCCAGCGCGCGCAGCTCGTCGCCGTGCCGTCCCTGCTCCGTTCCGGCGAGCACGAGGCGCGGAAGCGCGCGATCCAAGGCCAGTGCACGCAGGAGCGTCTCGACATCCTTGCGGGGCTCGAGGCGACCGACGAACAGCAAGAACGGGTCGCGCGCCGACGCACGCTCGACGAGCGGAAGATGATCGCAGCCATTGGGCGCGAACACGAGGTGCTCGTGGCCCGCGCCTGTGAAGGCCGCCGTCTCGCGCGCCAGCGTTCGGGAAACGCAGAACACGCGCGCAGCTCGACGGACCGCCGAGCGCAGCACGCTGCGAGCCACGAGACGCCGCGAGATCGACACGAAAGGACTCACGACGCTCTTCAAGTCGTGCAGCGTCAGTGTGAAGGGCACTCCGAGGTTGCGTGGGGCGGGCAAGTGCGCGGTGTGAACGAGGTCGAAGCCGGGACCGATCGCGCGCGCGCGCCGCAGCACGTCGCGCAGCGCTCCGCTCTCCTGCCACGCGCGCCACAGCGCTGGAGACGCTGGAACGTCAGTCGAGATGCGCTCGATCGAAGCGGGCAACTCAAAGTTGAGGCCATCGCGCCCGAGCATCACGGCCAGTCGACCTCCGTCGGCCGCGAGCTGCTGCGCCAGACGCGGCAAGAGCTCCCGATTGTGGCGCTGCACTCCGCCGAGGCCCTGCGCGAGCACTGTCCCGCAGACGAGGACGCGCGGTGCGCTCACGCGAGTTCCTGCCAAAGCGCCTCGACGCGTGCCGCGCAGGCATCCCAGGTGAACGGGGTCGCGCGGTCTAGGCAGTCGAAGCGCAGGCTCTCGCGCTCCATCACCGCTCGCACGAGGCCGTCCGCCACGCTCGCGGGATCCGTGTCCTGTACGACGACTCCGGCGGCTCCCGCGAGCTCGGCCTGCGCGCTGTCGCGCGAAACCACGGGCGGAGTTCCACTGGCAAGTGCCTCGAGCACCGGGAAGGCGAAGCCCTCCGAGCGCGAAAGCACGATGACTGCGCTCGCGAGGCGCAGCAGGGACGCGAGGTCGCTCTCGGGAATCTCGCCCGGAGTCGAGACGAAGCGCGAGAGGCCGAGCTGCGAGGCCAGTCCGAGGTCGCGACGCAGCTGCGGGGTGTCGGGGCCCGTGACGACGAGCTGGATGCGCGGGCCGTTGCGCCTGCGAACCTCGGCGAGTCCGCGCAGCGCGGCGGCGAGGTTCTTCTTCTCGCGCACGGCGCCGATGCACAGCGCGATGGGGTCCTGACCGAGGCGATACTTGCCGAGCACGACCTCGTCGACCGTGCCGGGCTCCGGAAGGTCCCCGAACGGCGCGCCGACACCCCACGGAAGCACGCGAATTCGCGCGGAGCCCGGCAGCCAGCGACCGCGGAGGTCGCGCGCTACGTGCTCGCTCGGGCACAGCACACGATCCGCGCGCATGGGTCCCCATGCGGCCCAGAAGCGGTGCCTCCAGCCGGAATTCTCGGCGACGCCGTGCTTCCAAGGCAGCTCGTGGAGAGTCTGCACGCGACGGCCAGGGCCGCGCAGCGGAAAGCTCGAGACCGGCGAGTGCACGCCGAGCAGTCCGAGCTCGCCGACGAGCGCCGGGAGACGCTTGTGACGCCACACGCGCAGCTCACCATCCGGCACGAGTCGCACGACGTCGAGCACTGCGCGACCTTCGAGTGCCTCGACGAGCCCGCGCGTCGCGCGCACGACGCCCGGAGGATGGGGTACGTGCAGCGGCGAGACATCGAAACCGACCTTGAGACGTGCCACGGGGAGTAGGGTAGCGCTGCACCGTCGCGCGGGCACGCGCTAGGCTGTTCGCCATGTCGCTCACGCCGGTCACTTGTCCGCTCGACTGTGCCGAGGCCTGCGGGATGATCGTCGAGAGCGATGCGGAGGGCCACTTCGTCGCGCTGCGCGGCAACCCTTTGCACGGCTATTCACGCGGAGTCTTGTGCGGCAAGACCGCGATCTACGGAGACCTGCTGCACTCACCCGAGCGACTTCTGCAGCCGCTCGTACGGCGCGGGTCGAAGGCGACCGGCAGGCTCGAACCCACCAGCTGGGACGAGGCGCTCGCGCGTATCGTCGAGCGCGTGACGCCGCTGATGGCCAGCCCGGAGCGTATCCTCGCCCTCTGGTACGCGGGCAACATGGGCCGTATCCAGCGCTTCTTTCCCATGCGCGTGATGCACGCCCTCGGCGCGACCAACGTCGATGGCGGCCTGTGCGACAGCTCCACCACGGCTGGCTACGAGTGCGTGTTCGGCGGCGTGTATGGCGCGGATCTCGAGGACCTCGACGACTGCGACTTCGTGCTCCTGTGGGGCTGCGACATGGCGCGCACGGTGCAGCACCTCCAGCCTGTCGTCCAGCGCCTTGCGCGCCGTGGCGTTCCCGTGGTCGCGATCGACATCTACCGCACGGACACGATCGAGGCGCTCGAGCGCTGGGGCGGTCGAGGCGTGATCGTGAAGCCCGGCACGGACGCGGCTCTCGCGCTCGGACTGGCTCGGCTCGCCTTCGAGCGCGGGTACGAAGACCGCGAGTTTCTCGCGACGCGCTGTCTCGGCGGCCATGCCTTCGAGGCGCACGCGCGCGCCGGACACGACCTCGACTGGGTGGAGCGCATCACGGGCGTGCCTGCGGCGGTCGTCTCCGAGCTGGCCGATCTGCTCGGATGCTCCCGGCGATTCCTGCTCAAGACAGGCGTCGGCTTCGGCCGTCGGCGCGTTGGCGCGATGAGCATGCGAGCGATCGCCTCGCTCGTCGCCGTGCTCGGGCGTCCCGACTGCATGCACTACGAGAGCTTCAGCTGCTTCCAGCTGGAGGACAGCGTGATCGAGCGCGTCGACCTGCGGCCGCCCCACGTGCGCCACGACGTGATCCAGCAGATCAAGGTGGGCCGCGAGCTCGAGAGCGGTCGCTTCGGCGCGGTGTTCGTGTGGGGGCACAATCCTGTCGTCACCTGCCCCGAGTCCCTGCGCGTGCGCGACGGGCTCAGACGGGAAGATGTATTCCTCGTCGTACACGAGCAGTTCCTCACCGAGACCGCGGAGCTCGCCGACGTCGTGCTGCCGGCCACGTTCTCGATGGAGAACGACGACTTCTATCGCAGCTACGGCCATCGACGCTTCCAGCGCTCGCGCAAGGCGTGCGAGCCGCCCGTCGGTCCGCGCTCGAACGTGGAGACGTTCGCTGCGATCGCGAAGGCCCTCGGCTTGCCGCGTGAATGCTGGGATGTGCGCGCCGACAGGCTGGTCGACGAGCTGATTGCGGCGAGCGCGAAGCATCTCACTGCGGAACAAGTGACCGCGCTCGGGCGCGGTGAGCCGGTGAAGGTCACGCCGCCACGCGTAGAAGGACCGGGCACTCCGAGCGGCAAGATCGAGCTGGTGAGCGATCGAGCCACGGCGCTGGGCCAGCCCGCGATGGCGAGCTACGTGCCCGACGACGCTGCGGGCGGGCACGGTCGCTTCTGGCTCGTGTGCGCGCCGAGCGTGCACACGCACAACTCCACGTTCTCGCACAGCGCGCGTCACCTGCGCCGTCGCGGCGAGGTGCGGGCGTGGCTGCACCCGGAGGACGCGCGGGAGCTCGGCCTGAGCGACGGCGATGCGCTGGTGCTCTCGAATGTGCTCGCGAGCCTGACCGTGCGCGCCCGACTGTCAGCCAACATGGCCCGCGGGCTCGTGCGCATCGATGGCTTGCCGCGCGCCTCCGACGTACCCGAGCGGATCGGCGTCAACGCGCTCGTCTCGGGCGAGGCGAGCGACATGGGCGAGAGCAACACGCTCTACAGCACGCGCGTCGACGTTCGCCGCGCCTGAGGCCGGTTTTCACGCGGGACTTGCCCGCTGGGCGGGCCGCAGGCGCGTGTCCTTGTGGCGCGCCGTTGGACGCGCGTATACCGTTCCCGCAGCCATGCACTTCGCACGCCCCCTCGTTCTCGCGGTCCTGTCCCTCTCCGCTCTCGCGCAGCGCACCGAAATCCCTGATCGCAGCTGGACCCAAGCGCAGGGAAATGCGCTCGGCAGCGCGGCGGTCGACGTCGAGCCGATCCGCGCCGACCCCGGAGCCGGGACCAGCATCGGTGCCGCGTTCGGCGAGCCGGTGAGCTGGGATCGCACGCTGTTCTTCTGCACGAAGTCGGGCGAGGCGCTGACGCTCAAGGCCTTCGATCTCGTCGAGAAGGCCGCGCTCGGCAGCGTGGGACTCGGAAAGGGCGAGCTGCGCGGCCTGTTCGCTTGGGATGGCGAAGTCGGCGTGGCGCTCGGGACCGAGCTCGTGATGTACGAGGTCGACTTCGCGAAGAAGAAGCTCACCGAGGTGCGCCGCATACCGGAGGCGCTCGCGGTGGCTCCGCGCGTGGTGGCCGGAACGCTGTTCGTGGATGGAACCTCGGTCAAGGCGTTCGCGACGAAGAGTGGCAAGCTGCGCGGCGGCTTCGCGGGCACGCGCGGACCGTCGTGCCTGCGCCTCGGCGGCTCGTGGGGCGTTCCGGCTTACGCCAGCCTCAAGCTCGTCGGCGAGGAATGGTCGCTCGAACTCGCCGAGCTCGACGATCTCGCGGCGCTCAAGATCAACCGTATCGGCGGCGGTAATGTGGCGCTCGGCAGCGCCCCCGCGGCCCAGTTCGCCGGAGCGACGGTCGCTCGCGTGCAGCCGGACAGCGGTGTCGGCGGCTGGATCGTGTCGCGTTCCGAAGGCTCGTGGTTCATCGCGGATGGCGCGAATTCCAAGCCGGTCTCCGCTCCGTTCGTCGGCGGCGTGTCGATCGTGCGCGGCGGCGTCGTGGGCTTCGACGCGAGTGGCGCACTCGTGCGCATGGAGGCGAGTGGCAGCCTCGCGACGATTCTGGCCGCGGATGGCGGCGCGAGGGGGCCGGTCTCCGTCGCGCGCGACGTCGCCTACGCCGGCGGACGCGCGCTCGATCTCGCGAGCGGCAAGGTGCTGTGGCAGTCGGCCAAGTTCGCGCCGGATCGGCGCGCGTTCCCGGTGGGGGACCAGCTCGTCGTCGTCTCCGATGCGAAGGGCGCGCTCACCCTGCTCGTGGGCAAGGCGCCGAAGAAGGGAGCGAGCGCAGGTGCGGAGGCGAATGCCGTGCTGCCGCGGCCCGGCGGAGGCAACGGTGTCGTGCTGAACGACGGCACCTGCGTGGCGGGCAAGGTGAGCTCCGCGGACGGCGGGTGGAAGGTCGAGAGCGACGATGGGCGCTCGAGCGGCTACACGGCGAGCGATGTGGCACTCGTCGAGCAGGATGGCACGGTGCAGCTTCTCGGAGACGAAGAGCCGGTGCTGCAGTCGTTTCAGACCGCGCTGGATGCGGAGCACGCGACGCGGGTGGTCGAGGCCTTCGACCTGTTCCTCAAGCAGCGCCTCGACGAGGACTGCAAGCGCCTGCTGGCGGAGGCCAAGCAACTCGGATTCGACAGCGCGCGAGTCGCCGAGCTGGATGCCAAGGTGAAGGCGCTCAAGCCCAACGAAAAGTCGAACAAGGAAGCGCTGCGCAAGGCTCCGCTCGGCAAGGAACTCGAGCTGCGCAAGGTCTCGCGCGCCGCGTACGGCACAGCGGCAGCGTGGTGCGCCGCCAATGACCTGAAGCTCACGGCGTCGCTGTTGCTCATCGAGGGCGCGGAGCGCTCGCCCCTCGAAGGCAAGCCGGACGCGGAAGTTCAGCCGCTGATCCCCGCGGAGTTTCCCTGGAAAGAGAGCCCGGAAGCGGTCGCGCGCTGGTCCAGCTGGGCGCCGCGCCTCGTGCGCACGGGAGCCTTCTTCGTGCCGCGCGAGGACCGCCTGTACCGCGTCCTGACCAGCGGTGCATGGAAGGACGGCGTGATCATCCTGCGCACCAAGAACGTGACGCTGTGCTCGCGCCCGACGGACCCCGGCACGGTCGGCGACTGCCTCGATGCGGCGGAATTCGCGATCCGCACGCTGCGCGAGCTCTTGCCGCCCGATCCGGATACGTTCACCCAGCCGCTGCAGGTGCGACTCTTCGCGACGCGCGACGAGTACCTTGCCGAGCCGGCCGGCGGTGGGCGTCCGCCAGAGTGGAGCGCGGGCCTCTACTCGGGCGGCATCTCGCGCTTCTACGTTCCGAGCGGAGTCGAGGCGCAGGATCCCTACGGGCGCGGCGTGTTCTCGGTCGTGTCCCACGAGCTCACGCACCACTACCTCGACGTCGCGTGGCTCGCGAAGGGCACGAAGCGCGAACCGGAAGGCAGCAACCTGCCGGGCTACTGGATCGTCGAGGGCACCGCGCGCTTCATCGAGGAGGCCGTGGCCGATCGCGTGCAGGGCCGCAAGGGTCGCAAGCAGCGCGATCCGGCCTGCGCCTATGTCTGCAAGCAGGCGAGCGCCCTGCAGAAGCTCTTCCCGACCACCCGGCTGGTCGACTTGAATGCCTCGGAGTTCGCTGGCCTCGGCAATGACGAGATCTTCCAGCTGCCGCCGCTCAACGAGGGCGTCCCGGGCAACATGGTGATCAGCCAGCGGAGCATCTTCTACGAGCAGGCGGGCAGTCTCGTGTTCTTCCTGATGTACCGCGCCGGGCCTGAGCCGCGGACGAAGGTCGTCGAGTACCTGCGAGCGCGCTACCTTGGCCAGACGACGCCCGAAGGCTGGAAGATGCTCGGTTACCAACGTGGCGATGCGCTCGAGACCGCCTTCAAGGCCTTCGTCGACAACGCCAAGCACTGAGCATCATGGACCTCGGACTCTCCGGCAAGGTGGTGCTTGTTACGGGTGCGTCCGGCGGTATCGGGCGTGCCTTGATCGAGGTGTTCGCGGAGGAAGGCGCGAGCATCCTCGCGACGGGAAACGGGCGCGTGGAGGAGCTCGAGCAGCACGTGGCCTCGCGTCCATGGCGCGAGCGCGCGCTGTGCGTGCGAGCGGATGTCACGCAGCCGCAGGACCTGCGCGCGGCCTTTGCGGCCGCACGCGCACGTTTCGGTCGCATCGACGTGTGCATCGCGAACGCGGGCTTCTGGCCGCGCCAGCATCTCGCGCTCCACAAGGCGAGCGAGGAGCGCATCCGCGGCGCGATCGACACCAACCTCTTGGGAGCGCTGTGGACCGCACGCGCTTTCTTCGAGCACCTCGAGCAAGTGGGCGTGCGCGCGGATGGTCACGGCGCCTCGCTGTGCTTCATTGGCTCGACGGCGGGGCACTTTGGCGAGCGCGACCACGCGGAATACTCAGTAGCGAAGGCCGGTCTCTACGGGCTCGTCCGTACGCTCAAGAACGAGGTGGTCCGCATCGACCCCTACGCACGCGTGAACATGGTGGAGCCGGGCTGGACCGTGACGCACATGGTGCGCGAGGAACTGTCGCGACCGGGCGTCATCGCAGGCGTGTGCCGCACGATGCCGCTGCGCCAGCTTGCGCGCGCCGTCGACATTGCGCGTTCCGTTGCGTGGCTCTCCTCGCCGCTCGCATCGCGCCACACCAGCGGGCAGGTGCTCACCATCGCGGGAGGCATGGAAGGCCGCTCGCTGTGGTCGCTCGAGGACACTGACGAGGCCGCGGTGCGGGCGCGTCTCACGCAGCCGTAGAACCCGCGGGCGCTAGAAGACGTGGCGGAGCTTGGGCTCCTCGGCCTCGGGCTCCAGCGCCTTGCGATAGGCGAGCAGCGTGTGCTTGGCGCATTCGCGCCAAGTGAACTTGCGCGACTGGGTGATGCCGCGCGAGCGCAGCTCCGCCGCGATGTCTGGCTCGACCAGCACGCGTCGCATGGCCTCGAAGATGCGCTCGTGTTCCGTCGGCTCGACTAGGAAGGCGGCGTCGCCGCACACTTCGGGCAGCGAGGTAACGCAGCTCGAGACCACCGGCGTGCCGCATGCCATCGCTTCGAGAGGCGGCAGGCCGAAGCCCTCGTTGAGACTCGCGAACAGGAAGCAATCGGCCTGCGCGTAGAGACGCGGCAGGTCCTCCTCGGGAGCGTCGACGATCCACTGCACGCGCGAGCGCGCGGGTGAGCGCTCGAGCGCGCGCGCGAACTCCTGCCACTCGTGTCCGCGCGGTCCGGCGACGACCCAGCGATGGGGCAGGCCGTCCCTCACGAGCAACTCGAACGCCTGCAGCATGCGCAAGTGGTTCTTGCGCGGGTCGACGCGCGCGACCGTGAGTACGTAAGGTTCTTTCGCGCGGCCAAAACCCTCGGGCGGCAGCGCGCGCGCGATGTGATCGCAGCCGAGTTCGGTCACGGCCACGCGCGCGGGGTGCGCGCCGAGTGCCATCACGACCTCCGCCCCGACGAACTGGCTGGGCACGAGAATGCGCCGTGCGCGCCGCACCTGCTCCTTCGCAGCCGCGGTCATGCGCTCCGCGACGACCGGATCGAGATAGCCCGAGTCCGGGATCATGTAGATGCAGTCGAAGATCGTCGCGACCTCGGTGGCGCGCCGCACGGGCAGCATGTTGGGCTGCGTGTGGTGATAGATGTCGGCACCGCCGACGAGGTCGTCGACGCCCCTGCCCAACCGCGCTAGCAGCCACGGCAGCCAGCGGGACGGCAGACGCAGGCGCAACAACTCCGCGCGCGTGCGCGCGATGCCGAGTTCCTCGCGCGAGAAGCGCATCGGCGCGGCCGTGTAGCCGAACAGGCCAAGATCGCCGTCGAAACCGAGCTCGATGAAGCCGCGCACGAGCTCGCGCGCGTAGCGGCCGATGCCCTCGCGGTTTTGGAGGGCAGGTCGATAGTCTAGTCCGACGCGCATGGGGCGCTTTCAATAGCCCATCGCGAGCAGGGATGACAGTCCCGCGCCCGCGGCGAAGCAGAGCGGCCCGCCCAGCCAGCGCCAAGGACTCCCGAGGCTCACGCCGGAGCGCAGGATCACCAGCGCGCCAGCGAGGGTCACGAAGGCCTCGGTGGCGCAGGTGGTGAGCGCCGCGCCCTCGATGCCGAGCGCCGGCACGGCCCAAAAGTTCAGGCCGAGGTTGAGCAGCACGCCGAGCGCCGCGATCCACAGGCTGGCCACGTTCTTGCCGAGCGCGACGAGCGCGGTCATGAACAGCGAGCCCGCGTAGATCGCCGTCGTCGCTCCGAGCAGCCAGCGCAGGCTTGCGGACGCGTCGCGGAACTCGTCCCCGAACAGTCCGAGCAACGGTCCAGTCCATGCGAACGCGAGGCCGCAGGCGAGTCCGGCGCCGGCGAAGAGCGGGGGACCGAGGCGCGCGAGCGCGGGGCCGAGCGCCCCGGCGAGATGTTCGCGTCGCAGCCACGGCAGCACGGTCAGCGTCGTGTACTGCGCGAGCATGATCGACCAGCTCATCACGCGCACGGCGACGTTGTAGTGCCCGAGGGGCTCCAGTCCGCACCATGCCTCGATGAACAGGTTGTCGACGTAGAAGTACGTCTGCGCACACAAGGCGGAGACGCCGAGCGGGAGCGCCTCGCGGAGGAATCCCTGCTCGCTTGCGGCCTCGCCTCGCTCGACTGGCAAGTGGCTTCGAGAAGCGAGGTGCAGCAGCACGTTGCCGGCGGTGCTGCCGAGCGCGACGCCGAGCAGGTAGAGCGCGGGCCGGTGCACGTCGGCGGCGTACAGCACGGTCACGTTCGCGAGGCTCAGGGCCGCCGCGATCGCGCGCACCGCGACTGGAACGCTCCACGACAGCGCGTTGCGCGCCGGAATCGTCGAGAGCTCGAGCGCGTGCGTGACCGGATAGAGCGACGCGAGCACGATCCACGCGCCGTCGGGCTCATCCTTCGACAGGACGAAGGTCGCGCACAGGAGCACGCCGAAGAGTCCCGCTCGCACCCGGATCCCGCGCGCTGCGGCGAGCACGCTCGCCATGCGCCCGGGTGCGGCGGCCGTGCGCTGCACCGCCACTTGGCCGGTGCCCATGTTCGCCACGCTGTCGAGCCACGCGAACAGCGCGATGTAGAACGTGAAGCGGCCGAAGCCGTCGCCGTCGAGCGCCCGGTTCGCAAGCCACAGGATCGAGAGCGTACAGGCCGCGCCCCAGAAGCGCCCGAGGACCTGCAGCGCGGTCCCGCGCCACACCGCCCCCGGCACGCGCCCGCCCGTCTCGCGCTGCCGTTCCACTCCCATCTGCGACGTCGCGGGCGAGCGCTTCTTTCCGGCCTACTTGCGAGTGGCGCGCTTCTTTGCCGTCTTGCGCTTCTTCGCGGGCTTGGGGACGTCGCCACCGCGCCACGCTTCCTCACCCGAGTCGAGCCGCGCCGCGAACTCGATCTCACCCTGCATGGTCGAGACCGCGGGCTTCTTCGATTCCTTGGGGTTGAGGCAGAAGAGATCCCAGCCTTCGCCGTTAACTTTCCATTGCCGCACGTACCAGCCGTCCGTCTTCTCCAGTCGGTCGAGCGGGAACGTGGCGCAGGCCCACGGCTTGTACTTGAACCGGTCGCCTTCCTTGGCGCCGACCTTGTGCAGCACGCAGCCCTGATTCTCGAACACGCACCAGCCCTCGGACACGGCCATCATGCGCCGGCCGTGCTTCTCGCGGCGCGTCATGAAGCCGCGCTCGGTGACGACCTTGCGCGCCTTCTCGCGTAGGTGCGGCAGGAACTTCGCGAGGTTGGCCTCGATGCGCGCGATCTCGCCCGGCTCGACCGGCGGACGGCCCTGCTTGCAGCACTTGCCGCCGCAGGTGGGGTAGACGCAGTCGAACGTCGCCGTGGCGGCGTTCTCGACGAGGATCGGAAGCGTGGGGAGGGCCTTCGAGGTCACAGTCGCACCATGTAGACGAGCTTGTCGTCGCCGAGTCGGTAGAAGTCGGGGTAGCGGGCGAGCAGCGCGCAGCCGCAGCGATCGTAGAACGCGCGCTGGGAAGCGTACTCGGGCTTGCCCGACGTTTCGATGATCACGAGGCGCCCCGCACGCGCGCGGACATCGCGCACGACATGCTCGAGCAGCAGGCGACCGAGGCCCTGCCCCTGGGCCGCCGCGTCGACCACGATCCAGTACAGGTCGTAGGCGCCGTCGGACAGCGGCGTAAGGCCCCAGCAGGCGTAGCCCTGCGGCTCGTCGCGCTCGTTCACGGCGACCGTGAACAGGTAGCCCGAGCCCGGGCGCGCGCCGGCGTCGATCAGCTCGAGCGCGACCTCGACCTCGTCCTCGCGAAAGGCGTTCGTGCCGCGCACGACGCGCTCGAGGGCCGCGCGATCGCTCGCGCGCAGGTCACGCAAGTGCGCCATGGCGAGAGAGCGCGCTATGCACGACGCGCTCGACGAGGTCGGGATACGAGAGACCCGCGTGCTCGGCCGCGAGGTGGAAGCCGGCGGTGGGCGAGATGTCGGGGTTGGGATTGACGTCGATGATGAACGGCTCGCCGCGCTCGTCGAGCCGCAGGTCGACGCGCGCATAGTCACGCAGCTCCAGCGTCTCGAACGCGCCGCGCGCCACCGCCTCGATGCGCGCGCGCTGGGCGTGCGAGAGGTCGCGCGCCGGCACGACCTTGGTCAAGTCCCAGTCGCGGCTGCCCTCGATCCACTTGCCCGCGTAGGTCACGAGGTGCGGCTCGTCCGCCCGGAAGCCCGAATAGTCGATCTCGGAGAGCGGCAGCACCTCGACGCCGCGCGACCCGCCGAGCAGCGCGACGTTGATCTCGCGCGCGGGGATGTACTCCTCGACGAGCGCAGGCTGCGCGTAGGTCTCGATCAGCCTGCGCGCCTGAGCGCGCAGCGCGGCCTCGTCGCGCACGACGGAGTCCATCGAGATGCCATGGCTCGCATCCTCGCGCGCGGGTTTCACCATCAGCGGGAAGCGCAGGTCCGCGACGCTCTCGTCGCCGCGCGCGAGCACCGTCCCGCGCGGCACCGGCAGGCCGGCCGCCGCGAGCACGGCCTTCGTCACGGGCTTCTCCATGCACAGCGCCATCGCGCGCGGGCCCGAGCCCGTGTAGGGCATGTCGTACAGCTCGTAGAGCCAAGCCATGGCCTGCTCGAGCCGCGAATCGCCGCCGATGCCCTCGACGAGGTTGAACACGAGACCGCATTCGAGAGCCTCGACAGCGCGCAGCACGCCCCCGCGCTCGGGCGGCAGTCCAACGGCGCTCACGCGATGGCCGCGCGACGCGAGCGCTTCCGCGATGGCCTTCGCACAGTCCTTGACCGCGAGCACCGCGATCGCGTCCTGCTCCGAGCCGTGCGCGAGCGCGCTGTCGTCGTTGTAGAGGACTGTGATGCTCGTCATGGAACGCTCAGGCGAGCTTCAGGCGCGCGCAGGCCTCGTCGAGGATCGCGCTGATCATCGTGTCGTAGCTGCCGCCGAGGCGGTCCCACAGGATGGCGAGGTCGCTCCAGCCCGGCGCGATGCCCGGCAGGGGATTGCACTCGATGAACTTCGGGTTGCCGGCGGCGTCACAGCGCACGTCGATGCGCGAGATGTCGCGGCAGCCGAGCGCGCGGTATGCGTCGAGCGCGACCTTCTCCACGCGCTCCACCTGCGCGCGCGGGCGCTTGGGCGGCACGTTGTAGGCGACCTCCTCGGCCCAGTTCACGTTGCGCTTCACTTCGAGCGAGTACACGAACTGCTCGCGCGGGACGAGCAGCGGCTCGACCTCCATCGTGCCGATCACGCGCGCGCTCTCGCCGCTGCCGCGGATCCCGACAGTGAACTCATTCCCGGCGCAGAACTCCTCGATTAGCACCGGCTCGCGATAGCCTGCGAGCAGCTCGCCGACGCGCTCCTCGAGCTCGCCGCGATCGGCGATGCGCGAGCGGCGGCGGATGCCCATGCTCGAGCCCTCGAAGAGCGGCTTGGCGAACAGCGGGTAGGGAAGCTCGATGCGTGCGAGGTCCGCGGCGCGCTCCACCACGACAAAGCCCGGCGTGGGCACGCCCGCGGACATGACAACGCGCTTCGCCATGGCCTTGTCGAGCGTCACCGCCATCGTCAGCGGGTCGGAGTGGGTGCAGGGCAAGCCGAGCATCTCGCACGCGGCCGGCACGTGCGCCTCTCGCGAGCGCGAGCCGCGTCCCTCGGCGATGTTGAACACGAGTTCGACGCGCTCGCGCAGCAGGTTCTCGAGGAAGCGCCGTCCGCCGCCGAGGCGCGTCACGCGATGGCCGCGCGCGACGAGCACGCGCTCGATCGCCGTCACGGTCGCGTCCGAGTCGTACTCCTCGAACAGGTCATCTGGCGCGCCCGCGCGCGCGGGAGCGGACTCCGCGAGGAAGTCCGCCTTCAGGTCGAAGGCGATGCCGATGTGCATGGGGAGCGCCGTTGGGGGCGCGAGAGACTACTTCTTCTCGCGGCGAGCCGTCGCGCCCTTGCGAACCCAGCGGCTCTTGCCGACGACCGGGGGGGGGACCTCGATTTCCGCCACGGGCTCCGCGGTCGGCTCGTCGGTCTCCTGCGGGCGCGGGGCCGGCGGACGGATCTCGTCGCGCAGGTAGCCCGGCTCGAGGTACTCGTAGATCTTGTCCCGGAAGTTGCGCAGCACGGCGCGCCCCTTCTGCTCGTCGTAGCGCAGCAGGTATTGGGGCTGCACCGGGATCTTGCCGCCGCCGCCCGGGGCGTCGACCACGTAGGTCGGAATGGCGAGTCCGCTGGTATGGCCGCGCATGCCCTCGATGATCTCGATGCCCTTGGAGATCGGGGTGCGGAAGTGCTCGGCGCCGCGCACCGGGTCGCACTGGTAGAGGTAGTAGGGGCGCACGCGCATGCGCATCAGGCCCTGGCACAGTGACTTGACGGTCTCGACCGTGTCGTTGATGCCCTTCAGCAGCACCGCCTGGTTGTTGAGCGGGATGCCGGCGCGCGAGAGCTTGTCGCAGGCGCGCGCGGCCTCCGGGGTGAGCTCGCGCGGGTGGTTGAAGTGCACGTTGACCCACAGCGGGTGGTAGCGCTGCAGCATCTCCACCAGCTCGTCGTCGATGCGCTGGGGGAGGGCCACCGGCACACGGCTGCCGATGCGGATGATCTCGAGGTGCGGGATCGCGCGCAGCTTCGAGAGGATCGACTCGAGCTTCTGCGTCGAGTAGTTGAGCGGGTCACCGCCGGACACGACCACGTCGCGGACCTGCGGGGTGCGCGCGATGTAGTCGACCATGCGGTCGAGCTCGACCTCGGGCGTCGCGCCGTCGTACATCGTCCGCTTGCGGGTGCAGTAGCGGCAGTAGATGGCGCAGTTGTTCGAGATCACCATCAGCACGCGGTCGGGGTAGCGGTGCGTGATGCCCGGCACGGGCGAGAACTTCTCCTCGCCCAGCGGGTCTTCCTCGCCCACGGCGCGGAAGTAGTACTCGTCCGACAGCGGCACGACCTGCTTGAGGATCGGGTCCGACTCGTCGTCGGCGTCGATCAGAGACAGGTAGTAGGGCGTGATGCCCATGCGGAAGTCCGACAGCACCTCGCGGCGCAGGCCCAGCTCGTGCGGCGGAATCGGCAGCTTCGCGGCGAGCTCCTCGAGCGTCGTGACGCGATTCTTGAACTGCCACCTCCAGTCGTTCCACTCCGCGTCGCTGACGTCGGGGTAGAAGAACGCGCGGCCCGAGCTGCGGCCTTTTTGCGTAGCTGGCGGGACGTCCGGAGTCGTCGCAGCGCGCTGCGCTGCGGTATCGACGGAGTCAGGCATGTGGGGGTCCTTTGGGGATCCGCTCGGGCGAGGTCGCGACAGCTTGTGGGTGGGGGGAGCCGTGCGGCCGCGCGATCGCGGAGGTCCCAAATCTACCCTGCTCGGAAGAGCGGCGTCACCCTCTTTTCGGACAGAACCTTGCGCGCGCGAGGTGCGTGCTCTCAGTCGTCGTCTCGCTCGCGCCGCTCGCCGCCGCCGCGATGCGTGGGCCGCATCGCGTCCTCGAGGCTCGCCTGCAGGCCGCGCACCAACTCGTCCTTCTCCGACTCGCTGAGCTGCGCCTCGGGGTGCAGCAGCAAGTAGAGCTCCGGCGGAAGCTCGCCTTCCTCGAGCTCGTGCTGCACGAGCCAGCTCACGGGCGCGACGCGGGAATACCACGGCCGATTCGGTGTCCGGCGGTGGCCGTCGAAGCAACCCCGCTCGGCGAGTTCGCGGGTGCGCGGGCGGTCCCACGTCGGTTCCCCGGCGGATCGACCTCGCCGCGGCCGGAGAGCACGAGCTGGATCAGGGCCAACAGGGCCGACCGGCCGTCGAGCGAACGACGCAGGCACGTCTTCAAGGCGCCGGTCCTCCTCCGGGGAACTCCTCCGAGGCGAGCAACGCGGCCCGGTCTCGCACCCTGCGCACCTCGGTCGACCAGAAGCTCCGGCTTCGGCCCGCTGGCCCGCTGCCACGGACTCGGTCAGGCTGACCTCAGTCGCCCCACCGACGGATCCCGCAAGGAGGCTCGCGACGAAGGTCGCGGACGTCATGACGCTCGGTGTCAGGTCCTGCCGCGAGGGCGAGCCGCTGACCACGGCCGCCCGCATCTTCCGCGAGGAACGCTGTGGTTGCGTGCCGGTGGGGAGCTCCTCGGGCGGGGTCCTCAGGGTGCTGATGGACCGCGACGTGTGCCTCGCTCTCCTGCGGCTCGACGCGGCCCTGAGCGAGGTCCGCGTCGCCGAGGCCATGATCCGCGAGCCGCACTGCGTGCGTCCGGACAAGCGCACCGAGGACGCCGAGCGCAACCTGCGGGCCCGGCACGTGCGGCACGTTTCGCTGGTGGATGCGCAGGGGCAGCTGGTCTGGGTGCTCTCGATCGATGGCCTCGCCCGTGCCGCGGCCGACCCCCGGACCGGGGAGGCCCGGGTCCGCGGGCGGGACCTCTCGCGGACCCTGTCGCGCATCGTCGGCCCCGCCCGGGCGCTCGACGTTCCAGCGGCGCCGAGCGAGCTGCGCTCGACGACCGCGGCGCTGGAGGTCCGAGGGGAGGCTGGGGCGGCCGATGCGTACAATCCCGCCCCATGTTCCGACGCATCCTGATCGCCAACCGGGGC
>SXGT01685487.1_pt1 | contig 17585 bp, 11 predicted proteins | sample 3176221 | NCBI WGS metagenome assembly SXGT01 (sample SAMN11356862, study PRJNA531348) | freshwater metagenome | isolation source: freshwater sample F1-120 | place: China: Fuxian Lake, Yuxi | collected 2017-12-25
CGTTCCGGCCATTCCGAATCCAGCGACCATGGATCCGTCGCCCGCTGGCTGCCCATCACGAAACTGCCGCCAGGCACGAGCACGAACACGATCGCGGCTTCCGGAGTCATGGTGATCCGACCGTCGTCGTCGAGCGCAGGGGCCTCTCCGGACAGCCAGTGCGAGAACTCCCACAACCGTGTCGTGGGGTTGCGGCCGATCGGCACGAGCCCGGCTTGCGGCCGGAGCGCAAGGCCGAGGTACTCGGGGCATTCGCTCACGTCGGCGATCGACGCGATTGCGCGTTGCCAGGCCGCATGCGGTTCCGTGAGGGTCGTCCGTTCGACGGACCTCGCCACGGCGATGCGTTGTTCGACGTCGCGTTGCAGTTGGCGTAGCGCTTCCAGGCCGCGGATCAGTTCGGCGAGTGCCTCGTGACGCCATTGGGCCTCCTTCGTCGGCAGCGCCCACAGGCGACGGACCTCGACCGCAGCGCGCAGTTCGGAGATCTCCGCTTCGAGTTGCTGCCGTTCAGACGTGAACGTGGCGGCTGCGGCGCCAGCTTGCTGCCCGGTCGCGGCGGCGAGCGCCGCGAGTTGGCCATCGAGTGCATCGCGCGACGCCGACAGAGCGACGAGCCGCGGCCATTGCTCGTGACGCGTGGCGTTGTCCGCGCGCGCGCTGTCGTCGTACGGGAGCGCCTGGGTCCGAAGCGCGTCGAGAATCGCCTGGTGCTCCGCAAGTCGGGCGGTGACCAGCGTCGCGTCGTGCACCCACGCTTCGAGCGCCACGATGCGCGATGGGTGTGGCGGCCACAGGTTCTCGGCGCGTTGCTCCAGGTCGGCCACGCGCTGCAGGTCGGCCAGTTGCCGCCACGACTGCAGGGCGCGCGCCGATTCGCCCGCGGCGTTGCGTGCCGTTTGCCGCGCCGCACTGGTTTGCTCGCGCACCGTCGCCAGTTCGGTGTTTCGCATCATGCTCGTGCTGGCGGCGACGGTGAGCGTGGTGAACAGCAGTGCCAAGGTCAGGCTCTCGGCGGGGCGGCGCTGGCAAACCCGCAGAATGCGTTCGCCGAGGCTCGGTCGCCGCGCCAGGACCGGGTCGCCGTGGCGGAATCGGCGCAGGTCCTCGGCGAGTTCGTGGCAATTCGGGTACCGCCGGCCGGGAGTCTTGTGCAGAGCCTTGCCGACGATGGCATCGAGGTCGCGTGGCACCGATCGGTTCACCGCGCCGACTGAATCGGCTTCCGTGTGCACGATCGCGTGGAACAACTGCGCGGTCGTCGCGGCGGCATGGGGGCGCCGCGACGCCAACGCTTCGAACAGCGTGACTCCCAGTGCGTACACATCGCCCTGTTCACGCGCGCGTGCCCGAGGATCGGCGACGCGTTCGGGCGGCAAGTATGCGGGCGTGCCGGTGGACGAGCCGAAGTCGAGCAGCACGACGCGGCCGTCCGACGTCAGCATCAGGTTGCCGGGCTTGACGTCGCCGTGCACGACGCCGCGTCGATGGGCGCGGTCGAGCGTTTCGGCGGCTTGTTCGATGCAGAACGCCATCTGCCGGATGCCTTCCGGTTCCAGCGGCCGGGCGGTAGCTCGGCATCGTTCGATGCGATCGGCCAGGGACTCGCCGTCGAGGAACGCCATCGCGGCGAAGGCGCAACCGCGATCGACACCGACGTCGAGCATCGGGCACACACCCGGATCGTCGAGTGTGGCCACTTGCGCGGCGGCGCGACGGAGCCGTTCGGCTTCTGCTTCGGCATCGCACCCCGGGGCAGGGACGATCAGTTTGAGCGCAACCTGCCGACCGAGTTTGGAGTCGTCGGCCAGGTGCACGACGCCTTGGCCGCCTCTGCCGAGCTCCCGCTGCAGCGTGTAACGATCGATCTTCACGAGCGCCGCCCGAGCGACCGCATAGGCCGCACACCCGTGTTGTGGAACTTGCTGTTCGCGTCGGCGCGGCTGCGGTTCGAGGCTCGCGCCACCTTGGTGGTGCTGTGGTAGCCACCGCCGCGTTGCATGACGAACGCGTTGGGCGGTGGTTGGCGCAGGCCATCGCCGTCGCGCGTGGCGTGCTCCAAGCTGCCTGCCGCGTCACGCGTCCACTCCCACACGTTGCCGAGTACATGGTGCAAACCGAAGGGATTGGCGCGCAGTGAGGCAACCGGGGCGGGCTTCGCGTAGCCGTCGTCGAGCCAGTCCTCGTAGACCCAGCCTGGCATGCCGCCGCCCCGCCGCAGCGCCGCATCGGCCAGGTTTGCCGCGCCGGCGAGGGACTCACGCTCGTTGCCGGTCCACCAGGGCGAGTCGGTGCCGCCGCGGGCGGCGTACTCCCACTGCGCTTCGGTCGGCAGATCGAAGCCGAGGCGCTGCAGCCACCGTCGGCACTCGGTCGCACTCACCTGGTCGACGGGGCGCGTCTGCACGTCGGGGCCTTCGGACGCCAGCGGCTTGTAGTGGCTTGGGTTGTTGCCGGTAACACGCAACCACTGCGGCTGCGTCATCTCGTACTTGGCGATCAGGAAGGGATCGAGCCGGACTGCATGGACTGGCCCTTCGCCGATGTTGGCTTGCGGGTCGATGTTGGGGCCCGAGGGTTCGCTGGCGGACGGTTGCTGCGCCCCGAGCTGCACGCGTCCTCCTGGCACGAGCACGAACACCACGCCGGTGTCGGGGCCGAACCGCAACTGCCCGTCAGCATCGCGTTCGGGAACCGTGCCGGTGAGAACATCGACGAACTCGAACAGCTCCGATTGGGGGTCACGCCCGAGGGGAACGAGTCCGACCATCGGCGCCAGCGCCAGACCGCCATACCGAGGGGCGCGGGTGGCATCGGCGAGCTCGGTGATCACCGCCTGCCAGGCTGCGGCATGATCCTCGATGGAGCGTTGGCGCAGCGTGGCGCTCGTCGCGAGGCGGGTCTGCAGCGCCGGGATGGTCACGGCGCGCAGTTGCTCGACGCGTTGCGCAAGCTGGTCGAGCTGGTCGTGTTCGAAACGATCGGCCGGGTCGGCGAAGCGGAACCAGCCTCGGCCGCCGAAGCCGGCGGTGAAGTCGAGCGCCACCGCGTGGGCCTGGTCGCGCCGCAGGCGCAAGAACGTCTCGGCTCGGGCGGCCTCGCCACGAAGACTGCCGATTGCCGTGTCGTAGGCCAGCGCGACGGCGGTGATCTCGGCGTGCCGCGCCACCAGTCGCGAGTCCGCGTCGGTGCCGGCGGCGTTCGGCTGCGAGAGCTCCTGCCCACGCCCGCGCACGCGTTCGCGCGCGGCGAGAATCGCCGGCAAGCGGTCGACGACCTCCGCCGCCGCATCGAGCCACGTGCGGAACGATGGTGGCGGGGCAGTCGCCGGCCACAACGTCTCGGCGCGCGCGTCGAGTTCGCGCACATCGCGCAGATCGCGCAGCATCTTGAAGTCCGAGAGCCGCGCCGAGGATTGCGCCTCGGCGGCCTCGGCCGCGAGGACATCGGCGCTGAGCAACCGGTTGGCAGCTTCGAGTTCTCGATTCCACGCCAGGAACAGGACCACGGTACCGGCCAGCATGGCGAACACGGTCGCCGCCAACGACGCGAGCACGGGCCGGCGGCGAATGCGTTCCCAGCTCTGTCGCGCCCACGAGGGTGGACGGACCAGAACGGGTTTGCCGGCGGCCACGCGCGCCAGGTCATCGGCCAGATCGTTCGCCGTTTGGTAGCGATCGCGCGGCAGTTTGCCGAGGCACGTCGAAATGACGGCGGTGAGGTCGGCGGAGACGTTGGGATTGAGCGATCGGGCGGTGCGCGGTGAAGCCGTCGTGATCGCCGCAAACAGGGCTGACCGGTCCGGTGCCGTGAAGGGAAGTCCGAGCGTCACCAGTTCGTGCAGCACGACACCGAGCGCATAGACATCGGTTCGCCGATCGATGGCGCGCACGTCCCCTCGCAGTTGCTCTGGGGCCATGTAGGCCGGCGTGCCGAGCACGTCGCCGGTGCGAGTCAGTGCGTGATCCTCGACCTCGACGTGGGCGAGGCCGAAGTCCAGGATCACGGGATCGCCGTCGCGCTGGACCATGAGGTTGCCGGGCTTCAAATCGCGATGCACGGCACCGGCGCGATGGGCCATGTGCACGCCCCTCGCGACACGTTCGATCAGGGTCACGGCGCGCAGGATCTCGTTGGGCGGTGGCAACGGCGAGGTGCCATCGGTCCGTGCGTGTTGCCGGCCGATGCGTTCGCGCAGAGTTTCGCCCTCGACGAGCCGCATCGAGATCCAGTGCAGACCATCGACGTGTCCGGTGTCGTAGACCGTGCAGATCGCCGGATGATCGAGAGTCGCCAGAAGTTTCGCTTCCAGGCGGAATCGCTGGACGGCTGTCTCCGAGCCAATCCAGGGTGAACGCAGTACCTTGAGAGCGATGCGACGGCCGAGTGGGTCGATCGCCGCGAACACCGCTCCTTGTCCACCTTGGGCGATCAGATGCTCGAGCCGATGGCCGGCGAAGTGTGCGCCTGGCAGCAGCGCGCCGAGCATCTCCGTGGCAGGTCCAGCGAACGACTCGCTCGCGATGGCCTCGGGTTCGCCACCGTTGCGCAATCGATCGAATTCGGCGGCAACCACGGCTTCGAAGTCGGGATAGAGCGCCTGGTACTCCGCCAGGGTGCGTTCCTGGCCGCTGTCGATGTCATCGAGATAACGACTCCTCAGGGCCAGCCGGATCGCTTCGCCATGTTGGTCGTTGCTCGCCATCGTGAACTCGCGTGCTCGATCAGTCGCAGAGGTAGACTACCGGAATGCCCGACCCGGGTGACAGCCGTGGACCGCAGCGTCACAACGCCGATCTGACGTCGATTCACGTCGGGCGTGCGATTGCGGGCGACAACGCGAGTCTCGAGTGGGTCGTGCTTCGCATCACGCCGTTGTTGTTGGTGCAAGCCGAGTATCGGCTGGGGCGGGCGCTGCGCCGTCTGCACGACCCCGAAGACATCGTCAACGACGTGTGGGCGGCGGCGCTGCCGCGGCTCGGGTCGCTGATCGTCGAGAACGGTCGGCGCGTGCCGGCGTTCGTCGGCTACCTGTCGACCTCGGTGTTGCACCGGGTGCAGCGGCTGCAGCAGCGATGGCTGCAGGAGAAGCGGGCCGCATCGCGTTCCGGCGAGGCCACCGGCGCCGGGTTGGCTGCGGAGATTCCGGCAGACGCAACCAGCGTCGTCGGCAGGTCGGTTCGCAACGAACACTGCGTCGAACTGCGTCGAGCCATCGCCCAGCTCGATGCGAAGGACAGCGAGATCGTCATTCTGCGTGGCATCGAACAACATCCGGCGGCGGCTGTCGCCGCCGTGCTTGGCCTCAACGACAACGCCGTGAACGTTCGCTACCACCGGGCGTTGCGTCGGCTGATCGAGACGGTGCGCGATTCGGTGTTGGTCGACTTTGTCGACGAATAGGGTGGCCGGGTTGGTTTTCTCGGCGCCACGGTAAGGCCGGCGCGCGCGGTGTCTTTGTGGTCTCTGTTCCCGCGGGGCAGAGACCGCGGTCATCCAACCTCGTTCCTCCAGAGGCACCCATGTGTGTCGATTCGGTGTTCCGTTCGTGCTACGCGATCCTGGCGGTCGCCGCGCTCTCCCTTCCGGCCACCGCGCAGCTCGTCCAGAACCTGGCCTTGGCCTACGGCACGCATGCCAATGGTTCTCCATCATGGACCGAGAACGTTCCTGATCCGGCCGCCGAAGCAGGAGTCGTCGATCAACTGAACTGGGCCACCTGGCTCGAGCTGGCTTCGCCTCAAGTGGTGTTGCTGCCTGGCACCTATGTTGCTCAGGCGAAGGTCGCGAAGACGCTCAACACCATCGGCATCGCCGACCTCACGGTCTCGGTGAGAGCAGGGGCGACCGTGCTTGGCAGCACGACTCTGCCAGCGACGCAGCAGCCGGTGGACGTCTACGTCTGGTCCCCCGAGGTGATCTTCACGGTTCATCAACCGACGACGGTCGAAGTTGCGGTGCTGCATACAGCCTTCGTGATGAAGGAGAATTACCGCTTCGACACCGCGCGCATCGGCTTTGTACCGACCGGCAAGGTCGTGCGGCATGACTCTCTCGACACGTGGAACTACACGAATGCAGCGTGGTACGACCACTACATCGCCGAGCCCAGCGCGGTGTACGGGCGCGTTGCCCAACGCAACAACGCGGGAGGGTTCAGTTGGCTCGAAATCTACAAACTGTGGAACCTGGATGCCGGCACCCACGTGGCCAACGTGCGTCTGCGTAATCTCATCGGCCCCGGTCTCGGTTATGCGGAGGACCTGAGCTTCGTGATGCTCGACGCCGTCACGTTGACGGAACTGGCATCGGTCACGATCCCCGCGGCGGCGCAGCAGGCCGGCGTATGGGTGCAATCGCCCGACCTCGTCGTCACCTTGCCAGCCGCGGGGGCGGTCTACTTCATGGTGCGCAACTATTGGACGTCGGGTGGCTACGGCTACCAATTCGACAGCTTCACGTTGCGTTCGAGCGCGTCGGCGTTCTCGCCGTACGGTGCGGGCTGCGGTGGACTCACGTTGACGCAGCCAGTGGGTGGCCAGGTGGGCACGGCGATGACGTTGCAGATCGCCAATGGTGGGGCGGCGTTGCTCGGGCTGTTCGCCTTCGGTAGCCCGCTGGTGCCGATCCCGCTCGATTTCCTCGGCGCCACCGGGTGCTTGCTGCACGTGACGCCGGATGTGCTGCTGAGCGGAGTGTTCGTCACCGGAACCTGCAGTGCGTCGGTGTCCGTGCCGAACCTGCCGAGCATGTTCGGGCTCACGCTGGACGTGCAGGGGGCCGCCTTCGATCCGACGGCGCCGGGTTCGCTCCGAACGGCGAACGCTGGGCAGACCTACATCGGTTGGTGACACCGCTGCTCCGCCACCCGAGGTCGCAGGAAGGGCGACGTCGGTAAGAGCGGGGCGGTTGGCGTCTTGATGGTCTTGGTTCTCCGCGGCGTCGGGCCGCGTTCCTCTGCCTTTGCGCTTCCCGAGGTATCCCATGCGATTCGACTCTCTGTTCCGGTCCTGCTTTGTGGCCCTGGTGAACTTCCAGCGTTGCATCGCTCTCCTGGCCGTCGGCTGGTCCATGACGATGGCAACGGCACAGTCACCGCTGACCACTCTGTTCGCAGGCAACTCCAACATCGTCACCGGAAGCTGTCTCTACTTCGATTTGACCGTGCTCGACCCGGGTGGCATCACGATCCTGCGGATCGACGTCAACGGCTTCACGTTCTTCGGAGGATCGCCGAGGCTCCATGTGTTCACGATCCCGGGAACGCGGGTGGGGAACCAAACCAACTTTGCCGCATGGAACGGCCCGTCATCCTTCGGCAATCCGGTGACGATGGCCGGATGGAACAACCCCTCGGTCGCGACACTCCTCCACCCGATCACGTTGCCGCAAGGACGACATGGCATCGCGCTGCAGTCGTCTTGGTTTGGGCACTCTTTCACCAGCGGCAATGGCAGCAACCAGAATTACGCCAACGCCGATGCCGCCATCGAGTGTGGGGAGTTCACGAACGCGTCGTTCACCGGCACCGTGTATCCCAATTGCGTGGCCAACTGCAGCATCCACTACCTGCCCGCGGGGAAGAAGCTGCTGGTGCCCGGCAACATGCACCTCGGGGGAATTCCAAGCAGTGCTCGGCTCAACACGGTGCGCAACCAGATCGTCTACGACTCGACGCACTTCACCAACGCCGGCGTCACCGGTCCGGTGTGGATCTCGCGCCTTCGCTTTCGCGCCATGGACGGAGTGCCCAATCTCGGTGGTCAGATGCTCAGTGGCTTGACGGTTCGGGTCGGCACCGCCGCCGTCGACTACAACTCCATGAGCAACATCTTCGCCAACAACATCGGCGCGCTCGGCCCGGTCGGCACGACCAGCATCACGCTGCCTCCGGTGGCGAACGCATCACCCAATGACTGGGTCATCGATCTCGACCTCGCCGCGCTCGGCGCCGCGGTCTTCTACGATCCGACGCTGGGTGCCGACCTTCTGCTCGACTTCAGTCTGCCGGTCGCGCCTCCCACCGGTGGCATGGAACTGCAAGCCACATGGCCAGGGTCCCTCACGCGCGGCAGACTCCTCACCTCGTACACGCTGGGAGCAACCACGGGGGCATTCGACGATCCGCCGGTGATTCTCTTCGACTTCGCCGGCCCAGGCGGAACGAGCAACGTCACCCCGGCGCGTGCCGAGCAGTACGGGGCCGCATGCGGCGGTGACGCAGCAACGTTTCATCAGACCTTCGCACTGCACGAGCCTGTCGATCTCTCCGGCCGCGGCTTCACGCTGACCCCGGACAACTTGTCCGTTCCGAACCACTGGACGGTCACCGGCTCGGCACCACCGCCCGATCTCAGCAAGGTCAATCCGACGCCCAACGCGCTCGCCGATGACATGCTGGTCACGCATTCGCTCGGCTTTCTGTTCCGTTACCCGGGCGGGAGCACCACGACGATCCGACCGTGCAGCAATGGTTTCCTGTGGCTCGACCCGGCGATGACCGTAACGGATCCCATTGTCACGCGCAGCACGTGGCTCGGCCACGGGTATGCCCCGACCCCACGCGGGGCTCGACTGGCTCCGTTCTGGTACGACTTCTCTCTCGGCGTCAACATTCCGACGCATCCCAACTGCGGATTGCACGTGATGACCGACACGTCGGGTGGCTTTGGCAATCGTGTCTGCTACGTGACCTGGCTGAACGTCGGCAGCTACGGAGTGGCAGGGGGCCAATCCGTGAGCACCATGCAGTGCGTCTTGCGGGAGCAAACCGGCGTCGTCGAGTTCCGCTACGGCGCCATGATGCCGACGCTCACCGGTGGCAAGATCCCGGGTGACTTCAACGGCATCACCGGCTTCACGCGCGGCCTGATCGGCACCACGATGTCCGTCGATCCCGGCTCGCGCGATCTGTCGCACGAGACGCCGTTCACCACGTCGATCGAAGGCACCACACCCGGGCTGCTGCACGGCACGACCGCGCGCATGATCCAGGGCACCGCGGTGAACTTCACAGCGAGCAACATCCCCGCGACGGTGTCGTTCGGGCTCATGCTGGTCGGATTCGCACCGCAGCAGCCCGGCCTGGCGTTCCCACCGCTTGCCTCCAGCTGCGTACTCAGCCTGGCGCCTGCGCAGGCGGTGATCTACGAACTGTTCGTCGTTCCGGGCCCGTCGGTGACGTCGGCTTCGTTTTCTGTGCCGTCCTCTGGCTTCCTGGGGGCGCAGCTGTTCACGCAATTTGCCGGACTGGACAACAGCGGCGCACTGCTGACGAGCAACGCCATCCGGCACACGATCGGGCTGAACTGACGCCGCGGCTTCGTGTCCCGGTACCGCTGTGCACGAAGAGTTGGCTGCATGGCGCCCCAGTGTCCCAGCGCTGGCCAAGCAATCGTCCGTTTCCCAGCCATCGCGACGGCATCGCCATCGTGGTCAGCACGCTCGGCGACGCGTCAGCGCGCGTTCAGCGGATCACGCCGCCGGCGACCGGGCTCGCTTGCAGCGCTTGCAGATTCGACGCGTCCACGGCCTGGAACCACAGCGTGCGGTACTGGATCGCGGACAAAGCCGGGATCGACCATGACATCGAAGCAAGCCCCGTGGCATCGGCGACGGCGCCCCCCGCAAACCACGCGCCCGGGATCGACAACAACACGGACTGCTCGATGCCGGGCACCAGCACGTTGTCGAGATCGAGCGCCGCAAAGCAACCGATCGGCACGCCAGCGCCGGTGCGAAACTCGAGTACGAACGGCGCCCCGAGTTGCGGCGGCTGCGGTCGATGTACGCCGAGCGACGGCCCCGCCGGCAAGCCGCAAGGCGGCGTCATCGTGCACCGAGCCTGACGCCCGCTGACAGAGCTGACCGGACACGCAGGCAGCGTGCTCGTGAGTGTCGAATCGGCGACGAACGCCGTGCTGCTTGGAAACCCGGTGATCGCGGCGGGCGCCGTTGACGTCGTGCTGGTTCCGGCCAGAAATGTCGAACTGCTGGCGCGCAGCTTCGAGCCTGCCAACATCACAGCCACGGTCCCGACGGTGAAAGGAGGCACCGCCGACGCACCTTCGAACGTACTGTCGATCGCGGTGATCTCGCTGCCGCTGGCGAACACGGTGCCGTTGTTGTGGCCGGTCTGCAACACGCCTCGTACGACGCAGCTCTGCAGATGGACGTTGGCCATCGCGCACATTAGTGGCGCACCGAAGAAGTGGACGGGCCCCACGATCGTGCAGGTGTCGAAGGTCACGCGGCCTTGCACGTGCACTTGCGGGAACGTGATGCCGACGAAGTGCACCGCCTGCCCCGCCGGCGGCGCCGCGCTGGTGCCCGCGATCCCCGCACTCGCGATACTCACTGTCCCGGGCGTGAGGGCCAGGATCGTCAGACCCATCGAGACGGTGAAGAAGTTGTAGGTGCCGGGCAACACGAGCACGACGTCGCCTGGACTCGCCACCGCGATCGCATCCGAGATCTGCGCATGGCCGCCCGGGCCGACGACGTGGGACGCCTGACCAGGTACGGCGCCTACCAAGCTCAGCGAGACGACCAGTAGAGAGGCGCGCATCCGAGAGAGCTTACTGCGGTGGCATGTGACGATGGCCCGCGCCCTGGGGGATCGCAATTTTCCGCGGCGGAAGGAACGGTCCGGCACTGCAACCGTGACGCTCCGAATTGGCGGAGTCCCGTATTGCGTCGGCGCGCCCCTGCTCGCGGGCTTCGATTGCGCCGTCGGCGCAGCGATCGATCGTGGCATTGCTGGCAAAAGCGAGGATGCGGTAGGGCTCCAGCTTCACCGCTCGCAATTCCGGCACACGATCGGGCTGGACTGACGCCGCGCGCGTGCCGAGGACCGCGAACGCCGCGCCGCCGGCCTTCAGGCCAGATCGCTGTCGCCGAGCATGTACCACCAGTGCTGCGCCAGGAACTCAGGTGTCATGCCTTGCAGGTGGATGCCGTGCACCAACCGGCGCTGCAGCCAGGTCGCCGACGGCGTCACCACGAAACCGTGCTGCACGAACAGGTGGTGCTCGTGGCTCCACGGTGGCAGCACGGTGAACAAGCGCAGCGTGCCGAGTTCGTGCTGGCGGCGTGTGGCCGCGGCGAGCAGCGCCGCCGCGGCGGTGGCGTCATGTTCCGGCACGAGCCAATCGACGAGCACGATGCCATCCGGCACGAGCCCCTGGTCGCGGCGCAGCACGCACAGGCCGCGCAGCTGGTCGCCGCTGCGCGCCGTCCACAGCTCGTAGGCCGGCGCTTGCGGATGGTCCTGGTAGCGCCACTGCAGGTAGCGACGGTCGCGCCGCACGAGGCACTGCTTGTCGTTGCGTACCTGCGTCCACAGGGTGTCGAGGTCGAGCGGCAGCGTCGTCACGCGTTCGCAGCGGATCGCAGGGTCGGCGACCAGCGGCGGCGCGCTGCGGTCGCGCACCAGATACTCAACCGTGCCGAGCAGGTGGTACTGCAGGTACCGCTGGCCGATGCGGAACGCCATGTCGACCGGGAAGCCAAAGCACATCGCTTCGCCGACGACGAGGCACTGGGCGGCGTAGGCGGCACCGACTTGCAGAAACAGCGCCTGCTTCTGCAGACCCTGGCGGAACGTGGGGTGCGTCATCGAATCGACTGCGTGCACGAACCGCTGCGGGCCCCACGGCGTGTCGGCGAGCATCGGCACGCCGGCATACTGCGACGCGACCGTGCCGTCGGGCGCCACTGCGAGCGTGATGCGATGGCCGACTGGGTTGTGCAGGTACTGCCACGCCCAATGCGCCATCGTGCGATCGACGTAGCCTTGCCCGCACACTTCGCGGAACACCAGATTGAACGTGTCCAGGATGCGCTGCTCGTCGCCGGGACGGTACGCACGAATCTCGATGTCGTCGCGGTTCATGCGCGCAGATGGCGTTCGAAGTGGGCGAGTGCCGGCAGCAGCGCTCCGGACAGGCGATGGTCGGCGCCAGGCCAGAGCAGATGGTCCTTGTGCGCGTGCGGAATCGCCGCCGTGAAGGCGCGCGAAGCGGCGGGGTCGATGATCGGATCGTTGGCGCCGTGCACGACGAGCACCGGCATCGGCAAGCGATGGGGCAGCCGCGCTTCGTCGATGGCATCGGCGTCGGCGAGCGTTTCCGGACGCACCGTGAAGGCGCGGCCATCGAGCGTGCGCAGGAGTCCGTCGGGGCCGATGCAGCGGCGCAGCACGTGCCGATAGCCGAGGCTCGGGGCGAGCAGCACGAGCGCTTTCACCAGGGTCGGGAACTCGGCGGCGGCGAGTGCCGCGACGAGGCCGCCGAGACTGTGGCCGACCAGGATCGCCGGGCCGGTGGCCGCCAACACGCTGCGGGTGTCGGCGACGAGGTCTTTGAGAGTGGTGGCGCCGATGGTGCCGGTGCTGTCGCCATGGCCGCGGAAGTCGAAGCGGGCGGCCGCGCGTCCCGTCGCTGCGGCATGCTCGAACAGCGCACTGCTGTGTTCGCCGACGCGGGCGCCGCCGAACGCGTGCAGCCACACGAAGGCCGGGCGGGCGCCGGGGAGGAAATCGACGGTGATCCGTTCCCGCGGCGATGGCTCGAGTTGCAACAAGGAGGGTCTCATGCGTACCGACGCAGGTCTTCTCCACCCGGGTGGTGCTCGAGCGAGGAGCACACCATCCCAAAGGAACCCGGGCACGTCAACGGCCCGTTCCTTGCGCACAGCGCTCGCGGCGAATCGGGCAGGTCAGCGTTCGCCCAGCAGCACGTTCGGCCGGCGGCGCGGCATGCGGCTGCCAGCGAGGTGTTTGGCGGCCCCGGCTCGCACGTGGGCGATGGCGGTGGCGACGTCGTCCGTCAGCAGGATGCGGTCGAGGTCCGCGGGTGCGATCGTGCCTTGCTCGACCATCGAGCTTCGCAAGAACTCGAGCATCGGCGTCCAGTATTCGACGCCCATCAGCACCAGCGGGAAGTCTTCGATCTTCCTCGTCTGGATCAGCGTCAACGCCTCGAACAGTTCGTCCATCGTGCCGAAACCGCCGGGCAGCACGACGAAGGCGTAGCTGTATTTGACCAGCATCACCTTGCGTACGAAGAAGTAGCGGAACTCTACGAAGCGATCGAGGTAGGGGTTGGGTTGCTGCTCGTGCGGCAACGTGATGTTGCAGCCGACCGACAGTCCACCGGCGTCGCGCGCGCCGCGGTTGGCGGCCTCCATGATGCCCGGCCCGCCGCCGGTCATCACCGTGAAGCCGTCGCGCGCGAGGGCAGCACCGACGTCGCGCGCCATGCGGTACCAACGATTGTCTTCGGCGAATCGCGCCGAGCCGAACACCGTCACACACGGCGGCAGGAAGTGCAGGGCGCGGAAGCCGCGGATGAACTCGCAGAAGATGCGGAACGCACGCCACAGCTCGGCGAGGCGACTGCGAGGGCCGGCGAGAAACTGCCGTTCGCCGCCATCGCGCGAGTCCTTGCCCCAGTTCGGGCCGAGGTTTGGGGCGTTCAGGTGCACAAGATCAGCGGAACGTCACGGCGCGAATGCCGTGACCGAACAGTTGCTGTGCCGTGTCCAGGTCGCCGAGGCGCAACCGTTCGAGTGTCGCATCGTCGACCTCCGCCGAACCACGCGGGCCGAGATCCAGTTCGGGGATGAGGGTTGCGAATGGAGTCAATGCGGCAAGCCAGCCGAATGGACCGCCTGCCACCGACAGGTCGGACCGCACGATTGCCCGCGCAGCGGTGACCGTACTCATGACCCAGTCGACCGGTTCCATCAGCAAGCCGACCAGCGGGGCATGCACGGGAGGGTGTTCGTTGCCGAGGAAGCCGCGTTCGGTTTGCCAATGCAGGGTGACCGGGATGGTCCCGCCGCGAGAGTCGCGCAGATCGGCATCGCGATGTTGCACGAGCAGGTTCACGCCGCAGCCGTGGAGCGACAGGCAAGCCGCGGCAAGCGTGGTTGCGCGCAGTCGGTGCATCAGCCTTCGGCCTTGGCGATGCGCACCATCTCACGGAACACCACCATGCCATCGCCGTCCTCGGGCAGGCTGCCGCGTTCGAGCTGCGTGCGGCGCCAGTCCGGCATGTGGGTCGGCAAGTAGCTGCGGTCGGGGTGCGGCATCACGCCGAGCACGCGCCCGTTCTTGTCGGTGAGGCCGGCGAACCCGAGCGGCGCGCCGTTCGGATTGTGCGGGTAGACCTCGGTCGGCTTGCCCTGCGGATCGACGTAGAGCGCCGTGGCGTAGCCTTCGTCGAGCAGCATCTTCTGCAGCGCGGCATCGCGCGCGACGAGGCGTCCCTCGCCGTGCGCCGCCGGCCAGCGCAACGTCAGCCCGGCCGGCAGGAACACGCAGCGCGACTTCTGCGTGCGCAGCGTCACCCAGCGGCATTCGTAGTGGTTGCTGAGGTTGTGGGTCAGAGTCACTTCCTCGTCGAGCGTGCCCTTGGTGCACGGCAACAGGCCAAGGCGCACCAGCACCTGGAAGCCGTTGCAGATGCCGAGCACGAGGCCACCGCGCGCGACGAACTGCAGGATGCGGGCGCCGAGCTGGCCCTTCATCTCCTGCGCCAGCACGCGACCCGAACTGATGTCGTCGCCGTACGAGAAGCCACCGGGCACCACCAGGATGCGGAACGCATCGAGCTGGGCCGGGTTGGCGAGCAGGTTCTGGATGTGCAGGAACTGCGGGCTGCCGCCGGCGCGCGCGAACGCATGGTGCGTCTCGCGTTCGCAGTTGATGCCGGGGGCGCGCAGCACGAGGACCTTGGGAGCGCTCACTTGCCACCTCCGACGAGCAGCGTCTGGTCCAGGTCCAGTGGTCGTTTCCATGCGGTTTCGGCATCGGCGATGGACACTCGCGCGACCTCCTTGCCGGCCAAGGTGAACGAGACCACCGGTTGTGGCGTCACTTCGCCGATGACTGCGAACGGCACGCCGCCGAGGTTCGCCTGCAGATCGGCCAGCCGGTCCTTCGGCACTTCGAGCAGGATGCGGCTCTGCGACTCGCTGAACAGGATCTGCTCGGCGCGCAGGGAACCCGTCGTCGGCACCTTGCCGAGATCGATCGCTGCACCGAGCCTGCCACCGATCGCCATCTCGGCGACCGCGGCACCGAGACCACCTTCGCTGAGGTCGTGCGCCGACAGCACGCAGCGGGCGGCGATCGCGCGATGCACGCCGTGCAGCACGGTCTTGCCGAGGTCCTTGTCGACGCGCGGCGCCTTGCTGCCAAGGGCACCCTTGCTCTTGTAGTAGACGCTGCCGCCGAGTTCGTCCTTGGTCGTGCCGCAGAGCACCAGCAACGAACCCGCGCGTTTGCTGTCGGTGGTCAGCGTGCGGGTGACGTCAGGAATCACGCCCATCGCAGTCACCAGGATGCAGCCAGGAATGCGGATCGTGCGGTCGCCGGCGCGGAACTCGTTGTGCAGCGAATCCTTGCCGGACACGAACGGCGTCTTGTAGTGCATCGCCAATGCGCACAGCGCTTCGGTCGCGCGCACCAGCTCGCCGAGCGCTTCGGGATCGCGGGTGTTGCCCCAGCAGTAGTTGTCGAGGATCACCGCGTAGTCGGGATCGCCGCCGGCGGCGACCAGGTTGCGCATCGCTTCGTCGAGCGAGCACTCGGCCATCGCGGCCGGATCGATCTTGCTGTAGCGCGGGTTGAGGCCGTTGCTCAGCACCACGCCGCGGCGCGAACCGAGCTTGGGCGCCAGCACCGCGGCGTCGCTCGGTCCGTCGTTGTGCACACCGCACAGTGGCTTGCCGGCGGACGCGGCCTGCACTTCGTGGTCGTACTGGCGGATGATCCACTCCTTGCTGCAGACGCCGTGGTCGCCGAGCACGGCGAGCAGCGCGCGCGCACAGTCGGTCTCCGGCGGCAGATTCGGTTCGCTCGTGGGCTTGGCGATGTAGACCGCATCGCGCACGCGCACCGGCAGGCCCTTGTGCAGGAAGTGCAGGTCGAGGTCGGCGTGCGTCACGCCCTGGTACTTCACGACCAGCCGGTTGTCGGCGGTGAAGTGGCCGAGCACGAACGCTTCGCTGGCTTCCTCGCGGCAGACGGCGAGCACGCGCGCGAGCTTCTCCTGCGGCACCGCGAGCACCATGCGTTCTTGTGCCTCGCTGATCCAGATCTCCCACGGCGCCAGGCCCTGGTACTTGAGCGGCGCTGTGCCGAGTTCGACCACGGCGCCAAGGCCCTCGGACATCTCGCCGACGGCGGAACTGAAGCCACCGGCGCCACAATCGGTGATCGAGCTGAACAGGTCTTCGTCGGCGCAGCGCAGCACCGCGTCCATCGCCCTGCGTTCGGTGATCGGGTCGCCGATCTGCACCGCGCCCGAACTGACCTTCTCGCTGTCGGTATGCAGCTCCAACGAACTGAACGTGGCGCCGTGGATGCCATCGCGGCCGGTGCGGCCGCCGATCGCAACGATGACATCGCCGCTGCGCGCCTGCTTGTGCGCGCGCGCCGTCGGCAGGATGCCGATGTTGCCGACGTAGACGAGCGGGTTGCCGACGAAGTTCTCGTCGAAGTGCACGCTGCCGTTCACGGTCGGAATGCCCATCGGGTTGCCGTAGTCGCGAACGCCCGACACGACGCCCTTCAGCAGCGACAGCGGATGCATGCAGCCGGCTGGAATCTGCTCGGGCCGCAGATCCGGCGGCGCGAAGCAGAACACGTCGGTGCTGGCGATCGGGCGCGCGCCAAGGCCAGTGCCGAGCACGTCGCGAATCACGCCGCCGACGCCGGTGCCGGCACCGCCGAACGGTTCGATCGCCGACGGCCGGTTGTGGGTCTCGACCTTGATGCACACCGAGTCCTCGTCGTCGAACTTGATGATGCCGGCGTTGTCGACGAATACCGACACGCAGAAGTCGCGCGCCAGCGTGTGGGTGACCTTGGCGATCGTGCTCTTCAGCAGGTTCTCGATCAGGCGGCCTTCGAAGCGCACGTTGCCGGTGAGCGTCTTGTGCTTGCAGTGTTCGCTCCACGTCTGCGCCAGCGTCTCCAGCTCCATGCGCATCGGCGCGCGGCCGAGCTTGCCGAAGTGTTGCTGGATCGCCGTCATCTCGGCGCCGTCGAGGGCGAGCCCGCCGTCCTTCGACAGCTTCTCGAGGCCGGCGGTGTCGAGGTGGGCCAGCGGGATCGGATGCACGGCGAGGTCGGTTGCCGGTGACGCGCCCGGCAGGCCCGCCGGCAGCGCATTCAGCAGCACGTCCTGGATGACGTCGTTGGCGAGTGCCTTCCTGGCGATCGCGAGCAGTTGCTTGCCGTCGATTGCGCCCAGCACGTCGAAGGCGCGGTAGGTGCCGGCGGCGACGGCCGGCATGCCGAGGTCGGTGAGCGCCTTCTGCACCGAATGCGCGACCGGATCGGTGACGCCAGCGCGCGGCACGATCGCGACCATCGTCACGCCGGGCTTCTGCAGCTGCGCCTTGGCGTCCGGCGCGTGCACGACGAACTGGTCGATCACCGGATCGCACAGCACGGCGCGGGCGAAGCTGCGGACCTTGTCCTCAGGAAGCTCGGCGGCGAGCAGGTAGCCGCGGCGGCTGCGCACGTCCTGGATGCCGTCGAGTCCGGCAGCGCGCAGGGCACGCAGGGCGGC
>SXGT01653768.1_pt1 | contig 17583 bp, 21 predicted proteins | sample 3176221 | NCBI WGS metagenome assembly SXGT01 (sample SAMN11356862, study PRJNA531348) | freshwater metagenome | isolation source: freshwater sample F1-120 | place: China: Fuxian Lake, Yuxi | collected 2017-12-25
GAAGTTGGCTGACGCCAAAGACACCGATCAGGTGATGGCATTGATTGGCGACCAAGCCAACCGAATGGAACAAGCCGGTCGCAGTATTCTGCCGGAGTACATCACCGAAGTGCCTGGTGCGCAACGTCGAGAGTTCTTGCGTGAACGACTCCCAGGTTTCAACTCTTGGCGAAACAGCCGCCTTTTGACAGAAGTGCCCGATGTGCAACTCATCAACGGTTCCACGAGGGATCGTGCGAACGCAATCAAGTCGTATGCCAACTGGATGAAAACTGCTGGTATTGACACAGAAACGGGTGTTGGTAGAGATTTCTTGCGACAGGCAACCGTTGCATATTCGGTTGGTGTTGAAACCGAAGTCAAATCAACCTATGAACTATTCCAACAAGTTGTTGGCGAAGCATTGACCAAACCGATTCGTGATGAGGCTGGCGAAGTGTTGGGTTATGACGGTTTGCGACCAGAGTTCGTAACCGAAATGTTCGCCCAAACCCGCAAAGCCGTTGACGAAGTGCGACGATACTTCATAGATCAAGCAGGAAACCCGACGGATGGGGGTTTCGTCAAAGCAATGATTGACGGCGGATACGTAGACGGAATCGATGATGTGCCCCCAGCAGCATTGGAGAAACTCCGTTTGCATGGCCCAGGCTCAATCATCGAACTATTGGACTCAACGCTCGTCCTACCAGATGTGCGCACGATGCGACGCATCACCAGCAACCCCATCATCAAACGTGCCATCTCCAAAGAAGGCGGCGACCCACGCTTTGCGATAGTTGCTGCCGAATATCTACAAAACGAGATTTGGAAACCGTTGGCTTTGGCTACCGGTGGCTACATCATGCGCAACATGATTGACGCCCAACTTCGTATGGCGACACTTGGCAAGGCATCATTCTTCAATCGCCCGTGGGATTACATCATGTGGGTGTTGCACAAGAAAGCTCCAGCATCAATCGTGGGCCGCGAGTTTGATGACTTGGTGGAAAAGACTGTCGCCAACTGGGATGAGGAAACCGACTTCTTTGCCGCCGCAATGAATGATGGCATCCGAAAGAACCTTGAAGACCCGATTACGCAAACCCAGAAAGCAATCAAATCAGGCAACTTCAAAACCTACAACCGAACCGCTGAGCGTGACGAATGGTTGACGGCGTTGCAATACGAATATCAGCAAATCGGATTGGACCCGATTATGAACGCCCTCTCCAAAGGTGTCGGCTTGGATTCAATCGTCAACTATTTGCGTGAAACACCGAAAGGTCAACGTTCACTGGAAAGTCTCACCAAGTTCCTGCAAACAGGGTTCTACACCGTTGACGAAAACGGTTATGGTCGCGTCCTGCGCATCCAACAGGTTGATGACACCGTGTTGCGTGAATGGATTGAACGCCTCGCAGAGTCACGTATCGCATTGAAAACTGGTGGCGATGACGAGATGCGTTTCATTCTCGGATACCGTCGAGTGCCCACCGGCAACAGTTTCACCGTTGATCCAAAAGATTTGGAAGGCGCAATACTTGACGGTCCAATCACCCCAGGCAAAGGAACGCTCGCCCGATACGGAACCGATGTTGATGGAAACGACATACTCGTGGTAGTCACCGACTCCACCAGTGATGCACGTTGGACCGTACAACGAGTATCCCAATACGACGTGTTCGATGACCCTGAAGGCAAAGCCGAGTTTGCGAAATACATTCGCGACAGGGCATCCGACCCGACCTACAACGCCAAACTGCCACAAAACGTCAAAGGTCCCGAATATGTCCGAAACCCAGACGGAACGCTTGGTCAACGATTCCAAACAGGGAAAGACAAGGTAACCGACTGGTTCTTCGCATCGGTTTATGGCAAGGGACAAAAACTGTTGGAGCGATCCCCCCTCTATCGACAGTTCTACTACGAAGGTGTTGCACGATACGCAGATTCGCTATCCAAAGAACAAGCCGCCAACCTTGCCGAATCCATCAGTGGACTTGCCGAAGATTACGGCATGAGCGTTGAAGCGTTCGTCGGCGGAAAACAAACATGGAAGGCATTGCAAAAGAAACTGTTGGCTGCCGACGGTGAGGGAACCGTTCAACAACTTGACGATTATGCGCAACTTCGTGCAATGGATTTGACGAAAGAATCGTTGTACAACGCACATTCCCGAAACAATCTTGAAGACATCCTTCGCATCTTGATTCCGTTCGGTGTTGCCTACCGAGAAGTCATGTCCACATGGGTCGGTCATTTGTTGGAGAACCCTGCTCGTATCCGTCGCGCACAACTCATCTACAACGGCGCAACCAACTTTGACCCCGACAACGACGGACAAGGATTCTTCTACAAAGACCCAGTAACCAACGAAAACATGTTCAACTTCCCATTCTCCGGTGATCTGACAAAACTGTTGACAGGAATGGAAGTGCCGTTGCAGGCACCAGTCAAACGGCTTTCGCTAGGTCTGCAAGTCATCCCCAGCGTCGGCCCTGTCTCACAAATAGCCGCATCCAAACTCATCCCAGACACCCCCAAAACGGATTTCATTGCAGAAATCCTGTTGCCATATGGACGCAAGGAAGGCATCCAATTCACCCCAGGTTGGTTGAGCAAACTGCAATCAGCCATCGAAGCCAACCCAGGCAAACTTGAATCAATCTACGCCAACACCTACATGGAAACAGTCCGAGCATTGTCGGCAACAGGCGAATACAACACCGCTGATCCTGTTGAGCAACAGAAATTGTTTGAAGACGCACGTGGCAAAGCACGAATTTTGACTGGCTTGCGAGCCTTGTCCCAGTTCGTCGGACCTACCTCAGCGTCCACCGAGTTCCTCGTTCCAACCAAACAAGGTGACGCAATGGCTTCCCTGCTCACCAAAACGTTCTACAACATGCAACAAGAAAACTATGACACTGCCGTACAACGTTTCATTTCCACCTTCGGTGCCGATGCGTTCATGTACCTGTCATCAAAAACCGAAAGCCAGCAACCAGGACTCTTGGCCACCCAACAGTTCGGGGATTGGGAACGCCAGAACGAAGACCTGCTGAGGACCTACCCTGAAGTCGCAGCCTATTTTGCGCCTGGTGGTGACGATTTCAGTTTCCAAGTGTGGGATCGTCAGGTGCGCACCGGCAAACGCAAACGGTTGAACGATCAGGAAATGGTGGCATTGGCTCAATACCGTGTCGGTTCAGCAATCTACCGTGACTTGAAAGCCCAAGTTGGTCAGTATCCGAAGCAAGAAGAACGTGACTGGTTGGCCGCCCAACGTCAAAAAATCCATCAAAAGTACCCTGGTTTCCCACCCAAAGCCGTCTTTGAGATCAACAAGTTGGATGTTCGCATCTCCCAGTTGAAGTCGATTGTGACCAATCCGAAGTTGGAAAACAACGAGATTGCTGGTGCGGTTCGTGACTATCTGCGTTTCCGTGACCAAGCGTACGCTGAGGCGGCGGCATCGGGTTTGCGTAGTTTGGCTGGCAAGAAAGCGGAACCGTTGCGTGACTGGCTGTATTCGATTGGGTCGTCGTTGGCTGAGCGTGTCCCCGAGTTCCAGCGTTTGTGGGATCAGGAACTATCATCAGAGGTGGATGAATTATGAGTGACACTGGAACAGACATCACTAGCGAAACGGGGATTACCGTTGACACTCGCCCTACGGTGAATGTTGCGGTTGATCGCTATTCGTTGCCGTCAACGTATCAGTATCCTGGGCGTCAGGTTGTGCCGTCCACTTCTGTGTTGATTGGTCAGGAAGCTGGTTTGGAGCAAGATTTTTTCAAGCCGACTATCGGGCCGACTCCTGTTGGGCAAGACAAGTTTTTGCTATATACGGGTCCGCGTCTTGTCAATGAGCGTGGTGTTATCACTAATCGTGGTTCTTATGACCCCGATGAGGCTTACGGTGTTTTGGCGTCGTTGAGCAAAGCTGAACGTTTGACTTTGCAATCCGAATTGTATTCTCGTGGTTTGTACGGCGGTAGCAGACCTTCTGCTTCAGGTTTTGACAGCCAAGACATTGGGGCGATGCAACAGTATTTGTTGCTGGCAAATCGTTTCGGTGTCACTGCCGACAGTTTGCGTTCCCCAGCGTTGACTTATCTGCGTTCGGAGTATCCAGTTGTTGAGAAGTCTGGTGGTGCGCGTGTCCGTGTTTCATCGAAAGAGGACATCAGCGAGGTTTTGCGTGGAGAGTCGTTGCGTTTGTTGGGTCGTGCAATGACTCCTGCCGAGGTTCGTCAAGCGGTGTCTTATGTTCAGCAGACGCAGGCGCAACGTCAGGTAGCCGGTCAGGATGTTCCTGCCTTGTCCACGTTGGGTGAGATGGCTGTTGGTGAGGGTCGTGAGACGGAGATGCAGGTGCAGGGTGCTGCTCGTGCTGCTGCCGTTCTTGAAAGGTTGTTGGGTCGATAATGGCTTCGCTTGTTGATGTTGAGTCTCAAATTCTTTCGGTTGAATCCGAATTGAATGATTTGAAGAAAGTGTTGTCCTCCAAGACTGCTCGCTATAAGCCCAAGTCTGATGATCCCAATTTTACTGGCAAGCCTGGGGAAACAGTTGCGATACCGATGTTTTCTGATGCCAGAAATAATCTTTTGGAACGACAGCGATTACTTGAAGAACAGCGCAATACGTTGGTCAAACAAATTCAACAGCAGGCACAGAACTACAAACAGCCAGTTGGTCCAGCAACGGATATCATTCGCAAAGAATTGGCGATAGTTAGCAAGTACAAGACGGCAACTGTCACCCCAACTCCTACGGGAACTGTAACCCCAAGTGCTACGGCAACTGCCACTCCTACCACTACTCCAACTGTTACTCCAACTGTTACTCCAACTGTTACTCCAACTGCTACGGGAACTGCTACGGGAACTGCTACTACTACTCCTACAACTTCCAGAACTACAACCACAAACAAAAAGGGTGGTGGCAAAAAACAAGTTGCGGCAACCTCATGGGAAGAAACCTTCAAACAAAAGTTCCCCCAATACGCATATCTCCTTGATGTCAACGTCTTCGGTCAGGACATGGGCGACGTGTTACGTCGAGCCGTCACCGAGAAGTGGTACGACTCGGATCAACTTGAAACGTTGATGACCCAGGGTGTCACCGGCACAAACTATTATCGCACAACCACAACCAACCAGCAGGCGTTTGACAAACTCACCCCAGCCAACCGTGAATCATTGGTTGGTGAGAAGGTGCGCGTACTCAAAGACACGTTCGGTAATTTGCAGTTCAGTGACCAACAGTTGACGGAAATTGCCACCAAAGCAGCCCGTGACGGTAAGCAAGGCAAAGCATTGGATTTGTTCGTCTATCAACAGGCTTTGGCAACGGTGCCTGGAGCCACAGGTTTCGTTGCGACTACGCCCGCATCCCGCGTTCTATCATCCTCCGAGGCAGACAGAATCCGTTCCATTGGGCGTGACTATGGTGTGCGTTTGTCCGATCAGGAAGTTCAGGATGTTTTGACTGGTCGAAAGTCCGAGGAGGATTTGCGTCAGTCCTACAAGCTTGTTGCCCGCAAACTGTATAAGGGTGCCGAAGAAGACATTGATGCTGGTTTGACGATTCAACAAATCTTTGCCCCATATCGGCAGTATGCGGCGGCTGTTCTGGAAAAAGCACCAGACCAAATTGATTTCGTTGACAAGAACGGTGTCCCTACCGTTTATGCGGATGCTTTGCAGGGCGATGAGGGTCCGTTGTCTTTGGGTCAGTGGTTGCGCAAATTGAAGACTGATCCGAAGTATGGTTATCAGTACACGAGTCAGGCGAATGCTGAGGTGTCTGGTGTGGTGTCTACTTTGGAGAAAGCGTTTGGGTTCCGCACATGAGTGACGTACCTTTGACGAACGAGCAGTTGGCTGCTCTTGAAATCATCCCTGGCGGCGCAACATTTGGGCAGGCTGCCGAAACAATGGGCTTGTCGCAGGAAGAAGTCGGATTGCCCACCGTCCGCGATACACGCATGCCAATCAACCCGACTTTCATCAGTTCCCGATACGTGGGAACTGGCAAAGACCGTGTGCGTTATGACCTTTTCTCGAATGGCGAACGGGGACCATTTGCCGACCCACAGGACGAGGATGACGATGGCGGAGACACGACGGCAGCATCCACCACGACATTCAACCAAGATGCTTTTGGTCGTTTGCGTGCTTTGCTCACTCGCATCGGATTGTCTAACCTTGAAGGCAACGTCCGTGACCTGATTGCCCGCGGCATCACCGACAGCGACGCCATCCTGTTCGAGTTGCGCGAAACCCCCACCTTCCAAACCCGTTTCAAGGCCAACGTTGCCCGCGCCAAAAAAGGTTTGCCCGAACTTGACCCAGGCACATATGTCGGCTTGGAGCAATCATTCCGCGAACTGCTTCGTTCCAACAACCTGCCAACAGATTTCTATGACTCCCCAGACGACTTCGCCAAACTCATCGAAGGTGACGTATCCCCAGCAGAACTTCAGGATCGCATCAACCAGGGCTACCGCAAAGTCCAAGATGCTGACCCTGCGGTGAAACAAGAAATGCAACGCCTCTATGGGGTTTCAGAACAGCAGTTGGCTGCCTACTTCATTGACCCAGATCGAGGGGTTACGGCATTGAAACGGCAGGCTGAAGCCGCCCAAATTGCTGGTCGTGGCCGTGAACTGGCTGGTTTCCAACTCACCGTTCAACAGGCAGAGGAATTGGCTTCCCGTGGTATCAGCCCCGAAGAAGCACAAGCACGATTCGCTGAGACTGGAAGACTGGCTGGGCTATTCCAACCGTTGACTGGCGAAGAAGCATTGACCACCGAAGAACAGTTGGGTGCTACCTTCGGCTACAACATTGCCGCACAGCAGGCTTTGGAGCGTCGCCGTGCCCAACGTGTCGGAGAGTTCCAGACAGGCGGACAGTTCGCCCGCACCACCGGAGCAACCTCAGGTACCGTCGAAACGGGTGTCGGCACCGCCCAATAGATACCCCTTGTGGAAACGGGGGGTTGTGGTGTATGCTTTGTTTTGTCACATAAGACAACAGCCATCAGGAACCTCCAACCTGGTGTGGGTAGAAGGAGTGAGCCATGTCAAACATCACTGATGACTATGACGACGAGGCTAGCGATCACGCTAAAGACCCTGTTCGTTCACGGATGAAGAAACTTGAAAGAGACCTTCAGGAACGTGAAAAGCAACTGGTTGAAGCATCGCAGGCCCAACGCGAATTGGCGTTTCTGAAAGCAGGAGTTCCTGCCGATGATCCGATGACCAAGTATTTCGTGAAGGGTTATGACGGTGAAGTGAACCCAGATGCGATTCGAGCAGCGGCTCAGGAAGCTGGTTTGATAGCAGTGCAAAAGGCCGAAGATTCTCGCACACAAGCAGAACAGCAAGCCTGGAGTCGCTTACAAAAAGCGTCCCGCGCTGGAGAAACCAGCGAACCTGTTGTTGATTGGAACAGCAAAATTTCTCAGGCTCGTAATCAGGAAGAAGTGTTGCAAATCTTGGCTCAGGCAAGGCAAGAAGCAGAAAACATCTAGCCCGCAGGCCCCGCGCCTGTCGGGGAAAGAACACAGGTAAAAGAAGTGTCCAAAACACAGACAAGTACGCTGCTGACAGATCAGACAGCGTTTGACAGGATTGCGTATTTTGCGCTCCGTAGCGAACTCTTGTTCGATGCGGTTGCCGATGTGCAGCCAGTCGGCCAATCAATGCCAGGTTCGAGCGTGAAGTTCACCATTTTCGGTGACCTTGCCGCAGCGACCTCAGCCTTGACGGAAGACACCGACGTAACTCCGGTTGCGATGTCGGACAGCCAAGTGGAAGTCACCCTTGCCGAATACGGCAACGCTGTGAACACCACCGCCAAGTTGCGTGGAACTTCGTTCCTTGACGTGGATTCGGCAGCAGCCAACATCGTTGGCTACAACGCCGGTATCTCGATTGACAGCGTTGTTCGTGACGTTCTTGCCGCTGGCACGAACGTGGTGTACGGCGGTGGCGGTGCATCAACCCCAACTTCTCGCACCGAAATTGCTGCCGAAGACATCATCGAAGCAAACGACGTTCGCAAGATTGTTGCTGCTTTGCGTAGCGCAAACGCCGTGTCGTTCAACGGCATGTACATGGGTTACATTCACCCTGACGTGTCGTACGATCTTCGTCGTGAGACGGGCGTTGCTTCATGGCGTGACCCGCACGTGTACAGCGATCCAGCAGGCATCTACAACGGTGAAGTCGGAGCATTTGAGGGTGTGCGTTTCATTGAGACGCCACGCGCAAAGATTTTCACTGATGCCTCAAACGGCTCAGGCTCAACGGGCACCGTGGATGCGTACTGCACCCACATCTGTGGCCGTCAAGCATTGGCGAAGGCACACTCCATCGTCGATGGCAACGGACCGTTCCCACGTGTCGTGCGTGGTCCGGTAGTCGATGTTCTGTCGCGCTTCCAGCCTGTCGGTTGGTACTGGCTCGGCGGATACGCACGCTTCCGTGAGGCTTCGCTGCGTCGCATCGAGTCCTCGTCAAGCATTGGTTCGAACTAATTAGTTCAGCCACCTGATGTGGTGGCGCGGGTCGTCCGTCCCCTTGCGACCTGCGCCACCGCTTCGTGGTAAAGTTTTGTCGTGCCGATTTTCAAACCGCCGACTGACAACCTGTTGACGTATATCGACAGAAACAATCAGCAAGGTTTGGGTTATCAGCTGTTCAAGTTTTATTCTGCTGAACCGCGTGGTCGTAACGTTTTCAAGTTGACCGACAGTTCGTATGTGGAAACCGATCCTGCTGATTTCAGTTCGATTTTGGTGACCTATCACGGGGGTCACGATCACGAGGTTTCTAATGCTGAGGCTGCTCTGCTTACGGCAGCAGGTTACGGGGAGTACATTACGTGAGTTTGCAAGGCCAACTAAATCGTCTGTTGGGCACTTCTGGTGTTGAGGCTCAACGTGCGGCCAATGAACTTGCCGGTACTTCTGGTAAAGAGATTTTGTTTGCGTTGAATACGATTGCTGGAACGGCTGGCAAGGGCATCATTTATGTGATGCACCGCATCGTTCAGTTGAATAACCCTGGGGAGGAATATCAGATTGAAGCTGAGGGTGAGCCGTGGGAATCTGACTCCGATCCGTTGGGTGCGATAGAGAATCTTCCGACTGGTTCGATTGTGGTCGGCGGGTTTGATTCTGTGATTCTGGCTTTTTCTTCTGCTTTCACCGGTAAGTATGTTGGTTTCAGGGATGCGGCTGGCGTAACCTACTGATTGGGGATTATGAAACATCGGGAGACTCATCCGAACTTGGATGTTGAAGGCTGTTTTGCGTGTCGGATTAGCCATTTTCGGGTGTCTGGTTCTGCTATGCCAACCCGCCAAAATGTTGGTGCGATGAACAGCAAGGAACGGGCATTGGATAAAGATTTGGATGCCTATAAGCGAATACGTCAAACGGGTGGACAGCCAGTGCAAATTGATGGTTCAGCAAAAATAGAAAAGATTGCGGATTGAACTACCAATCTTGGGAAGGTTTCCAAGACCCCAGATACGGATACGGGGCAATGTGGGATGCTTTCATCAAACACGTCCCCGACGACATCACGTTGCATCAACATGCCGATGTGATGGTGAACATGTTGCAGCCCTACCAAATCAAAGGCGTCTACAAAGGTCAGCATCGCACCTGTTTTACGATGTGGGAATCAACCGAACTCAACCCCAGATTCGTGCGGTGGATGGAGTTCTACGATCAGATTCTTGTTCCGTGTGAACACAATCTTGAACTGTTTTCTCGGCATCACAAGAACGTGAAGAAGGTTCCGTTGGGGGTCGACCATTCGGTGTGGAAAGCCACCCCTCGCCCCGACAACACACGGTTCAGGTTCCATGCCGGTGGTTCACAATGGTTACGCAAAGGATTGGACATCGTGTTGGAGGCGTTCAAACGTGCCAACCTAGATGCCGAACTGCACCTCAAACCGAACCCTGAGGCGCACGGTGTCCCACCACTCACCTTGCCAGACAACGTGTTTATGCACCGCCAATGGTTCACCCAAGAAGAAACCATCAAGTTCTTCAATGACGCCGACTGCTATATCGCTGCCACGAGAGGTGAAGGGTTCGGGTTGATGCCGTTGCAGGCGATGGCTATGGGCATCCCAACGATTATCAACGCCTCCTCTGGGCAAGCCGATTTCGCAGACCTCGCATCCATAGTCATACCCCATAAGAAATCCCCGTCAATTTACGGTGGATTGTGGGACGAATCAGACCCCGATGATTTGGCTGACGCTATGCGCACCATGTTCGCCAATCATTCGAACTACAAGAAAGAAGCGAAACAGCGGGTAGCCAAAACGAAGGCGTGGTCGTGGGATAAGGCCGCCCGCAAACTTGCTGATGCCCTCCCTGTCGGCAAGTTGCTCACCGACCTTGTTCGGGATGACGCCAAAATCAGTATGCCAATGCGAGTCAAACGCAAGGTCACAGGCAGCATCAACGGCAAGGAGTTCACCTACCTCCCAGGGCAGGAGTATGTTGTACCGGAAAACATCTATCAGGTAGTGTTTGATAGCGGAAACGCCATAGGAGAATCACTGTGAAAAAGAAAACAAAATCCAAAGTGAACGCAGCAGGCAACTACACGAAACCTGAGATGCGTAAGCGTCTGTTCAACAAAATCAAGGCTGGCACCAAAGGTGGCGATCCTGGTGAGTGGTCGGCACGCAAAGCGCAACTGCTTGCATCCGAATACAAGAAGGCTGGCGGCGGGTACAAGTAATGGCGTTGGCTAAGTCGCAGCAGTCGTTGAAGAACTGGTCGTCACAAAAGTGGCGTACGTCTGACGGCAAACCATCGAAAGGTAAGAAACGTTATTTGCCTGATGCTGCGTGGAATGCTCTTAGTCCTGCGGAGAAAGCTGCTACTAATCGGGCGAAAGCCAAAGGTAATCGTGCGGGCAAACAGTTCGTGAAGCAACCCAAAAACATAGCAAAGAAAACGAGCAGGTATCGGTAATGGCCAAGACGCCTGCTTGGACTCGCAAAGAAGGCAAGAACCCTTCTGGTGGTTTGAACGCCAAAGGTCGAGCGTCGGCTCGCGCTCAGGGTATGAATCTGAAACCTCCGGTGTCAGCGAAGCAGGCGAAGAAATCTCCGAAGGCTGCTGCTCGACGTAAATCGTTTTGTGCCCGTATGGGTGGTATGCCTGGACCCATGAAAGACAGTAAGGGTCGTCCTACCCGTAAAGCGTTGGCTTTACGGAAATGGGACTGCTAAATGGTAAGGTGTTAGGCAACTACTACGAAGGAGCTATCATGCCCAAAGTTGGAAAGAAAGAATACCCTTACACCAAGAAGGGTATGGCAATGGCCAAAGCCGAAGCAAAGAAGACCGGCAAGAAAATGAAGTCGGGTAAGAAGAAGTAATCATGCCCAAGCCAAAAGCCAAGAAGTCTTCAGTGAAGGGTGCGCCCGCGAAAGAACAGCGTGGTTTGCCCAAAGGCAAAAAAAAGAAACTGAATGCTGCTCAAAAGTTTTATGGGAGTTACGCGGGCTACTGATGACGACGGCGGCAACGATCTTGAATCGTGTGTCGCGGCAACTGTTATCGGGGACCGTGGAGGAACGGAACAAACTTGCTGCGAGTATCAACGATAGTGCGACGAGCGTTGTGCTGTCTTATGATATTGGCGGCTTTCGTCCTGGCTCTGTATTCGAACTCGAATCCGAACTTCTATACATTTGGGAATCGAACACGGCTACGAAGACGCTTACGGTGGAACGTGGGTTCAACGGCACGACAGCGGCCTCTCACTCATCCAACGTTTTGGCAACACTCAGCCCAAGATTCCCACGTGGACAAATGTTCGATTCGCTCAACGCAGACATTGATGACTTGTCTTCCACTGCCAACGGATTGTTCAAGGTCACCACAGTCAACTTGACTTACAACGGGTCTGATCGTCAAATCAACTTGACGAGCGCAACGAGTGTGTTGGAGTTGATTGATGTTCGTTTGCGTTATTCGGCTGACGATTTTCCTGTGATTCGTGGTACACGTTTGCAACGTGATTTGCCGACCACCGATTTTGCGTCGGGTTTTGCTGTCGTGTTTGATGAGCCGGTGCAGTCGGGAACGTTGAGGGTTCGCTACAAGTCGCCGTTCACTCGTGCCACTACGGAGGCTTCGGATTTGACTTCGGTGTGCGGTTTGCCTGCAACGTGTGACGATTTGGTGGAGTTGGGTGTCATCATCCGAATGATGGCTGGTCGAGAAGTGAAACGTTCGTTCATCGAATCGCAGGGCGATACTCGTCGTTCCGATGAGGTGCCGCCTGGTTCGTCGCGTGATTCGGTGGCGAACTTGTTGCGTTTGCGTCGTGAACGTATCACGGCTGAGGCTGGCCGTCTGAAAGCGCAGTATCCGATCCAGTTCAGGAAGTAAGCCGTGGCGTATCTCAACGATTTTACGGCGGCGTTCTTTCCAGCCACGGCGTTCTATACGGGTACTGGTGCGTCGCAGCTTGTTCCCGATGTGTTTCCTGTGGCGATCAATGGTCGCCCGTACATGTTGGATATGGCGAGTAATCAGTTCAGTCGTCAATATGATGCGCGTGTCCGTGATTCGGTTGACCAGTCAACTGAACCTGGTGAGGGTGCCATCAATCCGCAGGGGCTTTGGCGTAGGTCGCAGTCGTCTTGGCATTATGGGGCTGGGCAGGAGTATTCGGATGCTTCTGATTCTGAGGCTTTCCGTTTCAACACGTCGAAGGGTGTGGATGTTTGGGAGCGTGGCCGTTTGACGTTGCTGCCTGATGTTACGCAGGCTCGTGCGTCTGCGAACACGAACCTGCACATGGTTACCGCTGATACACGCATCTATGTGACTGACGGGCAAGAGGTGTTGTACACGACGGACCTATCAAGTTTTACTGCTGTTACCTCAACGAACGCATCGAACCTGTTGGACATTACGAGCGACGGCTACAACGTGTTCTTTTCGTATGCTGATGGTGACATCGATCAAACGAATCCGTCTACTGGTGCTGCCTCCAACTACATCACCGGCATTGAGGCAGGGAAGATGGATTATGTGAAAGGCCGTTTGATGGTCGCTGGTCAGGGGGCGGACAAGTACAAGATTTGGAACATCACCACTACTCCAGGGTCGAGCGCAAACAATCCGAGCGCATTGTTTTCTCATCCGAATACGAACTTTGAATGGGTTGGGTTTGCTGCTGGACAGAACCACATTTATTGTGCTGGTTATGCGGGGAACAAAACGTTGATTTATAAGACGGCAATCAAAGCCGATGGTACGTCGTTGGATGTTCCTACGGTTGCTGGTGAACTTCCGTTGGGTGAGGTGGTGCAGACCATTGACGGGTATCTCGGTTTTGTGGCAATCGGGTTGGGTGACGGGTTCCGTATCGCATCTTCGGATTCTGATGGGAACCTTGTGATCGGCCCGAAGATTGTTACAGGTAATGCTGTTGAAGCGTTTGCTGGTGTCGGACAGTACATCTATTTCGGGTACAAGAATTTTGATGGCACCTCAACAGGTATCGGACGCATGGACATCTCCGTGTTCATCTCACCGAACCAGCCCGCATACGCCTCCGACCTCATGGCAACTGGACAAGGTGGCATCACCGACATCCACGAATACCAAAACAAACCAGTGTTCGCTGTGTCGGGTTTGGGGTTCTATACGGAACATTCGACGAACTTGGTGTCGTCAGGGTATTTGGAGTCAGGTATTTATCGTTGGGGTGTGCCTGACGCGAAGTTTGTGCCGAAGTTGGATTTGCGTACCTTGCCGTTGGTTGGTTCGGTTACGTTGTCTGTTGCTGCTGATGATGGGGCATATGTTTCGTTTCCGGTGTTCAACACTGCTGGCGGTAAAGAGAAGACTTTGGATGGGTCTGAGGATCGGGTGTTTGAGGCGGAGATCAAGGTGACGTTGACGCAGGCGACGGCTACGACTGGTCCGACGTTGACTCGTTGGATGGCTAGGGCGTATGCTGCCCCGTTGCGTTCTCAGATATTCTCCGTACCGATTTTGATGCACCACAAGCTGAATTTGCAGGGTCGAGAGTATTTCCAGGATGTTGATGAGGAGTTGCGTCTTTTGCGTGATTTGGTGGATACGCCTCGGATTGTGACTTATCAGGAGAACGAGGAGACGTTTTCGGTGGTGGTGGAAAACGTGCAGTTTCAGGCTCGTCAGATGGTGATTACGAATTTGGACCACGATTTTGAGGGGACTGCTATATTGGTGATGCGTAGTGTAAGATGAGGTCCTAATGCCAGCAGTAACTCGTAGACAATATAAAGGCGCAGCAGCCCAGACGACGATCACTAACGCTTTGGCGTCTGGTGATACGACGATTACTATTTCTGCTAACACGGGTTGGCCTTCTACTGCGGCTGTCCCATTTTTTGTGGTGGTTAGTCCTGGGACTTCTTCTGAGGAGAAGTGTTTGGCGACTATTTCTGGTACGACGTTGACGTTGACTCGTGCGCAGGATGATACGTCGGCTCAATCGCATTCGTCGGGTGCGACGATTTATCCCGTGTTTTCTGCTGATGATGCGGATGAGGCGAACAAGCTTGCTTCGACGTTGACGACTCGTGGTGACTTGTTGACGATGGCTGCTGGTCCCGATTTTTCTCGTATCGCTATTGGTGCTGCTGATACGGTGTTGACTTCTGATGGTACGGATGCTGTTTGGGCGGCTATTCCTCCGTCGGTTGATATTATTCAGATTCACGTGTTTAGTTAGGAGTAAGTAATGGCTACGTTCACAAAGAAGAAGTTGTCGGGTTCAACTGATGGCATGGCTGTCAAGGTGACTGGTACTTCGACGGCTGCGACGGTGACGGTGCATACGGCTGTTGCTGGTACGACGGTGGGTACGTTTGATGAGATTTGGTTGTATGCGAATAACACTTCTGCTACGGCTGTGAAGTTGACGATTGAGTGGGGTACGGCTACGGCTGCTGATGGGAATATCGAGTTGACTGTTCAGCCGGAGGCTGGGTTGGTGACGATCATTCCTGGTCTTATTTTGCAGAATGCGAAGGTTGTGAAGGCGTTTGCTGCGACTGCTGATGTGATTCTTTTGACGGGTTTTGTCAACGCGATTGCGGTGTAACTGATGGCTACGGCTCGTCGGCAACTTGGGTATGTGTCATCACTAACGACACAGTTGGTTGGTGGTGCGGCGACGCTGAGTGTTGATTTCCTTCTTGTCGGTGGCGGTGGCGGTGGCGGAACATTCCAGTCTGGTCGTGGCGCAGGTGGCGGTGGCGGTGGCGGTGTAGTTGTCGGCACAGGCATTATCGGCAAGACGACTTACACTGTGAAGGTCGGTGCTGGTGGTTCGGGTGCGGCAAGTTCGAGTAAACAGACCAACACGCAAGGTTCGGCGTCAGGTTTCTTGGGTTCGGCAATGGGCGGTGGCGGCGGTGGTTGCGACCAACAGAACGGCAACAACGGTGGTTCTGGTGGTGGCGGCGGTGGCAATGGTGTCGGTGGTTCAGGTATTTCAGGCGAAGGTAACGCTGGTGGAACAGGTGTGTCAGATACATCTGGTGGCGGCGGAGGCGGTGCTGGTGGCACGGGTGGCAACGCAGTTACAAGTACTGGCGGTGCTGGTGGTGCAGGCACCACAAATGCTTATGACGGTGTATCAACTGTCTATGGTGCAGGTGGCGGCGGTGGCGGTTCAGTTACAGGCGGCACAGGCGGCACAAACGCTGGCAACGGTGGCGCAAACACCACAGGTGGCACAGCGGCATCACCAGCGAATCGTGGTGCTGGCGGTGGTGGTGGCACGGCGGCAATCGGCGGTAACGGGTCATCTGGCCGAGTCATCGTCCGTTGGCTCACTGCCGAAGCAACAGGCGCAGGACTATCTATCAACGTCACAGGCACAACGACAAACGGAACTGACGGTTCCTACACTTGGTATTCGTGGACTAGCACAGGAACTTTGGTGGTCGCATAATGGCACACTTCGCACTTATCAAGAACGGCAAAGTCGCAGAGGTCATCGTCGTCGGTAACGATGATGCACCTACGGAAGCCGCAGGTAAAGCGTTCATCGCTAGTATCGGTTTGGCTGGTGAGTGGGTGCAAACGTCGTACAACAACAATCCGGTCGAAGGCCAGGATCGTGGCAAGTATGCCGGTATCGGTGATCTGTGGAATGGTTCGCAGTTTGTTAGTGAGGTAGTGGAATGACTCGTTCGTATTTAGGTTATGTGTCATCACAAACAACGGACACGATTGTGGTGCAGGGCTACGGCACGGCAACAGGTGGCTCATCGTCATCTATCACGGTTGATAGTCAGGCGTACACACTGCTGACCTTCTCATCTGACGACAACCTTGTTGTTTCTAAGGCTGGGCTGTTTGATGTCTTGCTCATCGGTGGCGGTGGTGGAGGTGGATTTGCCAACGGCAGTGCGGCAAGTGCTGTTGGTGGCGGAGGTGGCGGCGACATAGTTGGGCTAGATACCACGCTGACTATTTATCTTGCGGCTGGTACATACTCGGTTGATGTTGGTGCTGGTGGTGCGTCATCTGGTTTCGCATTTGGCGCAAAGACAACTCTTGGTGGTTCTGCCGCTCTTGGTGGTGGAATGGGCGGTTCGGGAAGCGCACGAACCGACGACAACATCATCAACAAGCACGGCAAGGGTGGTGCTAGTGGCGGTGGTGCGGCGGCATCTTCTTACGCAGGTCGTGGTATGGGAGTGAAGGGCAATAATGGTGGTGTTGGTGTCACATCTCCTGAACTTGCTGGTACTACGGCAGGTGGTGGCGGTGGTGCTGGTGCGGCTGGTGGCAATGCGGTATCAACAACAGGCGGTTCGGGCGGTAATGGCGCAGACATTTCTGCGTGGATTACAGGCGCAACTTACTATGCGTCAGCAGGTGGTGGTGGCGGCGCAAGCGGGACAGGCGGCTCGGCAGGGAACGGTGGTGTCGCAGGTAAGACTTCTGGAACGGGCAACAATGGTGTGAACTACGGTGCTGGTGGTGGTGGTAGTTATGGTTCAGATACCGCTGGCGGTGCTGGTTCTGCTGGTGCAGTATTCGTAAGGTTCAAGGTATGAGCGACACACGCACCTACTTTGCGAAAGTTGAGAACGGCATCGTCACCGATGTTCGTGTCGTGACTTGGGAGTTTCTCACTGCGAACCCTGACCGCTACGGCGACTCATCACTCTGGGTGGAGTGCTTCCAAGACGGCTCAGGTCGTGGCTACTGCGGCATCGGTGACATCTATGATGCGGTGAACGACATCTTCGTAGCACCCACCACCGAGGATGCGCCCGAATAACAGCCTTCGATGGCTGATCCTCGCACCCGCGATATTCTTCGCGTTCACCACACCAGCCAACGCTGAACCGCTACCAGGACTCAACGCCATCGGCTACACGTTCCAACCGACAGGCATCCCAACCCGCGACGACCAGCTCTATCCCGTCTGCCACAGCGAGATCGAGAACAACATCAACCGCAACTTCAACGGCGAACCATTCTGGCCATGCCCAAACGACTACTTCATGGTTCACTACACA
>SXGT01545052.1_pt1 | contig 17581 bp, 11 predicted proteins | sample 3176221 | NCBI WGS metagenome assembly SXGT01 (sample SAMN11356862, study PRJNA531348) | freshwater metagenome | isolation source: freshwater sample F1-120 | place: China: Fuxian Lake, Yuxi | collected 2017-12-25
CATCGGCATCTTCAATCGGTCGTACTACGAAGAGACGCTTGTGGTGCGCGTGCATCCAGAGTTGCTCGAAAAGCAGAAGCTGCCTCCTGAACTCGTCACAAAGCACATTTGGGATGAGCGTTTCGAGGACATTCGGAACCTCGAACAGTACCTCTCTCGCAATGGCGTGATCGTGCGGAAATTCTTCCTGCACGTCTCGAAGAAGGAACAGCTCAACCGTTTTCTCAGCCGTTTGGACGAACCTTCGAAGAATTGGAAGTTCTCGACCGCCGATGCGGAAGAACGAGAATACTGGGGCGATTACATGAAGGCATACGAGGACATGATCCGCAACACGGCGACGAAGGATTCGCCGTGGTACGTCGTCCCCGCCGACAACAAGTGGTTCACGCGCATCGCGGTCGCTGCGGCTGTCATCGACACGCTGTCGTCGCTGGACCTGCACTTCCCGAAGGTTGATGCCGCCAAACGCCAGGAATTGGCGAATGTTCGAGACGCATTGTTGAAGCCGAAGTGATCTCCTCGCAGCAGTCGCCGCAAGAATCCCACGTGATTAGACTTTCTTCCAGCTTGGCGGACGCAGTGATTTCGCGGTGTTCATCAGACTTGATGGGGAGGACTCGACAATGTCTCTCAGTCGGCGCAAGTTCTTGAGTTTTGCATTGGGAGGCGGCGCGGCACTCGCTGCCGGCGGACTTGGCTGGCGGCGGTTTGCTGATTCGTCAGTGACCCGCACGGCATGGGCACTCGGTTCCGACGTCTCGATGACCGTCCTGGGATTGCCCACCGGTCCAGCAGAGCGAGCACTCGACGCGGCGTTCGCGGAACTCGAAACCGTCGAGCAAGTGATGAGTCTGTATCGGCCGAACAGTCAGCTCTGCCGATTGAATCGCGATCGAGCCCTCGAACGACCCCATCCGTATTTGGTCGAAGTCCTCGCGATGGCCGAGCAGACGGCACGGCGTTCCGAAGGGGCGTTCGACATCACCGTGCAACCGTTGTGGGAGTTGTTCGCCGCGTGTCGAAATCAAGCTCGACTGCCGACCGATGCCGAGATCGCCGATGCTCGTGCGTGCGTCGATTGGCGAGCGGTCGAAGTCTTCGACGAGAACATTCGGCTGCAAGCACCTGCGACCGCCATCACGCTCAACGGGATCGCTCAAGGTTTCGCCGCCGATCGAGCGATCGCAGCCCTGCGAGAGCACGGCGTCGAACATGCGCTGGTGAATGCCGGCGAGGTCGGTTGTCTCGGCAAAAAGCCGAACGGCAGCGACTGGACGGTCGGAGTGCAACATCCGCGAGAGCCGGACGCCTACGTTTCACTCGTCGAGTTGCGGGGTCGTTCGCTCGCGACTTCAGGCGATTATGAAACGACGTTCTCCGCCGACTTCTCGAAGCATCACATCTTCGATCCGCGCACCGGCCAATCTCCGACTGAGCTTGCTAGCGTCAGCATCGCCGCGCCCACCGCGATGCAGGCCGATGCTCTCAGCACGACAGCGATGGTACTCGGCCCGGATCGCACACTGGCACTGATTGAGACGTTGGTTGACGTTGATGCTCTGCTGGTGCTCAAAGATGGTCGCACAATTCACACGCAGGGTTTTCGCCAATCCGAAAAACGGTACAACGGCTAGCGGCCATCGGCTCACGGCATTCGGCCGAAAGCCGTGAGCCGATGGCCAACAGCCGTTATCCCACTTTTGAAACTCCAGGCGCACCATGAAACTCCGCATCCCAATCCTGCTGTCACTGATTCTTCTCGCACTCGTCGTTCCTGCCACGGCGCAGGTCAAATCATCGCGGGCGGAACTCGACGCTCTGATCGACCGCGAGGGGAAAACTCCGCCGCCGTGGTTCAAAGACACGCCGCTGAATTATCCGAAGACGCTCGACCTGGCGTGGCCAGAGGGTCCGCCAGTGGGTGGCTGGAACAATCAAAAGAACGTCGGCCAGTTCATGTGGGATGTCATCAACCCGAACCCCAATCGCTGGCGCGAAGGGGTGCGGCTGATGCACCACTTGCTCAACATGCACAAGGACGATCCTGAGAAACGAGAGCGCATCATGCTCACGTTGTGCCACATCTACCACGACTTGCTGGAGGATTACGCCCGCGCGGCGTTCTGGTATCGAGCGGTCGGCGTCGAGAAGGACCCGGCGGAGTACGCTCGCTCGGCGGTGATTCTCGCCGAGTGCTACGGGCGGCTCGGCTATCGCAGCGAGGCGTTGAAGCTGCTCGCGAAAGTCCCGCCGAGTTTGTCGCAGGCGAAGCTGCTCGGTGATCTGGGCGAGACGGATCGGGGACTCAAGATGGCTCTGGCCGAAACGGACGACGACCCGCAAGGCTACGCCGCGCTGGTCGCCGGAGACATCTGCCGTCAGACCGGACGATTCCAAGACGCACTGAAGCACTATCAAGCGGTGCTCGACATCGAAGTCCCCGCGAAGAATCCTAACGGGCGATTGATCCAGAATCGCAATCGAGCCGAAGCGAACGTGTCAACGATCAAGGCGTTTGAACTGTTCGACCCGAAGAAAGTCGCCGACGGCAAATACGTTGCGGCCAGCCAGGGCTACGAGGGTCCGGTCGAAGTCTCCGTCACGATGAAGTCCGGTCGCATCGACAAAGTGGCCGTGACGAACCACAAGGAGAAGCAATTCTACTCCGCCATCAGCGACACGACCGCGCAAATTCTGAAAAAGCAAAGCGTGAAGGGAGTCGATACGACCAGCAACGCGACGATCACCTCCGAAGCGATCATCAACGCGACCGCGAAGGCACTGGCCAACCGCAAATCCTCGGATTGATTGCCGCAAAGAACGCAAAGAGCAACTCTCGTGAGCTTAGACGACGCGAGTGCTCCCACCAAACTCGTCCGCCTTTTCAGTTCTTTGCGCTCTCTTGTGTTCTTTGTGGCTAAGAAATTTTGTCTCATGCGATTCGACCTCTTCCTGCCGTTCGTGAAGAAGAGCAAAGCCGGTGCGGTGCGGCGGTGGTTGAGTCGCATCGGTCCCACTTGGCTGTCGTCGCCGGTACGGCGAGTCATCCAAGCGATTTGTTTCGTCGCGTTTCTCGTGCTGTTCTTCTACGTCTGCTGGCCGTACACAGCTCGACCGGTGGAAGGCACGAACGATTGGCCGTCGCACTACGCGAATGACCTCGCTCGGAAGGAGAGAATCTCCGCCGAGTTCTTCCTGGTCATCGATCCGCTGGTCAGCTTATCGACGGCGCTCGCGGCGCGAGCTTGGGTCTGGTCGCTGACGAGTGCCGGGATCATCCTGCTGGTTTGTGTCTTCATCCCGCGTGGGTTCTGCGGGTATCTCTGTCCGCTCGGCACGCTGATCGACTTGTTTGACTGGGCGATCGGCTCGCGTGTGAAACGGTTCCGAGTCGGCGACAACGGCTGGTGGGTTCACATCAAGTACTACGTTCTGCTGGCGACGCTCGTGGCCGCAGCGTGCGGAGTGCTGGTCTCCGGTTTTGTCGCGGCGATCCCAGTCATCACGCGCGGGCTGCTGTTTGCAATCTCGCCGTGGCAAACCGGACTTCAGCGCGGTTGGCACCTTGTGCCGCCGGTCAACGCGGGACATTTCGTTTCGCTGGCGCTGTTCGCGGCTGTGCTGGGATTGGGATTCCTCAAGCCGCGATTTTGGTGCCGTTACGTTTGTCCGAGCGGTGCGGTCTTCTCTCTCGGCAATTTGTTTCGAGTCACCGAGCGAAAGGTGGAGAACACCTGCATCAACTGCAACAAGTGCGTCGAGATTTGCCCGTTCGACGCCATCAAGCCCGACTTCCTCACCCGCACGACCGACTGCACGCTCTGCCAATCGTGCGGCGGAGTCTGTCCGACTCAGGCAATCAAATTCGTCGAGCGTTGGAATCTCGTGCAACTCAAACTGCCAAACGATCCGCCGACCGGCGATGGTCCGCTCGGCCGTCGTGGATTTCTCGCGGCCGGAATCGGGCTTGCGTCGGGAGTACTCGGCGGACTCGGCCTCGCCGTCGTGGGGAAAGCATCGGGAGCGAACCTCGATGATCCAAATGCGTGGCGTCCGGTACGTCCACCCGGCAGCGTGCCGGAAGACAAATTCTTGCAGATGTGCATTCGCTGCGGCGAGTGCTTCAAGGCCTGTCCGAACGACGTGCTGCACCCGCTGCGATTTCAGCAGGGACTCGACGGCCTGTGGACTCCGCACGTCGTCGCCGATTGGGCCGGCTGCGAATCGAGCTGCAATGCCTGCGGCCAAGTCTGTCCAACCGGAGCCATCCGTGCTCTGCCGCTCGAAGAGAAGCGAGTTGCCCGCATCGGACTGGCCGAAGTGAATCTGCAAACCTGCCTGCCGTATGCGGGTCGAGAAGCGTGTCAGCTTTGCGTCGATGAGTGTCATCACGCCGGCTATCACGCGATCGAATTCACGCGCGTCGGCACCGAAGTCGATTCCGCCGGCAATCCGATCGAGGAATCGGGCTTCCTCGCGCCGGTCGTTCTGCCCGATAAATGTGTCGGTTGTGGCTTGTGCCAGACTCGTTGCTACGGCATCAATGTCGCCGACAAAGGTTTACTGGCCACGTCCGCGATCGTGATCTTCGCCGGAGCCAGCAAAGAGGATCGCCTGATGAGCGGTTCGTATGTGGCACTGCGAGAAGCGGAACAAGCTCAACGTGCCACCCAACAACCCAATGACAACGAAAGTTACTTGCCGGACTTTTTGAAATGATCCGGCGTTGAGCGAGGTTCCCATGAACGACGAGCAACGGAATTTTGTCCGACAGTTGATCCATCACGCGATCAATTCCGCGACGACATCGCTGATCTGGCGATTGCCGACGCTCGTCATCGTGCTGTTGCTGGCCGCTTTGATTGGGGTGGTATTTTACTTCAAACTGTATTGAGGCTGATTGCTGATGTCCGTTGTGCAGTTTTCATGTCCGTCGTGTCAGGCTCCGCTGCGGTTGCAGAACCGGGCGTTGTTTGTCGGCCGGACGTTCGACTGCCCGGACTGTCGCGAGTCGTTGTTGATCGAAGCCGACGGCTCCACGGGAGTGAAAGCCAAGCCGCAGCCAGCAACGCGCCCACCAACACGAAGCGTCGGCAAGGGTGTGCCGAATTCCAACGGAGCGGTGACCTCGCCACCGCTTCCGTCGGCATGGGATCGGCTGAGTCGTCAGCCCGCTGTGCTGGGATGGATCGTCGCCGCTGTCTTTGCTGTGATCCTGCTGATCGTCGTGAAGCCCGGTCGTGACCGCGCACTGACTGAGTCCGATCCGCCAACCAAAGAAGACTCTCCACCAACGGAGTCCACTTCCGACAACAAACCAGCCATCGAAAAGCCAGACAAGGTGAATCCCGAGGCTGTCGCCGAACTTGAACTAGTCGTTCCTGAAATCGACTCTCCGAAAGTTGTCGCCAAGTTGGAACAACCACCGCTCCCCGAACCACCTGCGGTGGCTGAGCCCGCTCCTGCCACCGAGAAGCCACCGGAGGAAGCGCCCAAGCCTGTCGTTCCGGCCGTTCTGTCTGCCGAAGCGGTCGAGGCCAAGTTGCAGCAGAAGATCGTGCGCTTCGATCAGCCGAAGCCAGTGCCGTTCATCAAAGTTTTGGACACCGTGGAGGAACTCGCCGGAGTCCCCATCGTCTGGGATTTGGACCACGTCGATGACGAACAACTCCAAAAGCCGGTGACGCTGCAATTGAAGCAGACGACGGTGGGCGAGATTCTCGATACGCTGCTTAAACAAGTCAGCTTGGAACGGCGAACCGTCGAGGGTCGCATCGAACTGCATCCGCCGGTCCAGAAAGACTGACAATACAACGGAGTCATGCTCGTGGAGTTGGACGACACGATTTGCTACTGCTTTCACATCTCGAAGCGGAAGATTTTCAACTTCCTGCGGATTCATCAGCCGCGCCGAGCCAGCCAGCTTTCCGAATGCGGCGGAGCCGGCACTGGCTGCGGCTGGTGCGTGCCGTTTCTCAAACGCTACTTCGAGGACGCAAACAATCCGGAAGCGGCCGACGATTCACTGACTCCCGACGAGTACGCTCAGCAGCGGGGCCAGTACATCAAAGCCGGCAAGGGCGTCCCGGCTCCCGGAGCGATTCCGCCGCCAGCGGACTCGTAGGTTGGGCACTCTTGCCCGACCACAGACAAGGACGGGCAAGAGTGCCCATCCTACGAACCGGCTTTCTTCGCGGCGGGCTTCGGCGGATTGAACAGCTTGTCGTTGATCGTCTTGACCTTCTCGCCGACGGGCGCAACCTCGACTTTGCCTTTGAGCGTAAGTGTCTTCGGCGGCTCGCAGCGGTCGTTACTGCACGCTTGGTATCTCACGAGCAGATCGAATTCCTCAGTTTTGCCAGCAGCAGATTCCGGGACTTCGATCGTGCCGAACAGGACGATTTGTTTCTCGTAGACCACGATCGGTTCGGGGGAACCGGGCGGCGTAAACTTCTGCCCTTTGGGGTACTTCACGTTGAGCAATTCGCTGCCGTGTTTGGTTTTCATCTTGAATGTGGTCGGCATCTGGTAGTCGGGGTCTGGCGGATTCTGATTGATGTGCCAACCCTCCTTGATGTCGAGCACCATCGCGACGCGGCATGAGCTTCCCGCCGGGAGACGATCGACGCTCAGGTGAGCCTCGGCCACGAGGATGTCGGACTTCTTGGTCTTGTCGGCTTGAGGTGCCGGATTCGTCGGCTCGCGTTTCGGTTTGGCGGCGACGTCGATGACTTCCTCGTCGGACGCGGGCTGGATGTTGGGATCAACGCGGCTGCGAGACGATCCGAAGTTGGGCTTGTCGAGGAACTCGAACAGGCCAAGGGCCATGTTCGCGAAGCCACCCGGAGAGTCCTGCATCGAACCGGCGGCGGCTTTCAATGTTTGCTCGGCCTTCTCGCGGTAGCTCTCGTTCTTGGTCAGGGCGGCGAGCCGAATCAGGTTGCGGACGGCGACGCTGTTGCCGGACGGAACGACCGAGTCGTAGCGGTCCTTTGATCGCGCGAGCAGCTCTTCGTGATCGGTCGCGGTGAAGAAGAAGCCGCTGTTCTGCTCATCCCAAAAGAGCTTCAGTTGGTCGTCAGTCAGCCGACTGGCGGCATTGAGCCACTTCGGATCCTTCGTCGCCAAGTGCAACGCGATCAGGCCGTCGACGAGATAAGTGTAGTCGTCGAGGTATCCCAAGATCGGACTCACCGAGCCACGATAGCTGCGACGCAGGCGTCCCTCTTTGTCACGCAGTTCCGTGACGACGAACATTGCGGCACGTTCGGCGGCGTTGACGTAGTCTGCTCGGTCGAAACGAGCGCCGGCATTCGACAACGCTCGGATCATCAGGCCGTTCCAGCCGGTGAGCACTTTGTCGTCGGTCAATGGCTGCGGCCGACGGTTGCGAGCCGCCAGGAGTTTTTGCTTTGCCGCTGCCAACCGTCGGTCGAGGTCGTCGGGAGCGATTTTCAACTTCGAGGCGATCTGATCGAGCGGTTGCGGGTGATGCAGGACGTAGCCGACTTCAAACGTGTTCTTCTCTTTCAGGCCGTAGGCGAGCTTGAACGTCTCGGCCTCCGAGCCAAGCAGTTGGTCGATCTCCCGTTCGGACCAGACGTAGCTCTTGCCCTCGACGTCCTCGCTGTCAGCGTCGAGCGCCGAGAAGAAGCCGCCTCGTTTGTCGGTCATCTCGCGGAGCACGAAGTCGCAGATTTCCTCGGCAATCAGTTTATAGGCCGGGTCTTTCGTCTGCCGAAAAGCTTCGACGTAGACGTCGGCAAGCTGTGCGTTGTCGTAGAGCATCTTCGCGAAGTGCGGCACCTTCCAAGCTCGGTCAGTGCTGTAGCGGTGGAAGCCGCCGGCCAGGTGATCGCGAATGCCGCCCGCCGCCATCGCGTCGAGCGTGAAGGTGACTTTCGCTCGCAGCGCGTCGTCACTGTCACGATTGGCCGCGTACAGCAGCAGCGCGAGCTTGCTCGGCACCGGAAACTTCGGCGCGTTCGTTCGCGCGGGGTTGAAGTCGAAGCCACCGAACTTCGCATCGTGCGTGGTGGCGAGATGCTTCACCGTCGCCGCGGCGAGTTCGGCCGTCAGCGGCGTGTCTTGGACGACGAGCTTGGTGGTCATCACTCGGCGAATGTTCGTCGTCAGGACTTCGGCGTTCCCTTCGAGCGACTTGCGGTCGTCTCGCCAGAGATCGGAGATGCGTTTCATCACCGTCGGGAAGCCCATGCGTCCCTCGGAATCTTCCGGCGGGAAGTAGGTGCCCCCCGCGATCGGTTTCCCTTCGGCGGTCATGAACATCGACAGCGGCCAGCCGCCGTTTTGATCGGAGCCGCTCAGCCGGAAATAGACGGACAGCGCGGTCATGTAGATGTCATCGACGTCGGGTCGCTCCTCGCGATCGACTTTGACGCAGACGAAGTTGTCGTTCATGTACTTGGCGATCTCGGCGTTCGAGAAGACCAGCCGCTCCATGACGTGACACCAGTGGCAACTGGTGTAGCCGATCGACAGGAAGATCAGCTTTCCTTCCTTCTTCGCCTTCTCGAACGCCTCCGGTCCCCACGGAAACCAATCGACCGGGTTGTGAGCGTGCATCAGCAGATACGGACTGGACTCTTTCGCCAGCCGGTTGGCTTTGTCCGTCTTGTTCGCCGTCTTCTTAAAAGCGGGCTCTTCCACGAACGCGGTGCGGATCGCCGACTTGCTGGGACTCTCTTCGTCGAGTTCGTTGCCGAGCGTGTCTGCGTCGGACCCACCTGCCTGTCGAATCAACTCATCGACCTGAGCGAGTTCCTGTTCCAACTTCGGATCGCGGCTGCCGTTCGCTCGGCGAGTCGGCTTGCGAGAGGACGAAGACTCGGCAGCGACCGAGCCACTCTTCGACTTCTGCTTCAGCGGCTTAACGACGACGGCACCTTGGTCGGCGTCGATGCAGCCGACGACGAAACCGCAGAGCAGTGCCACAGCGAAAATCGACCACGGTTGGCGATGCGGAGCAAACATGGCTCCCCCTGAGACTCTTCCGTGAGTTTGAAGACGGCGAACGAATCCATTCGGCGGCAAGATTTACCTCAAACCGATCATTTTGGAACAGGCGTCTTTTCCAGGATTTGCCGGATGACGGATTTCACGCGATCTCGCTGCCCCTCGCGGACCAGCCCCTTGCTGATGGCTCGGTGAGCCAAAACCGGGACGGCCAGCCGCTTGATGTCGTCGGGAACGACGAACGCTCGCTGTTCGAGCAGGGCATAACTTTGAGCGGCTCGGTACAGCGTCAACGCCCCGCGTGTGCTGATGCCCAGCGAGAGTTCCGGGTGTGTCCGTGTGGCCTGCACGATTCGCAGCAGGTACTCGTTGATCGAGTCATCGACTCGCACGTCGCGAACCGCCTGCTGCAACTCGGCGAGATGTTCGAGCGTCATGGCCGGCTGCAACGCATCAACCGGCTCGCCACCACGGTGGCTGGTGAGGATCTCCTTTTCGACCGCGAGTTCGGGGTAGCCGATGTCGATGCAGAGCATGAACCGGTCGAGTTGGTTTTCGGGCAGGGCGAATGTCCCCTCGAACTCGAACGGGTTCTGCGTCGCCAGCACGAAGACCGGCCGCTTGAGCGAATAGGTGTGTCCCTCGATCGAGACTTGCAGCTCGTTCATCGCTTCGAGCAACGCCGACTGCGTGCGGGGCGTCGTGCGGTTGATCTCGTCGATCAGCAGGATGTGCGAGAAGATCGGGCCGTGCCGAAACTCGAACTCGCCCCGGTTGGGCAGATAGATGCTGCTACCGAGAATGTCGCTGGGGAGCATGTCGGGCGTGCATTGCAGTCGCTTGAAGTCGCAGTTGAGACTCTTCGCCAACGCCTTCGCCAGCGAAGTTTTGCCGACACCAGGAGCATCCTCGATCAGAATGTGTCCCTCCGCCAAGAGCGCAACAATGGCGAGATGCACCGGTTCCGGCTTCCCCAGCAACGCCTTCGAGACGTTCGCTTCGAGGGCTTTGATCCACGCGAAATGTTCTTGCGACACGAGTGCTCCCGGCTGGGTGAGTGACGAGTGATGTCTGAGGAAAGATAAGGGATGTGCTCGTCGGCTTCATCTCTCTTCGCCGGTTTCATGGTTGCTTCAACCGGTTCGCGCACCACGCCGCTCCCAAAGTGCGAGGCTGCCCAGCAAGATTCCAATGACCGCGGCTGTCACGATCCCGGTCGTCAGCTTGTGTGTGGAGACGATCACCGTCGCCAGCACTCCGCTGAGCAAGGTCAGGTTCAGCCAGGTTACGATGCCAAGGCCGCCCGGCAGAAAGCGGCGAGTCACTCCGCGCTGGCCTCGAAACTCGTTGAGCGTCACGGCCAGAACGACCAACAAGCCGACGATCAAGCCTTGGTATTCATCTGGTTTGAACGTGACGGTCTTGTTGACCGCGTCGATGACCGCTCGCAGGAAGAGTGCCCCCAGCGCCACGCCCGTGACCGTTCCGATGCCACCGGCCAAGCTGCAACCTCCGACGACAGCGGCCGCGATCGCGTCGAGTTCGTAGCCGATCCCCATCGTCGTTGGGTCGGCGGCGCTGGTGTAGCTCGTGTAGAGAATGCCAGAGATCGCCGCCGTCATTGAGCTGTAACAATAGGCCAGCCATTTCAATCGTTCGGTGCGGATACCGCTCAACCGCGCGGCTGCCTCGTTGCCTCCCATCGCGTACAAGTGGCGGCCGGTTACCGTTCGGCTCAGCAACAGCCACGTCACAAACGCCAGCACCGCGAAAATGACCAGCGGGATGCGCCAGTCGTCACCGAGTCGCAGGAAGAATTCGTCGTACAGGTAGATCTGCGAGTTCTCCTGTCCGGAGATCGCATGCGTCACATTCGAGATCAGCACGCGAGCGAAGCTGCGGAGACCGACCAGAGAAGCCAACGTCGCCACGAAGGGGGGCAATCTCACCACCGTGATCAGCCACGTGTGCAGGCTGCCGACCAAGAAAGCCACCAGCATCGTTCCACAAAACGCGACGGCAAACACCCACCAGGGCAACCCCGTCGTGATCGCTGTTCCGCGATCATCCACTGGCGAGAGGGCTTGAATCAGCGACGCGCAAATCGTCCCGCTGAAGGCGATCACCGACCCGGCGGACAAGTCGATCCCGCCGGAGATGATCACCACCGAAGCCCCCAGCGCGAGGATCCCCAGCATCGACGCATGCCGCAGTAACTCGTACAGGCTGTCGTCCGGCTTGTTGAGGTATGTCCGGTTTTTGTCCAGGCAAATCGTCAACAACACGACGGCAATGACAGCGAGGATCAGCGATAGCTCAGCGCGATATCGGCGCAGGAACTGAGAAAACCAAGATGAATCGCTGGTGTCAGCCATTGAGAGTGCGGCCATCTTACTTTTCTACGAACCGGTCAGGTTGTATTTCGTCAGCCATTCCTTGAAGGCGTCGAGCTTCAGAAACTCGGTCTTCTTGCCGAACAATTCCGAGCTCAGCGGCGAGCCTTCGTTGGGGACGATCAGCTTCAAACCGGTGTCGTACAAATCACCGTTGGGCGAACCGTGATCGGGCAACATCTCTTTGACGACTTTCTCGTCGTTTTGGATGAGCGCCTTCAGCAGGCGGACCCCTTGATAGCCCATCTGATGCGGATTCTGGACGACCATCACGTCGAGCATCCCTTCGCCCATAAAGGCGATCGCCTGCGGCTCGGCGTCAAAGCCGACGATCTTCAGCTTCTCTCTCGCGTTCAATTGCTTGACGATGTCGATGATGGCCGGAGTGTTGTACGACCAGATGCCGACCAGCACTTTCGTGTCGGCGTTGCGGTTCAGAGCTTCACGGACGTTGACTCGCGCAACGTCCGTTTTGCCGCCATCTCCAAGATTCTCGGCCGACGTGAATTTCTCGCCCGCACCTTCGGCGAAGCCGCCGATTCGTTCTTTCGCGTTGGCAGCAGTCTTCACTCCGACGAACGTCACATACTTGCCACCGTCCGGCAGCAACGTTTTCGCAGCGGTTCCTAACTCGCGGCCAGCGACGATGTTGTCGGTCCCCAAGTAGGCAAAGCGGCTATCGCGAGCGGTCTCGCGATTCACGTCCGAATCAATCGTCACGACCTTGATCCCCGCCTTTTGCAGCCGAGCCATCTCGCGCGGGATCGCCGCGTTCTCGGCATCGACGACAGACAGAGCGACGCCGGCGATGTCGGTCGCTCCGGCGTACTGCCGCAGCTTGTTGAGCTGCTTGGCGACGTCAAATTCGCCGCGCTCGACGACCACTTGAAAACCTTCGGCCTCGCAGTTGAGTTCTTTCGCGGCATCGTTGGCTCCCGCTGCGCCGGCGTCCCAGAACGGCGCGTTGCCGTTGGTCAGCACGATGATCCGCTTCAATTTGCCGGACGCACTCGTGGCTGGCTCTCCCAACTCCGCCTTGGGAGAAGTTCTCCCCGAAGGTGCCGACGAATCGCCTCCGCAACCGATCAAGGCTCCCAACAACACCACACCAAAAGACAGCCGCAGCGCAGCACAAGAACCGAAACGCATGACTGGACTCCTGAGACGGGATACCGGAAAGGGTCGCACGATATCGGGCGGCGATCGTGAATTCAAAGTCGGCTGCGAGGCGATCAACGTCGCTGCCTCGTTCCGCGAGGCAGAGCAACTTTTTGTTGCAATCAATGAATTCTGAGCCGCGCCGTGAATGGGACCGCTTGGCGTTTGCTCCGCCTCGTGGAACGAGGCGGCTACGTTCATGCAAACGCAGCGGTCAGCATTCGGCGATAGTCGGCTTCGGAATGCGCGAAGAGTTGCTCGAAGCGGGCTTCATCGACGACGCCCCGTTGGAAGCGGCGTTTCTCGAAGATCGGCATCGTCAGGCCGGTGACGGACTCGACACCGCGGCGAACGATCTCACCCTTGAGGGCGTATAACCGCGAATGATCCCAGTCGGTCAGTTCGATGAACGGGATCCCTTCGGCGACTTCGATCACATTCGGCAGCGCGTACGGGCTGAAGCCGACGAAGCCGCACGCGCGAGCCGGGGCCGCCGTCCGAATGTGGCCTCGGCTTTGCCCGCCGGAGTACGTCAGCGAGTGCTTGATCGCTTCGACGCCCCAACCTTCTTGGTACAGCATCGTGTTGTTGAGCACGCTGCGGATTGTCAGTTCGGGATTGTCTTCGATCGGGTAGTCTTTGAGGTTCTCGTCGCCGCCATCGCCGTCGGCGAGATATTTCCAATCGGAATACCGCTGGCGGATTCCGCGACACAGGGCGAGTGCCATCGTTGCCGATTGCACGTCGAGCGGTTTGTAGTCTTCGATAACGCGGATCGTCTCGGCGACATCGAGTTTGTCGCTCGGCATGTCGATGACTTCGAGGAACAAGCCGAGATCGAGTTCGTCAAGAAAGCGAGCGGCCTGTGCGGCGTCGGTCGATTGGACGCCCTCGTCCGATCTGCGGCGATCTGCGTCTGCTCGGACGGGGGCGTCCAAGCTACTCACGTTGAGCGTGAACGCTTTCAGCCGAGCCGGTGATTCTCCGCGACGCAGCAGCAGGTGATGCAGCACCAGAAACAACGCTCCGCTGTCGATGCCGCCGGAGAACAACACGCCTAGCGGTTCGCGGCGGTCGATGCGGTCGAGCCATTTGTCGCACTCGGCAGCGAGCGTGCCGATGTACGCCGCGCCGATTTCATCGAGGTTGGTCGACAGGCGATTGCGCTGCGGAGCAAAGAATCGGGTCAGCGTCGGATTCGGATCGGGGCAGCCGAGCAACGCGATCTCGGTCAGATGGTGAGCCGGGACCATGTGCGTGTACGACGGATGAAACTGATCGCTGTAGCCTTCCGCTCGCAACCATGCGGCGATCTCGTCGATCCGCTCGGCGATGATCAGGCACGGCCCTTCGGCTCGTTTCGCCAGAAAGTAGCGCAGTGGTCGACCGATCGACCGGGCCAGTCGCACGAGATTGCCACGCTTCGCCCAGAGCGCGAACTGCCCGTCGATTTCTCGCACGCGAGCGGCATCGCCGGACGCGACTCGTTCGGTCGCCTCCTCGACGGACATGTTCAGCAGGACGTTTCCAGCAGGGTCGAGCAGATCGACGACTCGTTCGACGTAGGCGTGGTGCATGGCTTTCTCGCGATGATGCAAAATGTTTCCATCAGAGCCGTGGCAAAGTCCGTAGGCTACGACCATTCGGCGGCATTCTGTTGGGCTGTTTTTCGGATTACAACTCGCGGCGCAATTCAAGGAGTCGTCTCATGTCGGATTCGCCTCGATCTCGCTCGCCGATTTTGTGGTGGGTGATCGTTCTGCTTGTTGTGGGTTTGGGAGTGGCTTGGAGTGTCCGACGCGGCGGCGATGACCAGCCGGTCCCGGCGATGGCCAGCGATCCGGCACGGGCGGTGGAGCTCAACAACGAGGGGCTTGCACTGCTGGAGAACGCGTTCAAGTTCGACGAGTTCATGGCAGCAGCGGACCTGTTTCAAGAGTCTGGCAAGCTCGCCGCCGATGAAAGTGTTTCGATTCCCAACCGAGCGATCGCTTACGTGTTGGCGCTCTCAGCCGTGGATGCGGAACGGCTGCGCCATCCGGAAATGTTTGCGACGGGGTTGACCAGGGCTGACGAAGCGGTGGCCACCTTGTTGTCGAAAAGCCCGAACGCTCCGCTTGGCCATTGGCTGGCCGCGAAACTGTCCGAGCAGCGGATCGAAACATGGCTGAACTCAGGCCAGACGGACGCTGTTCGTGCGGAACGAACCAAGCTGATCGACGAGTTGGAAACGGTGATTCGGCTGTCGAATGACGACACGGCCATGTTCGCCGAGTTGTATCTGGCGACTCGGAATTTCGACGAACGGGACGCGACCGAGAAGGAATTGCAAAAGCGAGGCGCGGCGGCCTTGCAGCGCGTGGCCGACGCTCAGCCGGACAATCTGTGGGCTCTGATCGAACTGGTCATCGTGCAGGCGACATCGATCCAAGAATCCGTTGCCGGGGGAAAGCCCGCAGAGACATCGGCAAGCACCGCGCTGGCGACGACCTTGAAAAGGTTGCACGAGTGCAGCCCGCCGTTCGTCGAGCTGATTCAGAAGCTGCTGAACTTCAACCTGCCCGACGCGCTTTCGAACGCTGAAGCCGCCGTCGAAAAACAAGACTGGCCGACGGTACTGCGGCTGGTGCGGCCAATTGCGAATGTGCTGCGGCCGGAAATCGCGACCAAGTTGGATATGAAGCGCGCCACCATGCACCCACTGGACGTGATCGTCACGGACTACCCGGTCGAGTGGCGAGCAAAGTACGCCACTCAGTTGTCGGCATCAGCGACTGTCCGTAAATCCCCAATTGCGGTCTCGTTCGCCGAGGCAGCCGCTGCGGATCAACTGCCAGCACTCGCCGGAATTCGTGACGCGAAGATCGTCGACTTCGATCTCGACGGCCGCTGGGATGTGATCGTGCTGCTCAACGGACAAGTCATCGTGTTTGGTCAGCCAGAAAGCTCGAAGGGGGATTCCCGTTGGACGACGCTGTGCGAAGCGGTCGTGCCCAGTGGCATGTCGAAACTGCTCGCCTGCGATCTCGACCGCGACACGGAAGAGACTCCGGACGATCATCGCTTCATCGGCCAGCCGACGAAGTTGGACGCCGCGTTGCCGACCGGAGCCGCCATTCAAGCGATCGACGCGGACATCGACCTGCTGGTCTTCGGCGATGATGGCGTGCTGTTCCTGCGAAACGAATACGACAAGGAATCGAAGATCCGATCTTTGAAGGCTCTCGCCCAAGACCCGGCGTTCGAGTCGCTGCCCAAAGTGCTGGCCATCGCACCAACGGATATCGACCACGACGGCGATTTGGATTTGATCGTCTCGAGCGGCTCCGGTCTGAGCATCTGGCAAAACAACGACAGCCGCGAGCACACCAAGCTCAGCGACATCTCGTCCCGCTCAGCCCTGCCGCCGGCCGATCTCAAAGCGACCGTCCTGCTTCCAGTTGACTGGAACTTCGATGTGCAGACCGACGTGATTGTGACCGGACCACAGGTCACGAAACCGGGACTGCTGGAAAACATTTCTCATGGACGGTTGCGGTGGCGCGAATGGTCGGAGAAAGAATCGTCGATCGGAAAAACGGTCTCGCTGCATTTGGGTGCGTTGCTGTCTCAGCCGCTGAAATGGAATTTGCTCGGACAAGACCGTCCGACGCATCGCGGACTACGGCTGCTGGACTTTAACAACGACGGCAAACGGGACTATTTGACTTGGGACGACGACCGGGTTTCGGTGAATCAATTTCTCGACATTGAGTCGGTGAATCCACTCAACCTGAATTCCGCCGACAACGTCAACGCGCTCGCCACCACACGATTTGGCACCGTGATGACTTGCGAAATCGCCGACTTCGATGCCGATGGAGACGAAGATTTGTTCGTCGTCACTGATCAGCGACCGATTTGGGTTCGCAACGAAGGTGGCAACCAGAACGGTTGGATCGACCTGTCGCTACGAGCCGACCCGGATCGCAAGCCGCAACGCAACAGCGAACGAGTCAACACGCACGGACTCGGCAGTCTGCTGGAACTGCGAGCCGCCGGACTGCCGGAGTTGCCAGGGCGCAAGTCTCACGTCCGGATCGTCGATGGGCAGTCCACACACTTCGGACTTGGCCCGCTCAAGCAGGCGGACGTCGCACGCGTTGTCTGGACCAACGGCATTCCGCAGAACGTACTGCGACCGCCGTCGGGGCTGCCGATCGCCGCGCAGCAGATTCTGAAAGGCTCGTGCCCCTACATTTACACATGGGATGGCGAGCAATGGACGTTTTTCACCGACTGCCTGTGGGCCGCTCCGATCGGGCTGCAACTGGCTGAGGGAGTCATGGCTCCCTGCCGCGAATGGGAATACCTCAAGATCGACGGCGACCGGTTGCGCGAATCGAACGGCGAGTACCGTGTGATGCTCACCGAAGAACTTTGGGAGGCCGCGTACTTCGATCAAGTTCAACTGCTGGCGGTCGATCATCCGGCCGACGTCGAGTTCTTCAGCAACGAAAAGGTCGGCCCGCCGAGCATCTCGGAATTCAAATTGCATCCGGTTCGGAAACGTCACACGCCCGTTGCCGCTCGCGATTCGCGTGGGCGCGACGTGCTGCCCAAGTTGGCTCGTCGTGACGATGAGTACCTGCGTCCCTTCGACAAGATCATCCAGCAAGGGCTCACCGAAAAGCATTTCATCGAACTCGACCTCGGCGATTTGAGCGACGCGAAAAATGTGACGTTGTTTTTGACGGGCTGGATCTTCCCAACCGACACTTCGATCAACGTCTCGCTGTCGCAGAACCCGGATCGCGAAGCTCCCAAGCCGCCGTCAATTTGGATTCCGAGTGAATCCGGCGAATGGCGAGAAGCAATCCCGTACATCGGCTTCCCCGGCGGAAAAACGAAAACGATCGCGGTTGATCTGTCGCAGGCATTGGGCCTCGAACATGCCCCTCTCCCTCCGGGAGAGGGTGGCCGAAGGCCGGGTGAGGGCCGAGCGGCTGAGCGACGTCCTGACGAAAAACAGCTTTCGATCAACGTCAACTCTGCATCGAGTCCCTCACCCC
>SXGT01745036.1_pt1 | contig 17581 bp, 15 predicted proteins | sample 3176221 | NCBI WGS metagenome assembly SXGT01 (sample SAMN11356862, study PRJNA531348) | freshwater metagenome | isolation source: freshwater sample F1-120 | place: China: Fuxian Lake, Yuxi | collected 2017-12-25
CAACTATCGCGTGTCGCCGTGTGCGCCGCCATCGGTCGCCCCTGGCGTGGCGATGTTCGATCGCAATCCGTTGGGCGTCGGCGGAGGACCGCCGCCTAGGCGCGAGCGATTCCAGACATTGTTGATGCCAGCTGGGTTGATCGCGCCGGGAGTCCACGCTGTGCCCGCGGGGTACCCGTAGAGATCCGGGTAGTTGTCTGAGTATGAGTTGTAACTCGTGCCGCCGTAGAAACTGCCGGGGTTGTAGGTGGCCTCGTACTTGTTGCCGGTGGGGACCGCACCGCGTTCGCTGTAGGCGCCGGCCCCATAGGCACCGGCGTAGTAGCCGCCCTGCGCGCCCGCGTAGGCCCACGGCGTGTTTGCCCCTTGCACATACGGCGCGTTCGTTCCGACGCCGCCCGAATTGGAAGTCTGGCCGGTGCCGCCTTCGTTGGGGCCGTTACCTTGGCTGAATCCGTAGTTGAAGTTGAGCCCGGTGCCGTGCGAGACTTGATCCCACTCCTCATGCATCTCTTGGATGTGCTGGAGATACGCCTGCTGTCGCGCGTTGAGCGCAGCGTTGGCCGCCTTGTAGCGCGCGATCTGCTCCTTGCGCTTGGCTGCCGCGTACGAGGGGGCCCACTGCTGATAGCCCACGAACTCGCCCTTGGACTGGAGATAGGCGGAAATCACTGCGATCTGCTGGAATCGCTGATTCTGCGAGTCCCAGGCGGCATGAGCCTGATTGGTGGTCGCGGACACTTCCCGCGCGAGCAAGCCGAGGTCGTGCGACGATGGCTTGGGTGTGCCGTTGAGTCTCTCGGTGTCAAGGGCTGTCTGGTAGCCCTGGAGGAATGATGTCACTGGTGGCGCATTGACCGTGGCTTGGTACGCCGCGAGGTCGCCGTCGAGTTGCTTCGACTTCATGTACGCGTTCATGGCCGCGATCCGGTCTTCAGAGTTCGTGCGCGCATTCCCCATCGCGTCGATCATGGTGTGGAGCGCATTCATCTCGATCGTCATCGAGATCGCGGCGGGGCTGGGTGCCGTCGCACTAGCGTTGTCGGCGGGAGTGGACTGCGCAGCCGCAGCGGAGGCGTGCAGCGCAACAGCAAGAGTCAGTGTGGAGAGAGCCATCACCCTATGCTAGCGTCCCCAACGCGCGAACTCGCGCGTCACGCCACCAACGGCGCACGCCCCCATGCTCTCCCGCCGTGAGATCCTTCGCCGTGTGATCGCCGCGGCTTCCGTGCCCCCACTCGGCGCTCTGGGCGCGTGTGTGGCGCGTCGAGAGGTCGACGCGCAGGCACACCCCGAACCCGCTGAGGCGCACGCGATGCACACAAACCGAGTCAGCCTCGCGCAGTGGTCGCTGCACCGCTTCATCAAGGACGGCGGTCTCGATCCCATGGACTTCCCGCGTTACGCGCGCGAGCGATTTGGGCTCCGCGGCGTCGAGTATGTCAGCCATTTCTACAAGCCGCAGCCGGTTTCGGGCGAGTGGGCGCTGGAACTTCGGCGCCGCGCCGATGGTGAAGGTGTCCAGAGCATCCTCATCATGGTGGATGGTGAAGGGACGCTCGGGAGCCCCAATGCCCTCGAGCGTCAGAAGAGCGTGCAGGCGCACCAACGGTGGCTCGAAGCGGCGGCCGTCCTCGGGTGCCACTCCATTCGCGTGAATGCGCACAGCGAGGGTGATGCCACCGTGCAACGAGACCTATGCGCCGACGGGATTTCGAGCCTCTGCGAGCGCGCGGCGCCGCTCGGGCTCTCCGTCATCATCGAGAACCATGGTGGGCTCTCGTGCGATGGGGAGTGGGTGGCCTCGGTCGTCCGCACGGTCGGTCTGCCCAACTGCGGCACGCTCCCCGACTTCGGAAACTTCAAGTGCCTGGACGGGACGACGGCGGACCGGTATGCGGGCGTGGCGGCCATGATCCCCACCGCGCGCGGCGTGAGTGCGAAGAGTTACGACTTTGATGCCCAGGGCGAAGAAACCACGATCGACTTCGCGCGCATGCTCGGCATCGTTCGCACTGGCGGCTACCGCGGGTGGATTGGCATCGAGTACGAGGGCAAGCGTCTCACCGAGCCTGAGGGCATTGAGGCGACGCGCGCACTGCTCATCCGGCTCGGATGCGTGGCGTCGTAGGCCGCGCCCATTCCTATACTCGCAAGTCCATGCCACGCACGAGTTCTCACGGCCACCACACCTCCGCACCGACGGGCCAGCAGCGCGCCACGGCCATCCTTGTCACGGGCGCCGGTGGGGAGATGGGCCACGGGCTCCTCGAGGCGCTCGACGCGAGGCGAAAGCGCCACGCGGAGTGTTCGTGCGGCAAGGACCATGGACCCGCGCCGGTCATCGTGGCGATGGATATCCGCGAGCTCGCACCGGAGATCGCCTCCCACTGCGATCACGCATTCGTCGGTGACATCTGCGATCACGCGCTTCTCGAGCGGCTCTTGGCCATGTTCGAGATCGCTGAGATCTACCACCTCGCGGCGCTTCTCTCCACGCGTGGCGAGTTCGCTCCCGAGACCGCGCATCAGGTCAATGTCGGCGGCACGCTCAATCTCTTGCACCTTGCGGCGGAACAGGCTCGTTCGCACGGCCGCACGGTGCGCTTCTTCTTCCCGAGTTCGATCGCGGTCTACGGACTCCCTGATCTCGCGACGAAGGCGAACGCGGGGCGCGTCAACGAGGGCGAGTGGTGCGAGCCACAGTCGATGTACGGCTGCAACAAGCTTGCGGGAGAACACCTCGGTCGCTACTACGACAGGCACTACCGCTCGCTGGCGAAGGATCGCATCGGGCATCCTGTCGACTTCCGTTCGATCCGGTTCCCTGGGATCATCTCGTCCGACACGATTCCGTCTGGCGGCACGAGCGACTACGGGCCGGAGATGATTCATGCGGCCGCGGCGGGCCGTCCCTATGCGTGCTTCGTGCGCGGCGACTCGCGGATCCCGTTCATGACGATGCCCGAGGCCATCGAGGCGACCCTGTCGCTCATGAAGGCACCGAAGACTTCGCTCACGCGCGCGGTCTACAACATTTCGAGCTTCTCGCCGAGCGCCGACGACTTCGCAGAGCTCGTGCGGCGTGCCTTTCCATCGGCCGCAATCTCATTCGAGCCCGACGCCGGGCGCCAGTCCATCGTCGACTCGTGGCCAACGGACTGCGACGATGCCGCGGCACGAGCGGATTGGGGTTGGCGCCCCGTGCACACGGTGCAGTCCGCGTTTTCCGAGTACCTGTTGCCGCGGATCGCAGCTCGGTATGCGCCGTCGTCGCACGCACGGGCGTGAGCTCTCGGCGAGATAGGCTCCGGGAATGACGGCGACGCTTGCACCAACCTTCCCGCTGCGCACCAAGATAATCCTCGACTCGCTGGCCGCCACCGGTCAGTTGAAGTTGCTCCAGACGATCGAGGGGCCCATGGGTGCGACCGTACGCATCAAGGGCCGGGGCGAAGTGGTGTGCTTGTGTTCCAACAACTACCTCGGCCTCGCGAATCACCCAGAAGTTGTCGAGGCCGGGATCGCTGGCCTCCGAAGATATGGCGCGGGCACAGCGTCCGTGCGCTTCATCTGCGGCACATTCGATTGCCACGAGCGCATCGAGTCGCGGATCGCGTCGTTTTACGGTGTCGACGCGGCCTACACCTTCACGAGTTGCTGGAACGCCAACGAGGCGATCTTCCCAACACTCTGCGAGGCGGGGGACATGATCGTCTCGGACGAACTGAACCACGCATCCATCATCGATGGCATCCGGCTCGCGGCGTCGATCAAGAAGGGATTGCTGCGATGCGTGTACCGACACAGCGACCTCAGTGCGCTGCGCGAGCGCCTTGCTGCGGCGCGCGCCAATGCCGAGGTCACTGGGACCATCTGGGTGGTCACTGACGGCGTCTTTTCGATGGAGGGCGACATCGCGAACCTCCCTGGGATCCGTGCGCTTTGCGACGAGTTTGGCGCGCTCCTCGTGGTCGATGACTCCCACGGCACCGGCGTCATGGGCTCGACGGGCAGGGGGACCCACGAGCACTGGGGGATGACGGCCACGAAGGTGGACTACTTCACGGGCACGCTCGGGAAGGCGCTCGGCGGTGCGGCAGGTGGCTATGTCGCTGGGAGTCGCCGTGCGATCGACCTCCTCATCCAGCGGGGTCGGCCGACACTGTTCTCGAATGCGCTTCCGTGTTCGGTGGCGTGCAGCGCCGACAAGGCAATCGAAATCGTCATGCGCGAGCCCGAGCGCGTGGCGAAACTGCGCGACAATGTGGCCTATGCGCGAGCAGGCATCGCAAGGACCGGATTTTCGGTGCTTGAGAGCCCTACCGCGATCTGTCCGATCATCGTCCATGACACGGCGAAGGCGATCCGCTTGAGCCGAGAGCTCCTCGATCTCGGGGTGTTTGTGATCGGCTTCGGGTACCCCGTCGTTCCGGAAGGTCACGCCAGGCTGCGGGTCCAGATTTCGGCGGCGCATGAGCGGCATCACCTCGATGCGCTGTTCAAGGCGCTCGCCACGGTGAAGCCGGCGTAGTGCGGGACGCGGGGGCGTCAGCGGTATTCTCGATTCCATGATCGTGCGGCGCGTGACCGAGCCCCTGATCGCGCAGTGCGCGTACCTCGTGGCATGTCCGCGGACCGGACAAGCCATGCTGATCGACCCAGTGCGTGCGGTCGAGAGGTACGAAGCGGTCGCGAAGGAAATCGGGGTCACGATCATGTTGGTCCTCGAAACTCACACGCCCTCGGACTATGTATCCGGAGTGCGCGAGATGCTTCTCTCGACCGCGTGCAGGGCGGTGCTCTCGGGCGAGACCCAGGCTCCCCAGTGGTGTTCGCTGCACGCCGACGACTGGGCGGCGCGGGTCACCTTCATGAAGAACGGCCAAACGATGAGCCTTGGAGATCTGTCGCTCACCGCCATCTCCACGCCCGGGCACGCGGAGGGCGGACTCTCGTACTTCATCGAGGATCGTGTTCGGGGCGTGCGCGTGGTCGCCACGGGGGATGCGCTGCTTGCCGGCGGCGCCGGTCGCGTGGACGGCGGAACCATTGAGGACCTTCGCGACTCGCTCGTCCGGCTCGCGGCGCTCCCCGACGAGACGGTTGTCCTTGCAGGGCACACCGCTGGGAGCGCCTGCGGTCTGGCGGTGGCGCTGCCGGGCGAGACCACACTGGGCATCGAGCGCCGGTTCAACAAGGTCTTGCGGGTCGTGGAGGATCCCGAGGCGTTTTCGCTCGCCACGCGCGCCACGCAGCCCGCACGGCCGTCGTACTTCGAACGCGTCGAGCACATCAATCAGGGAGAGCGCACGGTGCTCGTTCGCCAGCTCGCGGCGCCGCGCGAGATCGACGCCGACACTTTCGTGCAGTTGCTCTCGATGCCGCACACCGCCATCGTCGACATGCGGGCGTGGTCGGAGTTCGCCATCGACGGTGCGCTGGGCGCGCTGCACGCGCCGCTCGACCGGTTCTTCGCGTCGCTCGTCGCGCCCAGCGTCAGCCCCGACGACCGGATCGTCCTCGTTTGTCCGCGTGGCGCGGTGTCGAAGGCGGTCGACGCGCTCCATCTCGTCGGCCTTGATCGGGTCGAGGGGTTCATCGACGAGGCGACCTACGCGCATATCGATGAAGCGCTGCTCGACTACGCGGATATCGAAGAGATCTCGCAGGCCCGCGCCCGGGCGGTGGATCTCGCGGGCGGGGCGCTCTTCGTTGATGTGCGCACGACAGCGGAATGGCTTCGCGGGCGGATTCGTGGTGCTCGGCTCATGACCCTCTCGCAACTTCCCGAGCAGGCGCGAACGATCGATCCCAAGACCTTCGTGATCACCTATTGCAAGACGGGCGTGCGCAGCGCGCGCGCATGTGCGTTCCTCAAGCGGCTAGGCATTCCGTGCGCCGTCCTGCAGGGGGGCTATTGGCCCTGGTTTGGTCGCGGATTCCCCGTCGAGGGAGCGGATCAGCCTTTCTGATGGCTGACGACGCTGAGCGTGGGTTGCACGAGTTGCCCGCGCGCCGCGCGAATCGAGAGTTCCGACGCCACTCGTGTGCAGACTCCGTCCAGAGCGTTCGCCACAGCGGGCGACGCGTCCCAGTTCGCGAGCGGTGTCCCAGCATCGGCGTTGCGCCGAAGCTCCATCGAAATCGGGATCGCACCGAGGAAAGGGAGACCCATCGAAGTGGCCATCGTCTTCGCGCCATCCTTGCCAAAGAGGTCATACTCCTTGCCGTCGTCGCCGACAAACGATGACATGTTCTCGACGACGCCGAGCACTTCGACATTGAGTTGTTGGAACATGCGGATCGCGCGGCGCGCATCGTCCTGCGCGACTCGCTGCGGCGTGCAGACAATGACGGCGCCCGACAGCGGAACAAGTTGCGCCAGCGTCAACGGGACATCGCCGGTTCCCGGCGGAAGGTCGACAATCAGGTAGTCAAGCGTGCCCCAAAGGGTCTGCGTGATGAGCTGCTTGAACGCACCGTGCGCCATGGGGCCGCGCCAAATGAGCGCCTTGTCGGGATCAACGAGTTTTCCAATCGTGATCGCCTTGATGCCGTGAACCTCGAACGGGACGAGCATCTCGCCACGGATTTCCCCGCGAAGGTCGTCGAGACCCAGCATGGTGGGGAGGCTCGGGCCGTAGATGTCGCCGTCGAGGAGGCCGACCCTTGCACCGAGACGCGCGAGACCGACCGCAAGATTGACGCTGACGGAGCTCTTGCCCTCGCCACCCTTGCCTGCGCCGACCGCGATGACATGAGCGACGCCCTCGAGTGGAGTGCCTTTGCGCGACGCAGAAGCAGAACGGACATGCGCGGTGAATTCGACGGTGACCGCGGGCGTTGCCGAGCCCTCCGCTCGGGCTGCCGCAGCGACCTCCCGTTCGATGTCCGAGCGAATCCGGTCTTTCATGGGGCAGGCTGGTGTTGTGAGCTCAACGGTCACTCGCACCCCCGAACCATCGATCTCGACGCCCTTGACCATGCCGAGCGTGACAAGATCCTTGTGAAGATCGGGATCCTCCACACGCCCTAGGGCGTGCATCACTTCATCTCGCGAGAACGGCATTGGAAAATGGTACGGTAGATGCTGTCCCGCGCGCCTAGCGAGGGGTCAACAACGGCCGAAAGGAACTCCTATGACACTTCCACTTGCTACATCAACCTTCGTTCTTGTCGCCGCCGTCCTTGCCGCGGGCTCGCCTTCGACGGCTTGGGCCATTGACGATGACGCCATGAAGTCGCCTCCCGCGCCCGCGAAGACCGCGCCGCCGACTCAGCCCGGCCAAGGTGGGTTCCTCTCTGGCCCGTCCGTTCCCGCCGACGCTGGTAAGGGCGATGGATCCTTCGGTGCAGGTGATGGCAAGCGGGGCGCGCCCGGCGACCGCTTCGTGATGGTGGCTCAGGAGGCGGGAGTGTTCAGAGAGGCAATGGCCAGCGTGCTGCCATCACTTTCAGAGGACCAGCGAACCCAGATCGAGAAACTCGGGACGGACTTCCTCGCCGAGGTGCAGACTTGGCGTACCGCGAACGCGGACAAGATCAAGGCGATTCAGGACAAAATGGGTGAGATGCGGTCCGGTGGAAAGCAAGGTCGTCCAGCCAAGGGTGCACAGCCCGGAGATGCGCCACCCAAGGGACAATCCGGTCAACCAGGTCAACCCGGACAATCAGGTCAGCGGCCGGACCCAGCGATGCGCGAGGAGATGGAGAAACTCAAGTCGACGATGCCGAAGTTCGAGCCGGTGCGCGAAAAGATCATGGCGCTGTTGACTCCCGAGCAGCAGACGGAAGTGAAAGAGACATTCACCAAGTTGCGCGGCAAGAGGGGAGCTGAAGGTCAAGGTCGTCCCGGCAAGGACGGCAAGAACGGAAAGGGTGGGCCTGACGCTCCGGGCAAGGCCCCGCCCCCAGCGGATCCACCCAAGGGCGATTACAAGTTCAACGACTGAACTGACCCGAGAGGGTCACCGGTCATCCGCCGCCGAAGACGACGACATCGTTGTAGGTTGTAACGACATCGGGCTTCGTGGCGAGTGGGCTCGTGTAGCCGAAGGCGCCCGTTGACGCCGTCGGACCGTCGCCTGCCCTTGAGAAGTAGATGCCGTCGAAGCCCGGAGAAAACAGGACATAGCGGCCGCGTGGGGTGCCAGCGCGTGCGTCGGTCAGGGCTGCGAACGCGCCGAGCGAAGGATGTCGAATGAGTTGCGCGAGGTAGTTGCGCTGCTCGGTGGCGCTGCCCATGCCAAAGACGCTCGTCTGAGTCTGATCCACACCGAGGTCGCCGAGCGAGGTGGATGTGAAGTAGCCCGACATCGGCTCCAGATAGAACTGAGGCTTCTCAGCGATGGTTCCCGAGAGGAGTCCGCCCTGGCGGCCCGCACGGATGTACGCGATGGGTTGCCCCCACGCGTCGACGAGATCCGGCAGAACGATGGTCTCGCCGACCTGACCCGCGAGCGGTTTCAGTTGGTTGTCCTTGGGGGCGAAGAATGACTCGTACTTCTTGCCTTCGATCCGTGGCCCGGACCCGATGTCGATGGGGTTGATCTTGACCTTGACTTGCCCAGTGCCCACGGATCCGCTGGTGCCGAAAGTGAACTCAGTGCCCGGGGCGGTGGCGTAGGCAGGATCGTCATCGCGGACGGCGCCGCCCATCAGGTGAAGGATCGCGTTCTCGGTGCCACTGATGGGGCTGTTCACGGTCGCCGCGAGCACATTCTCAGGGACGACTCCGGGGTAGTAGCCGAACTGCTGCTGGAAGTTGTCGCATGCCTTCGCGAACTCATTCATCGTCGACTGCGTGGATGTCACCCGCGCCTTCGTGGACACCTTGCCGAGCGCGGGCAGCAGAATGCCAACGAGGACGAGAATGATCGCCACCGCAACGAGCAACTCGATGAGCGTGAAGGCGCGGCGTAAAACCGCCATCTTGCCCGAATCTGTGGACTTGCGGGGGTGTCGCATGCGTGGGTTTCCTTGTCTAACGATCATACGCAGGGGGCATCCGGCCAGTTGCCGCGCGGACCTGCCGGAGCCCTTCATACACAGCGCACGCGACGACCGTTGCGAGGTTGAGGCTGCGCGCTTTCGGTGACGCGATCATCGGCAGAGCGACGACATGGTCGTCCCCGAACCGAGTGCGGACCCAGGTCTCGATCGAGGGGTCGATGCCGTCGGCTTCACGGCCAAACAGGAGCGTGTCGCCCTCAGCGAACGACGCGTCCCACGCGGGCCGGGTGGCTCGCGCGGAGAACAGCCAGAGGCGCTGCGGGGACACGCTCTCGAGGTAGGCATCCCACGAGGCGTGCTCGAGGAAGTCCACTTCCTTCCAGTAGTCCATTCCCGCGCGCCGACAGGCCTTCTCGGAGATGTCGAAGCCGATCGGGTGGATCAGGTGCAGTCGACAGTTTGTGGCCATCGCCGTGCGACCGATGTTGCCCGTGTTGTTTGGGATCTGCGGCTGCCAGAGCGCGAGGTGGAAGAGTGGGTTGGGGATCGGCATCGGCGACAGCGCACGCTACTGTGGGCTATGATCGCCGACATGGAACTGGTGCTCCTCTCCAACCTCCTCTGGATCGTCTTCCTCGCCAGTTGGTGCGCGCTTTACTTCGCGCAGGCCAAGGGGGACAGGAGGAACGGGGGGCGCTACCCCGACCATGTCGAGCGGCCGTGAATCGACCGCACCTGCGGTGGGGGACCTCGCAAGCCCGATTAGCTCAGTTGGATAGAGCACCGGTTTCCTAAACTGGAGGTCGCGCGTTCAAGTCGCGCATCGGGCGCTGCTTCGCGTCGAGGGAGCCTCGGCGAGGCTCCGGCATAGTGGCGATGGACGGACTCGAACCGTCGACCTAAGAATTATGAATTCTCCGCTCTAACCAACTGAGCTACATCGCCGAGGGGGGCGGAGTATAGCGATGCACTATGCGCGCGATGTCGCTGCCGAGGTCGGCGCGGCGCTTCGAACCCACCGGCGACCAAGTGCGGTCTGCGCGAAGGATGGTTCGCGCTGCGCGATCGCGGCGGCGATGAGTCCCATGAACAGCGGCTGTGGTGCGAGTGGGCGGCTCGTGAGTTCGGGATGGAACTGTGCACCGATGAAGTAGGGATGCACCGAGAGCGGTAGTTCGAGCACCTGCATAATCGGATGCTGGCTGTGACGGCCGCTGAACGCGAGTCCGCCAGTCTCAAGTGCAGTGACAAACGCTGGGTCGACTTCGTATCGGTGGCGGAATCGCTCGCGAACGAGCGAGGCCCCCGAGTGCAGGAAGGACGCGAGTGTGCCAGGGAGGATGGCGACATCCTGCGCTCCGAGGCGCATGGTGCCGCCGACGATTCCCTCAAGGCGCTTCTGGTCCGGGAGTTCGCTGATGACGGCGTGGCCCGAGTTCGGATTGAACTCGGTCGAGTGGGCGTCCTTCCATCCGAGGACATTGCGGGCGAACTCGATGACGGCGACCTGGAATCCGAGGCAGATCCCGAGGAAGGGGATGCGCTTCGTGCGCGCGAGTTCGACACATTGGATCTTGCCTTCGACGCCGCGAGAACCGAACCCCCCCGGAACGATGAGCGCGTCAATGCCGTCGAGGGCGCTCGACGCGCGCGCGAGCGACTCGACATCGCCCGAGTCGAGCCAGCGAATGTTCACTTCGGCGCCGAACTCGATGCCGCAGTGTTCGACGGCCTTGTCGATCGACGCATACGCGTCGCGCAGCGCGGCGTACTTGCCGGAGATGCCGAGCGTCACCTTGTGGTCGCGCGTTGCGGCGAGTCTCGACGCGAAACCGCTCCACACGCCGCGCGCGCGATCCTCGGCGACGGTGTCAACGCGGTCGTGCAACCTGAGGATCGAGAGGATCTCGCGGTCGAGCCCCTCGGCGCGCATGGCGTCGGGGATGACATAGATCGACTCGCGGTCGTGCATGGAAAAGACGCGCCGCATCGGCACATTCGAGAACATCGAGATTTTCTGCGCGACCTTTGTGGTGACCGCGTTCTTCGCGCGGCACGCGATGATGTGCGGTTGGACGCCCGCCTCCATGAGGCGCTTCATGCCGAGCTGCGCGGCCTTCGACTTCTGCTCGCCCAGAATCGCCGGTTCGATGATGTAAGTCAGCGCAACGAAACAAGTGGAGTCGTCGCCCTCTTCGAATGCCAGTTCGCGCAGGGCCTCGATGTAGAACCCATTTTCGTAGTCGCCCGCGGTGCCGCCCACCTCGACAAAGACGACATCGATCTGTTTGCCCTTGGGGCCGGTCATCGCCAGTTGCCGCAACTTGGACTTCACGGCCCCTGTCACATGCGGGATCATTTGCACATCGCGCCCGAGGTAGCCGCCGCGCCGTTCGCGTTCGAGGATCTCGGTGTAGATCTGCCCGGCGGTCATGAAGTTGCTGCGCGAGAGGTTCTGGTTGAGGATCCGCTCGTAGGTTCCGAGGTCCATATCCGTCTCGAGTCCGTCATCGAGTACGAAGACCTCACCGTGCCGATATGGATTGAGCGTGCCCGAGTCGATGTTGAGGTAGCCCTCGAGCTTGACTGGCGAGACGGTCAGACCCTTGTCCTTGAGCAGTTTTGCAAGCGAACTAGAAAAAATCCCCTTGCCGAGACCGCTCATCACCGTGCCGACAACCACAACAAACTTTGTGCGCCCGCGCTGATATCCGTCAGGAACTGGAGAGAAGTGCTCTCCGGTGTCCTCGCTGGCGGAGAATTGCGAGAGGAAGCCTGGTCCGTGCTGGCTCTCGTTGGGGGGCATACCCGATGGTACTCACGCCGGGGGCGGGTACAAGACAGCGATGCGAACTTCGACGGCGCTTTTCCCTTGGATTGTCGGGGTCCTCGTCACGGCGGCAACGGCGGCTCCCCAAGGCGGTTCACGCGAGCACTTCCCACCGGACCCGCAAGTGGACTGGAAGCATGTCCGCCTGCAACTGACGATTCCCGACCTTGGGTCGCCGAGATTTGGTGCCAAGGCCGAGTGGACATTCGTGGACGCGGGGACACCAGCCCCCACGCTGCGCCTCGATGCGGGGAGATTCACGATTGCATCCGTTCGGCAGGTGGCGCCGGTTGAACGAGTGCTCGAGTGGACCCATCAGGATGAAGTTCTCGAGATTCGCCGTCCGGACGGGGGCTTTGGCAAGGACACGCCCGCAGCAACGCCGATCAAGATTGAAATCGATTACTCGGTGAGTGCACCGGTTTCAGGCATGGTGTTCTCGCCGGCCACTCCCGGCGTCGATGGGAGACCTCCGCAGGCTGCCGAAATCCACACACAGGGAGAAGCCACCTTCAACCACCACTGGTTCCCGGTGCACGACTTCCCGAACATTCGCATGAGTTCGGAGGTCCTCGTCGATGTGCCCAAGGGCGTTTCCGTGAGTTCCAATGGCCGCCTCGTTGCGCACGAGACTGTGGGGGAGCGCGAGCGATGGCACTGGCTTCAGGAGAAGCCTCATGTGCCGTACCTCGTCTCCGTGGTCGCAGGCAACTTCCAGCGGACGGCGCTGCCGGCGCCGCTCTCGGGCGTGCCGATGGCGGTGTGGACGCTGCCCGCCGACGCTGGACTCGCGGGGGCGACCTATGGGCGCACGGACGCGATGATCGCGTGCTTCGAGGAGCGCTTCGGCATCAAGTATCCGTGGGACCGATACGACCAACTCGTCGTGCGAAACTTCGGGGCCGGAGGCATGGAGAACACCTCGGTGACCACCATGCATCCGGGCGCGATCCTCGATGAGACGGCGCTCCTCGAAGCGGACTTGGACGGGCTCATCTCGCATGAACTCTGCCACCAGTGGACCGGCGACCTCGTGACCTGTCGGAGTTGGGAGCACATCTGGCTCAACGAGGGATGGGCGACCTACGGCACTGCGCTCTGGGACGAGTGCCACGAGGGCGCAGATGCATACTTTGACTCAGTGCTTGGGTCGTTTGGCGTGGCACGCGGAGACACCGGAGTGACTGGGAAGGACCCCGTCCAGCCAACCCGGCCGATGTGCGGGAGGAGCTACTCGAGTCCGGGCGATACCTTCGGCGGCGCGGCGAGCCCGTATCCAAAGGGGGCGTCGATCCTGCACATGCTCCGGCGCAAGCTCGGCGAAGAAGTGTTCTTCCGCGGTGTTGACCTCTACTTCGATCGCTACGCTCTCAAACTCGCCGAGACCGATGACTTTCGGCATTGCCTCGAGGAGGTCAGCTACCTCTCGCTCGAGGGCTTCTTTCAGCAGTGGTGCTATACGCCCGGTTGCCCGCGCGTGAAGGTTGCCGGCAGCTACGACACCGGTTCTCGGATCCTGACATTGACCGTGACGCAGGGCGATCGCGCACCGGGATTGCCCCCGTTTGCATTCGATCTACCCGTCGTCGTGCGCACGCCAGGGGGTGATCGCACGACCACCATTTCGTGCGCGGCAAGTTCGGTGGTTCGTCAAGTCGAGCTCGATGGACCGCCCACGATGATCGCTGTCGATCCCTGGCTCGATGTCCTCAAGGTGCTCGAGGTCGATCTGCCCACGCCGATGCTCATTGAAGAGGCCTCGAAGGGTCCCACCTCCGCGAGCCGCAGGATGGCGATGCGTGCACTGGGTGCCCGACCCGACGCGGCAACGCGTGCCGCGCTCGACGCCATCGCGCGCAATGTCGAGGTGCGATGGGTCGAACGAGTCGAGGCTGTCGAGGCGGCGACGGCGCAGGGGACCCCGGACGCTCGTGCGATCTGTCGCGCGCTGTTTGACGAGTTGGTCGCGCCAACGCTTGGAGCGAGCGCGACCGAGGCCGCCGCGCGGTGCCACCCCAAGTTGCGCGAGGCGCTCGTGCAGTCGGTCGCCGTCGTGCCGATCACGGAGGCTCTGCCGCGCCTCGTGCGCGTCGCGCAGGAAGACCGTGGCTACTCGCCGCGTGTCGAGGCCATCAAGGGCATCGCACGCCTTGGCAGCGTCGACGCGCCCGCAGATCGCGAGGTGATCGTGAAGGATCCGGCGGTACTCGCCATCATGCAGAAGGCGCTCGAGGAGCGCACACCGCAGGAACGGATCCGCGCCGCGGCGGTCGACGCCGTCGGACGACTCGGCCTCGTCGCGTGCCTAGATCAGTGCGAGAAACTCTCGGGGCTCGGGTACGCGGATCGCCTGCGGCCCTCGGCGATCGAGGCGCTGTCGCAGCTCGCTTCGTCGGCCGACGCGGCGCAGAAGCAGCGGATCGTCGCGCTGCTCATCGGATACCTCAAGGACCCCGAATCGCGTCCACGCGAAGCCGCCGGTGAAGCGCTCGTCACGCTCAAGGCCCCCGAGGCCGTCTCGACGCTTCAGGACCTTGCGAAGGGCGCACCGAGCGACCGGATCACCGATCGCGCGAAGGGCTGGCTCAAGCGGATCCAGCCGTGAGCGCCCGGTAGCGCGCGACGAACTGCTCGTACTGCGCGGGCGTGTCGATGCCCTGTGCATGCGTGACTCGAATCGCCACCGCGATCGTGTGACCATGTTCGAGGATTCGCAGTTGCTCGAGGTGCTCTGTCTGTTCGATGGGTGTGGGCGAAAGACGAACGAACTCGGCGAGGAATTCGCGCCGATACACATAGAGCCCCACATGCTTCATCGGCTGCGCCGCGGCGGCGCTGCCGAGGCCGTCGCGGTCGCAGGGGATGACGCTGCGCGAAAAGAAGAGCGCCCGCAGGCCGCCCGCGGTCGCCGCGCACACGCACTTCACGACATTGGGATTCGACGGGTCTTCGCCCGGAGCAAATGGCGATATCACCGTCGACACGACCGCCGACGGATCACTCACGAGCGCGTCGATGGCGGCGTCGATGATGCCTGGATCAAGTTCTGGTTCGTCGCCCTGCACATTCACAACGATGTCGCAAGGGATTCCATCGATGGCTTCGGCGATGCGACTGGTGCCATTGGCGTGATCGGTCCGCGTCATGACAACAAGGGCGCCAAACGCACGCGCAGCCTCCGCGATCCTTTCATCATCGGTGGCGATGAGGACTTCGGCGACACTCGCGGCGCCGCGCGCTCGCTCGTACACATGTTGAATGAGCGGCTTCCCCGTCTGGCGAGCGAGCATCTTCCCCGGGAACCGGACCGACTGGTAGCGCGCAGGGATGACGGCGACGATGCGGGTCGCCCCGCGCGTCACGCGAGTTCCTTCACGAGAGCGTCGAGGTCCTTCCGCTTCTGCCGGATGTCTCGGTACGAGATGTCCTTGCGGAGAATCGTCGAGCAGATCTCGGCCGCATCGCGCGCGTGCTGGGCGCTGCGCTCGGACTTGGCGATCTCGATGAGCGAGAGCATCAGGTCGTACTTGATGTCCTGTTCGCGGTCCTGCGTGGTGACATCGAGCGCGGCGAGCGCTTCCTTGAATTCACCAATCGCTTCGGAGTGCCACCCAGCGACCGCGAAGCACCGTCCGAGCATGTGCGCGGCGGACACTTTCATCTTCGGCTCTTCCTTGGCGACCTGAAGGCATCCCATGGCCTCCTCGTACTCGCCGAGTTCGAAAAGGATTCGACCGAGGTCCGACTTGATGGTCCGGTCGGTGGGGTACTGCTGGATTCGCTCGCGGAACTCGGCCACCTGGAGGTCGAGCACTGCCTTGCGGATTCGCGCGTGATTCGCGGCCGCCGTCGCGTCCTCAGGAGCCGCCTTCGCGGCGTCCTCTGCCTTGGTGAGTTCACGCTGCGCGCGCAGCAACTTGATGTCACCAGCCGCCATCTTGAAGCGGTACTCCTTCAGGTCCTCGTACGCCTTGAGGTACACGCGGTAGGCCGTCGTCTCGTGCTCGGGCACGCCCATCCGGCGCAGCGCGAGGCAATACTTGTTGACATTCTCGGGGACGAGGGGATTGGCCTCATAGTCCGCCTTTGTGCGCGCAAGGTTGCGTTCTTCGGTTCCGGCGCTGCCGGTAATCGCCTCATGCTCAGCGAGCGCCCGTTGGGCGTCGAGGTCCTTCACATTGCCTCGGAAGTTGCCGGTGGCCCCGCCTTCCTTGTGGTATCCGGCCGCCTCGATGGCGCGATGAGCCAGAATCTGCTTGAACTCTCGGTCGAGCTGCATGTCCGAGGGATCCAGTTTCAGCGCCGTTTCCACGCAGAGCTTGGCTTCCTCCCAAGCCGCCACCGACATGAAGAGATCCTTCGCGCGAAGGAGCGACTTTTTACTGGGCTTGTCGCGATGGGCCACCGAGAGGAGGTTGAACACTTTCGGCGCCGCCCATGTGCCGAACGCCGTCTGTTGCGCGGTCACCGAGGCCTGCAGCATGTCGAGGGCGCGGTCGAGGCTATTGAGGTCGCGCATCCAGTAAAAAGCGGCGATGGCAAGCTTGTCGACCGAACTCGGCCCTTCGAGGGGCTTCGCGTCCGCACTCACGGCGGGTTTGCCTGAGGACGCATGAAACTGCTTCGCGCACTCGTACATCTGGTCGTGCACGATCGCGTTGCCCGGATCCAACTTCATCGAGTTGGCGAAGTAGAAGAGCGCCGCATCAAAGGACGATTGATCCATGGCCTTCGTGGCCCGCTCGACATAGGGTCGCGCCTTGTCCGGGGATGGGACGAAGGGTGGGTCCTTCGAGGGGTCGCTTCGTTTCCAGGGGAGGATCACGGGGGGGCGAGAGAATAACGCGCGCGAGCGCGGCGGGGGATGCCGCAGGGGCGGGCCATGGCGTCGCTAGGATCCGGTCTTGATGCCCCGATCATTGGTTCTCCATCCGGATCCTACGCTTCGCCGCAGGGCGGACGCGGTTGCATCGATTGATGCGTCGACCTGCCAACTTGTCGACGACATGTTTCGTGTGATGAAGGAAGAGCGAGGATTTGGCCTCGCCGCACCCCAGGTGGGCGAGTCGGTGCGGATCTTTGTGACGCAGGGGATCCAGGAGAGAGACCCGCCCATTGCCTACATCAACCCGCGGTTTATCGTCATCGACGGAGTCCTCCACAGCGAGGAAGAGGGATGCCTGAGCCTGCCCGCGATTCGGGGCGTGGTGCGACGCCAGAAGCATGCGGTGATCGAGGCCACCGGCCTTGACGGCAATCTGTTCCAGCTCGAGTGCGAAGACTGGCATGCCCGGGGTTGGCAGCATGAGATGGACCATCTCGAGGGCATTCTCATCATCGACCGAATGACACCCTTGGACCGGCTGATCAATCGGAAGAGACTCCGTGCGCTCGAAGCGCGCGCCACCATCGGCTAGGCCGAACGGGAGCACCGTGGCCACGCGACCACTGCCGATCGCACTTCTCGGAAGCGGAGCTTTTGCGATCCCATCGTTCGAGGCGATCCTCTCGCGGCGTGCCGCGCTGGGCATCGAAGTCGCGCTCGTGGTGTCCCAGCCGGACCGTCCAGCGGGGCGTGGACGAGAATGTCACCTGACGCCGGTCAGCGAGTGGGCGAGCGCTCGGGGCGTCGAACTCTGTCGGGCCGAGAATGTCAACGAGGGGGCGGTCCGGCGCCGGTTCGACGAAGTTGGGATTCGGCACGCCGTCGTGATCGCCTTCGGGCAGAAGTTGCTGCCGCCACTCCTGGAGGGAGTTTGTTCGATCAACCTTCACGGCTCGCTCCTGCCGCGATGG
>SXGT01163880.1_pt1 | contig 17579 bp, 19 predicted proteins | sample 3176221 | NCBI WGS metagenome assembly SXGT01 (sample SAMN11356862, study PRJNA531348) | freshwater metagenome | isolation source: freshwater sample F1-120 | place: China: Fuxian Lake, Yuxi | collected 2017-12-25
GCCTCTCCATCCTTTTTTGTACTGGCGATAAGGTCGCGAACCACAACCATCCGCTTTGTTCCCAAGAACGGCAGACTCCCAACCGCTTGCATAACCGCTCCTCGGTCCAGCTTTCCAGTCGCGTCGGGAAAAACAGCTGAGTTTAACCCGGTCGGATCAAACTTCTTCAAAAAAGCGGCCTGAAGCTCAGTAATCTTCTCTTTTACTCGAAACGTATCGTCTCCGTACGCAACAATAATCATACCGACCGCATCTTAGCACGCTCGAACGCTCGTTGCCGTGCTGCCTCCGCCCGAAGGACATCTTCCTTTTGAATGCGCGCCGCTTCCGCCAAGCGAACTTCCTGCCGCACACGCTGCGCATCACCTGCATCTAGCGGAACCTCCATGCCAACCACGGTGATGTCATCCGGTTTTGCTCGAATGGCTTCTGTGGTATTTGCCGACGTTGCCGCTTCCACAAGCGCTTTTGATTTGTCCGCCACCGAACCTTCTTGACTCAACACTTCTTGAATCGTGCGACGGCGCAAAGGGTCGATGCCATCCGTAGAAAGATAAAGCTGATCACCCGGTTCTAATTTTACGATGGCCGAGTGAATAACGAGCCTGTCCGCGCGGTGTTTCCCCACAAATTGAGTTACTTCCGAACGAGCTTGTTTTGTAGACTTGTTGAAGGTGCTTGGAGAGAAGTAGTCGTTGAACTTATCTTTCAACACCCCCAAGCGATCAGCATCCAGCTCCAACTTCTGCTCAGACAGGTACGTTGCGTACACCTGCTCCAACTCTTCCAAACTTCCCGACTCAGAAATCAAAAACAATTCATCTTCCGACACTTCACCTTTTTTTACCCACTCGCGTACAACACTGTCTTCTTCGATATCAATCATCTCAACCACCCCATTCGCCCGCCGGACCATCGGATACGAATCACCGATACTTTTCACCACCGCGTACCGTTCACCCGGAGCCGTTTCAAAAACTTTTGCGGTCGTGAGCGTAGTCGCCGCACCAAGCACCTCTGATGTCGCACGCTCGGTCGTCACCTCGTACACGTAATTCGCAATCAGAGAAAAGTGTTCGTCCATTACCTCAGAAGCCTGCTCAACCGTGAGGTACGACAGACCGGTTGCTTGGCACTTCTGATCGATCAATTCATCCAGATAGATGTCGTATAAGCCCATGGCCTCCTGTGCAGCACGACTCGCCAACTCCCCACGAGCAGAACCCCCCACCCCATCGGCCACCATGAGTAACTGTCGTTTTGCGTCCACGACAAAGGCGTCCTGGTTAACCTCGGGGTGTTTGGGTGAAACTTCTGTGTGTGAACCAACTTCAAACGGAGGCATCTTTCTTGCTTCCACACGCGTTTCCTTTTTTTCAACCGGTGGCACAACCGACTCAGCAGGCGATGCAGCACCGTTGTGATCCATTCCAAACATTCGTCGCAAAAATCCAGCTGGCATATGGCTATAGGGTACGTGATGAAACAGATGTTATCAAAAATACGCCTTACGGCGCAGAAAGTGGGAAAAATCGAACGTGGCTGCCAGATACGAATGCCACGTGCCCAAGCGGTGGGAGACACCGGCTTGCTACGACCATCCCTTCGCACCACATGCCAAGCGTGGCGACGAAGTTGTCGAGCGCGTCATCACGCCACTGGCTGAACCGCCGTGCGCAGACCTGACCGTTCGGCAGACAAAAGAGCACGTTCACCTGTGCGAGCCACCGGTGGTCGACACCGCCCTCCGCCGTCACAATCCGCACACGCGGAACGGGCAACCAACCAACGAGAGTCACCGACCGAACACGGTCGAGCATCCGTTCTTCGCGCTGTAGGACCACGCGCGAAGGAAACGGGATCGTTTCACTTTGTCGCATGTGTCCTCCAGGACGTTTTACGCTAGCGGTTTTTGTTCGATCCGTCAAGGTTCCACCCTCGACCTCAGTAGACGAGTTCACGGACGGCGCTTGCAAGTACAGAAGCGGTTGTCGATCGTTCGTCCGATTCGCGCAAGTGACGAGCGAACTCAATTTGTATGGCACTCAACCCGTGCGGCCTCCACACACGCGCAAGCTCATGCACAAGATGTCCGCCCGATAAGCTCGACGAAATCCCCAGCGAGTCGTCTGGCGAGAAGACCGTTTGCACCCACCGGCGAGACAAAATCTCGCGGAAGCGCTGACTCACCGATTCGTCGCATGTCGAATGATTTCCCGTTCCCAAAACCGCATGGTACGGCTCCGGCCCCGGTGAAACACCGTACCCATGCACATCGAGCACAAACACGTGTCCGAACCGCTCCATGGTCTGAGCCACCACTTGGTGCAAGGCGATGTAAAATCCCAGATACACCTCCTCGAATCCATCAGCGAATGGGCAGCGCTGCGGGCCACGATTCGTGTCCACATGTGACCGGTGCAGATTCATTGCAAGGAAACTCGCTCCGAGTTCCTGCGCACATTGCTCCGCCAGTGGCCATGTGCCCACATCCGCCGGGGCAAACCGAGATCGCACCGCAGCTCCAGGCACCCGATTCTTTCCCCCATGCTGCGCCACCACCACAACCGGGCTCACCCGCGGCTCCACAAAGAACGGCATGTCTCCTCCAAACACGTGTCCGCACCCTATCACACTCACCCATCAAAAACACGCCTGACGGCGTGTTTTTTCCTTTATCCTTTCCACTCTTCCATTTCTCCCCAGCGGTCTCCGACTTCCACATTTACCGCGAGAGGCACGTCGAGCTCCGCCACACTTTCCATCATCTGCTTCACCCCGCGCGCTACCACACCCACCGCATCCTTCTCACACTCAATCACCAATTCGTCGTGCACCTGCAACAACAGGTCTGCCGGCCAACCACTGTGCGACAGCCAGCCATCGACCGAAATCATCGCCATTTTCATGAGGTCGGCGGCCGTCCCTTGAATAGGCATGTTAATGGCCATCCGTTCAGCCGTAGCAACTAACATGGGAACGCCGGAATTGATTTCGGGAAACGTCCGGCGCCGACCAAACAGTGACGAGACATGCCCCTGTGTGTGTGCCAGTACCTTTGTCTCGTCGAGATACGTACGAATTGCGTGATGAATCTGGAAGTACCGCTCGATAAACTGTTGCGCGTCGCCAAACGACATCCCTGTAGAGCGAGCCAGCGAACGCGGACCCATGCCGTAGAGGATCCCGAAGTTAATCGCCTTAGCGGCGCGACGCTGCTCACCCGTAACATTCTCTTCCGGCACTTCCCAAACTTCCGAAGCGGTACGCGTGTGAATATCTACTCCATCTTTGAATGCCTTAATGAACGGTTCATCCTTTGCAATCACCGCAGCCAGACGCAATTCAATTTGTGAGTAGTCGAGCGAAAGTAACTTTTTTCCTCGCCCTGCCACGAACGCTTTGCGAATTTCGTTTCCGAGATCTGTCTTTATGGGAATGTTTTGTAGGTTTGGATCAACCGACGAAAGACGACCCGTAGCAGCTGTGGTTTGATTGTATGTGGTATGAATCCGTCCGTCAGAGCCGACCAATTTTGGGAGTGACTCTGCGTAGGTAGACTGCAACTTTGCGTACTCGCGATATTCGCTAATGAGCGGAATAATGTCGTGAGCATCCTCAAGTTTTTCGAGTTCTGAAGCGGCCGTGGAAAACCCTTGGCTTGTTTTTTTGATGCCCTTGGTTGGGAGAGCAAGGGTGTCGAACAACACCTGCGAAAGCTGTATCGGCGAATTCACATTGAATTCAACGCCGGCAACTTCATGAATCTTTTTTGTTAGCTCATCCAAACGTTCGGCGAGTAGCTTAGAAAACGTCTCGAGCGTCTTTACGTCCACCGCAATGCCCGTTGCTTCCATGTGGCGGAGGATAGGGACAAGTGGCAGCTCAATATCTTCGTAAAGCTTCCGCATACCTGTTTCGTCCAACGCTCCCATGGCTTTCTCGTGCAACTTTGGAAGAAGGGCCGCCGCACGAACCACGGGTGTATAGGAAGCATCTGTTGTAAGAGCTGTGGGCAATTCCGGAAGCGTGACGTCAAGAAGTTCTTTGACGACCGCAGGCAAGTCATGTGCGCGCGTACCCGCGTGAAGCAAGTACGAAATAACGTGCGTGTCAGTCACTTTGGACGCTTCGATATCCCAACCCGTAAGCCGTAGCAACATCTTGAAGTCGTGCGTGACCAAACGCGGAACCATTTTCAGTACCCCGAGCGTCATCTTGAGAACTTCTGCAGATGGAGAGGGAAGAACGACCGAGTGTTTTCCGTCTGACAAAACAAGAGCCGACAGGTGAGAACCGAATAGGTCCGGCGCTTGTTCCACCACAAGGAGTCCGAGCACAGACGATTGATTGAATACAGCGAGAGCCGCATCAACCTGTGCGGTACCTCGTACGATTTTTACGTCGTCATTCGACTCTTTTTTTGATGTTTTCTTAACCGCACTAGGATCTGCATCCACCGGTGGAGCAACAACATCATCGTTGCCCGCAAGACGCTTCACCAGTGTGCGGAATTCTAAGTCACGAAATTTAGTGAGAAGAGCCGGTGTATCTGGCGCACCAAGTTTTGCTGCGTTCAAATCAAACTTCAGAGGGACATCGCGGACGATCGTCACAAGCATCAACGCCTCGCGAGCGGTCGCTTCCGCGCCACGCAACTTCTTCGCCACTTTTTCTTCCATCTCTCCGCGCTCAAGCGCCGCCAACATTCCTTCGATAGAGCCATATTTCGCCACCAGCTCCGACCCCGTCTTCTCCCCAATCCCTTTCACGCCCGGAATGTTATCCGATGCATCACCTCGCAACGCTTTGTAATCGATGAGTTGTTTAGGATCAAACCCATAGCGTTCACGCACGGCCGCCACGTCATACGTTTTTGTCTCCGAAATTCCTTTCACAAACGCAATCACCTGCACACGTTCGTCCACGAGCTGCAGCGCATCCATATCTCCCGTTACAATCCGCACATCGTATCCCGCCTCCGCCCCTTCGCGAGACAACGTCCCAATCACATCGTCCGCCTCATACCCTTCTCGTGACAATGACTTCACGCCGTACGCGGACAAAATATCTTGAATGATCGGAATCTGTGCATACAGCTCCGGCTCTTTTTCTTTCCGCTGAGCTTTGTACGCCGCAAACGCTTTATGGCGAAACGTCTCGCCAGGCAAATCCCACGCCGCCACCATGGCGTCAGGCTTGAGCGAACGCAGCAAATTATCCAGCGCCATCGTAAAGCCGTACGCAGCATTCACCACACGTCCGTCTTTTGTGGTGAGCGGCGGAATGGCATGCCACGCGCGGTGCAAAAGCGCGTTAGAATCGAGTAAAACAAGCAATGGTCGTTTTGTAGAAGTCATGTGTGAGTATTGTACAGCGGAGTGCGTGGGGAACAAGGGATACAAAAAACCCGGGCTAGAAACCGGGAGATGAAGGAGACTCGTATGTTTCCGCAATGGCATGGACTTCGGCGAGCGCTCGCAAGAGAACGAATTGCTGAGCAGCACAGTCGATGTTGTGACCGCCCAGCCACAACGAGTGTTCTTTTGACGGAAAGGTCTCGTAACCGCCCAGCCAGGTCTCTTCACCTGGAACCGTGAGGGACAAACGGGTCGCATGGATACGCGCTCCATACAATCCTTCGCGCAAACCAAGGGCGACTCCCGTGGTTTGTAAACAAGCCGTCACTCGCTCCACATCTTCCGTCGTGAACCGATCGAGAAGAAGTTGCATGGCAGGCGACAGACCAGCACCCATGTCCCAACCACTGTTGCCATTCGATTGCCTCAGACCCTGAATGCTGATGAGTGGCATCTCTTCGGTCGCCAAGTCGAAGCTTCCGAGAAGGGTTGCGCACAACAGATGGAGCGACGCGCTTGTGACTCGTGGTGGGTAGTGAAACCGCGCTGCGTAGCAAACGTCTTGCTCGCTCTCAACACGCAGAAGCGCCCCACCAAATCCCCAACATTCGTCGCTTCGTTGAAAAACACCGCCACAGGTACGCTCTAAACGTGTGAGATACGGTGAAGTCCGTACCATCCCTTCAGCTTGCTCCACCCACGGTCGAGCCACACACACATGCACGCCGTCCCCAGACGGCCGCCATCGATACTGCCGCATGTTCCGCCTCCACAAGAACATCGCCACCATGACACCCATGACCAAATCTGTAAACGCCACGCATAAAAAAAATCTGCCGGAGAGGATCCGTCAGAGATGGGGCACTACTTCGCGCTGGGCTGGTCCTGGTTGCCGAGCAGCTCGTTGTAGCGGTTGGTGAACTGGGTCTTCGGGACGAAGCTGATCTCGTTCGGGCCGAAGAACACCGTGTCGTTGTCGTTGTTGCGGATGGTCGAGCCGAAGGTCAGCTCGTCGACCGTGACCGCATCGCCGGGCTGCCGGACCGCGATGAGCTCGTTGCCGTCGAAGGACAACTCCACGGGCAGGATGCCGCTCGGGGTGGTCACGATGAGGCGGTACCGCGCCGCCGGGTCCGTTGCGATCTGCTGGCCGATGGAGAGGTCGCGCACCGGCGTGCCGATGTCGTGCTTCTGGCCGTAGGCCGTGTTCGCGGGGACCCCATCGCTCTTGCTGTCGCCCCAGGCGATGGCCAGGAGCTGGTCGGAGGTGGCGAACTTGAGCTCGGCACCACCATCCACGACCGCCACGATGAGCTGACCGTTCGCCACCGTGTGGCGGACGTTGATGTCGTCGCCGAACGGGGAGTCGATCCGCTGGAAGGTGTCGTTCGAGGTCAGGGCCCAGACGAACTCCTCACGCGGGCCGCCCGGACCGTAGAACGCGACCTCGGTGAGGTCGGTGTCCTGGAGGTAGGTGTCGTAGACCTCGGTGGCGATGGCCATGTCGACCAGGGAGTCGTCGATGTTGAAGCCCTTGCCGGTGGCGAGCCACGCCCCTTCGTCGCCCAGGTTCGACAGGCCGTAGATGGGAGCGAACCCGTCCTGGTCGAAGAACTGCTGGATCTCGGGGGTGTTCATGTCGATCTTCCGGATGGCCTGGTTGGCTCCTTCGATCACCTCGTCGTCGCCCACCTGGATGGCGAGCACGCTCACCTGGTCGTCCTTGGTGTTGCCGAGCAGCGCGATGGTCGAGCGGGCGGGGTCCGCCAGCGTCGTCTTCACGAGGTTCAGCACACCCTTGGTGTTGCCGGTGACCATCAGGAGCGCCACGCCCCCGACGTTGAGGTTCTTCTGCTTGATGTCCTGGTTGACGGTCTCGTCCTGATTCACGGGAACTCCGGCCCACTTGGGGCGGTTTGTGCCAAGCTTCATGCTAGGCAGCGGGGCGGAGAATACCCCACCAACAAAAAAACGTCAAGGAATGACGCTTTTTTGCTTAACTTATGGTTGAAGCGATGTGTCTATCTGACCTTCTGTGGAGATGATCACATCTCGAACCGAATCAAATTGTCGCAGTGTTTTTTCGACCTGTGCGCGAATGGATTGCACGCGGCACGACCCACCTGATTCGACGCTTTGGCTAAAGTCCACGCGTGCTGTTCCATCCGAGATGCCGAGTGAACGCACAATGGCAGCAGCGGGAATACTAGATGTGTACCCAAGTTTCTTTTCTTCTGTGGTCGGACCAAGCAACAACTGCCAGAGTGCCGCACGTCCAACCGCTGACGTCTCGGACACCGTGCGTGAGACGGGGAACACAGCTCCGCAGTCTCTATTTGATCCAAGCTTCCCATTTGGGAAGTAGAGGTCGAATGTCACAGACTTGGTTGAAATGAGTCGCAACGGCACAGACACAACCGACGAGGCATCCTCACGCGTCTCGATTTCAAACACAAACGCTTCTTGGTCCATCGCCGGAAGAAAGGCTTCCAGTTGGAACGGCACGTATCCAACCGATGGCTCGAAGGTGCTTTCTGCTGCAAACAAAATAGTTCCGTCTGTGTTACGCACTCGCCACACAAACCCGCCATCTTCCGCATGCAAGAATCCACTCACGAGAAGCGGGGAGGTAACCGTTGCGTCTACCGTTGGAGTCACAACCACGACCAGAGGCATGTTCAACACTTCAATGGCCGACGCAGTAATTTGCTGTGTCGACAAATCACGCGTGCCAGAAATGCGCACGAGCGCTCCTCGTTCCAATAGAGGTGTCCCGGCCGGCTTTAGCACTTCCTCTTCCAATCCATCAATCAACTTCAATTGCAAGACATCGAACTCACCGCCACCCGGTTCGACAACAACCCCTGTGAGACCTTCGACAGCTACCGTTGTCGAAACCACAATCGGTCGGTCATCAAAAGACGGCTGGGTGAGGCACCCGACCCCAATAAGGAGTAACGCTACAAAGAGAGGGATAAACCATTTCATGTCGCGACATGGTACAATGAACAAAACTTTTCTGTCTATGATCCTTTATTTTTTGGCTCTGCTGGCGGGTTTGCTCAGCATCACGACTCCGAGTACCGTTTTTCTTCTGCCGGGAATCATCGCATCTGGTGGATTGAAGCTTCGACATGAATTTGTCGTCCTTGGGTTCATTCTTTCCTTTGCGGTTGCACAAACACTCGCCAATGCTCAAGGCTTCGACATGCACATCCTCCGCTCCATTGGTGTCGGAGCATTGGTGGTATACGGGCTCTCGTTTGTCTACCCACAAAAAGCACAGCAACTCCTCGCAAGACAATTCCCGAAAATCAACATCTTTGAACACATCGGCTCAGCGATCGCGGTCGGCGCCATGCATGGACTCATCTGGATGCCTCCGGCTGGTCCCATGCTTGGCACCGTCATCTCACTGTCACAAAGCAACCGAAACCTGCTCGTAAGTTTTATCCTGTTTGCCATCTACGCAGCCGGAGCCGGACTTCCCATGCTTGCCATCGCTCACCTCGGACACAAAAAATTCGACGCGTGGAAAGGCACGCCGCGGCACAGCAATGTTCTCCGCATTGTCGGATTCGTCATCCTTCTTGTTTCCATCCTCATAGCAACGGGAGTCGATGCCATTTTCCAAACCGTCATGATTAGTTCCTACCCATCAGGAATCATGCCTCTATGACCATACGTGCCAACACCGTCGTGGCTGTGGTTATCAGTGTGCTCCTCTTTACGAGCTCTGGGCTTTACGTGCAGAAAGCCATTGGCACACAGCTACAGCTCCCGAGCTTTGCGGAGATCCTTGAGTCGCAACCCATTCTCGCAAGCACCACCGCAGAACAAATCACACACATGCCGGAGTTTGATGTGGACCCAGTGTGGATTAACGAAGTGCGCCGCACCGCTGAGTCATTGAAAGGAGAAGTGGTTCTCGTCCACTTCTGGTCGCCAACATGTCTTGAATGTCTGGCAGCTATCCCTACACTCAAACAATGGAAAACAGACTACGGTGTCTCTCACCCCTTTGAACTCTTCACCGTTCAGACACCGGAGTTCGAAGGACAAAATAATCTCGATGCGGTATTCGCCATGCGCGATGAGTACGGTATTACGTATCCAATCCTCATGGACACGGAGTACAAAACCTGGCGTGCCTACCACAACCGTTTCTGGCCAGCGACGTATCTCTTCAATAAAGAAGGAGTACTCGACCGAGTGTACTACGGAGGCGGAGAAGGCTTTGAATCATTTGCCGCCGATATCCAGCGTCTGCTGGAAATCACGGACGAGGATGTGGAGGCAGAGCGACAAGCCCGTGCGGAAGCGGCGAAGCCAAAAGAGTTAACCGAAACAGTTTTCGGCTATTCGGAAAAATATCGTTTTGCGAGCCCAGAAGGCATTTTGAAAAACAGTCCCAACATCTACTCGTTTCCGAATTCGCTGCGACCAAACATGTGGGCGATCGAAGGAGAGTGGACCGTGTCGGAAGGATCAGCAGAACTGGTCGGACAAACAGGGAAGCTTAGATTCCGCTACAACGCTCCCGCGTTATCGATCAGCATGCAGGACACAACAGGACAACACGCAGTCAATGTGCTCGTGGATGGTAACCCTATTCCTGTAGAGTCGTTGGGGGAAACACTCTACGTGGAAGGAAATGGAGAAACACACTTTACGATGGAAGTGCAGTCGGTCTACCAGCTGGTAAAAAACCTGCCAGGCGACCACACGATTGAGTTGCAGTTCAGTGCCCCAGCCGTTGTCTACGCAAACATCTTCCGGTAACGTCAATACAAAATAGCCCGAAACGGGCTATTTTGCTTACAAAAAAAGGACTCTGCGTCCAACAAAAGGTAATCTACCACGCCCCCAAAATCCGATCCAGAGCCCATCCGGTGACACGTTTTTTCCGCTGCGGAATACTAAGGGTGAGGAAAAGAAACGAACATTCACAACCAAAGGAGAACGATTGGACATTCAAACGCGCGTGAACGAACTCGACCTGAGCCGTGTGGCGGCCAAGCTGCAAAAGAACCCTGCGTGGACGGCCAATCGAACGCAGAAGACGGAGCGGGAGTACCGACGGTTTCTGCGACTCATCGGGGAAAACCCGGGGGCGATCATCGTCCCGTGGAGCCAGGACCTCGACGACTTCTGGCACGGACACATCCAAGACACGAGGCGGTATACCGCGGACTGTCACGAACTGTTCGGGCGATTCATTCACCACGACCCACACATTGAGCAGAACCCGGACGCGCACCACGAAGCCTGGAACAACACCAAGGCTCTGTATGCCGCCGCGTTCACCCCCACTCCTTCTGCCATCGCTGCTCAACGTAAGCGCCGGAAGGACGAGGACAACGACTCATGGTGGGACTCACTCACGGACAGTGTCAGTGATCTCATCGATGGGTTCTTCGACCTCTTCTCGAGTTCGGGAAGCAGCTCGCCCTCTCACTGTGGCGGATCACACGTCAGTGGAGACTGTGGTCACGGTCACGGGTGTGGTGGACATGGAGACGCCGGCGGTCACAGCTGCGGCGCTGCAAGCTGCAGCAGTGGTGGCTGCGGTGGAGGAGGCTGTGGCGGCGGTTGCGGAGGCAACTAGTACGACGGTCAAGCAACACAGCTTGGCCGAATTTTTATGTCACAATGTGGTAAGAAAAAAACACCCGTCAGAGGATGACGGGCTTGCCGGTGTAGATGAGGTTGAGCTCGGAGAGCGACGTGGATACATCGCAGTTGTTTACCAGCTGAGCGATGGGCGTGAGAACGGTGCCGCGTTTCCACTCTGGTGTGTAGAGACCAAAATGCCAGAAACAGCCGTCGTAAACTGCTTCTATGCGCTCTGGGTCGAGGCCCTGTTCGGCAGCGAACCGACGCCAGTGTTCCGCTGCGACACGGCCGTGTTCCGCCCCGTGGTGCACATCACCTTCGTCTTCCTTCTTCCAGACGTCAGAGATGATAGTCGCCGCGAGTGCCACATCGACAGCCCGAGTCGACGGATTCATCTCGTTGTCCAGAATCTGGGGAATGTGCCGAGCCATGGCAGGAAGAATCACACACGACTCAACGATGCTGCGCAACGTCCCGTGTCGACCATTCTGCCACGACGGGTGGAATCGACCACTGCGAGAAGCATGGTCGATGAAAAAGATACGCGGCACGATGCACAAAAACCGTGCCACTACCTCACGCAGCCGCTCATCTTGAATCCGCAGCACTCCATACTTCCAAAGCGCCGCAAGCTCAGATTCAAGCTGCGTATCCCACATTCCCGCCTTCGACAGACGATCTTGCAGTTGTTCCAAAGGTCCTTCTCCCATATTGGTACACGGAGTGTTTCTTAAAACACGATTTTTGTCTACGGATGATTGACAATCAACCCATTTTCCACTAGTATCCTCGACTCACACAGGTGAGAGAGGAGTACATGCCACGAATGGTATTTCTTGGTGGAACGACAGGGACGCGCGACTATCGAAATGCGTGTATCGAACGTCTGGTCGCACTCGGCATCCCACGCGAGCGGCTGTTCAACCCCGTCGTTGAGGACTGGACCGAGGCAGACCAAGCAACGAAGATCGTGTGAAAAACGATCCGAACACGCTGTGTCTCTACTACCTGGGCGACGCCGCCGTTCCACAAGCTCCCGGCTGCTTCATGAGCTTCTACTCGCTCAACGAAGCAACCATGGGACTGTACGATGCTCCTGAGCGAACAGTGGTCGTGTTCGACACCACAGGACTTCTCTCCGGCGCCCAAAACCGGATGATGAAAGTCTACGCGGATCTCCGCGCCAGATTCCCAACCGCGCCCATCTTCACCTCTCTCGCCGAAGCCGAAACCTGGCTCGTCGACCACCTGCGCTAAAACGCGGGTGTTTTATTTTCACCCAGACACCCATTCCCGTCGGTGCCATACTTTCTTTACTATGTCGATTGATCGATCGGTTCAACGGAGGAAGAAAAGTGGTTAAAATACGTCGTTTGTTTGTTCCACTCGTTTTGTCGCGAGCCGAACCCGGTGTTTCCTCGGCTATGAGGGTTCGACTCCGTGCCCCAACTGAAAACCTCCCTTGCGGGAGGCTTCCAGTTGGGGTGCCTAGAGGGAATCGAACCCTCATAGCCGGGACCACAACCCGGTGCACTAACCATTGTGCTATAGGCACCATGTGCGATCGGAAAGATACCAGCGATCGCGGGAGAAATCAAGACCCTAGGTTGATGACGGAATCAAACGGAATGTTTTGACCACGGCCGTGGCAGCGTTCAGCTGGTCGGCTGTTTTTGTCGACGTCTCCGCAGTGATTTCCAACACATACACACGTTCCGCAGCATCGATGAGATACCGAACCGTTGTTTGTACACCACCTTCGATGTAACACGGTTTCAAACATTGCCGTGTGGCAACCGTTGCCGCAGCAGAACCCACGGTGTCCTGTGAGAGGCTCACACGCACATCCTTTTCACTAAAATCCGGAAAAACCTCTGACGCATTTTCACGCATAAACGCAACGATGTCCTTCACATCTTGCGCGTCCCATGAAAGTTCCTGTACCACCGCGTCAAACTCACGCCCATTCTTCAACACATCTTTCAGCACAACACGTACAACATCCGCATCGGAGTACGCATCGCCCGAAACACCACTCGCCACAACTCCATACCACAACACACCTTCTCCATTCCGCTCGCTGGCAGAACCCGCGTCGCTCAACACCCATTCATCGGGAAGTTGTACGGAAAAATGTTCGGAGACCACCAGGTGGTTGTCCGTCTCCACAAGGAGTGGATCGTCCTTTAATTGTGAAGCGGTCGTTGTTGGTTCGTCTGGAAAAAGAGTCGCAACGTCTACGGGCGATGTGCGCAAAGCCAACAGAATCATCGCAGCTAATCCAACAATACCCAACGTGATTAGTAAAACAAAAAGATTATTTGAAAGACGAACCATAATCATGTGGTATCCCGGGAGGGACTCGAACCCCCAACCAAGTGCTTAGAACGCACCTGCTCTATCCAGTTGAGCTACCGGGACACGGTGTTCTGTGGGCGTATCTTAACGGACCATCGCGAAAAGAAAAAGAGATCACTCACGGTTGGTCGGCGACCAGGGTGAGGATCTCGGAAGACCTAGCGCAGGCGAAGCTGCGCTTCGGTGAGAGGGTACTGCAGGGTCGGGACGGGCGCGGGCGGCGAGTCGCGACGCGCGCGTTCGACCTCGCGAGCTGCGTCGATCAGACGTACATCCGAGTCGGCAAACGGCCCGTACAGCTCGTAGTTGTCGTCGTGCACAGGGCTTTCTCCGTTGGTTTCGGCCATCTGCTTCTCCTCAAAGCGGACAAAAGAATAGCGTTTTTTGCGCGCTTTGTCAATGGAAAACACAAAAGCAAACCAAAAAAAATGACGCGGCTTTGCGGGCCGGTCAGTAGGCGATGTGGTTGGGCTGCGGGTGCTGGTCGGGATGGAACCCGGCACGGTTGCCACGATCGCGGTAGCGCTTGAGCGCATGCCGACGCATGGCACGACGCCCTTCACGCTCCTCGAGCTTGACCGCGATGCGCTCCGCCTCGGCCTCGGCCAAGGCGCGCTCTTCGAGCACGATGAGGTAGTAGCTGAGCGCGTGCTCGAGCGAGTACCGCGCGTGGTACACGAGCCGCGAGATACACTCGCGGACCTGGTTCACGAGATCGAGGTCGATGGAGTCCCCAGAACGGATGGCCTTGTCGAGTTCTCCCTCGAGGTGCCATTCCTCGTCCTCGTCCTCGAAATCGTCGGGGGTAAGGTCAGTGTCATCATGGTACACCTCTTCCTCCGGCTGGCAGAACTCGTCGTAGTTCGACTCGTCGTACGCGTACGGATCGTAGTCGTCATCCTCATACGTCTCGTCCTCGTACCACGACTCAGAGACGTAGCCGCGACCGTAACGCGACTCATCCATCCAGTCACCGTACACGTCATCGTACTCCGCGTACTCGCTGTACTTGTCCCAACAGGGATCCCAGTACTCGTCAAACACGTCCGAGTTGTCGATGACCCGACCGTACAAGCCGTACGACAGCTCGTCACCATCGGCCTCGAGGTCGGCCGTGTACGCGTCAGGCGACGCGATGTGGTCGAGACGCGTCTCGAAGTTGCCGAGGACGTGCTCGCTACGGAGCTGACGCCGACGGTCGCGGTGGTCGCGATGCGTGCCATTCCGGTCGCCACGCCAGTAGGTCTTGTCGAACTGGCGCCACATCTCGCGGGTCTTCAGACGCCGGCGGTCGCGCTCCACCAGCGCCATTTCCACCGGCTCGGCGTCGTCGTACTCGTAGAACTGCTCGGACTCGAGGACATTGTCCTCGAAGTCGTGATCTTCGTAGTCGTCGGAGTCCTCGTGCACCAGCACGACATCCAGGTCGATGCTGTCGCGTCCGAAGGCATTCCTCCGGGTCCACTCCATGATCATCTCGGTCTCCTCGGCGGTTTCCCGCTCGAAGGTGGTGTCGCTGTCGTCCCCAACAGTATCCAAAAACTGAGGCAACTTCTCTCCATTGAGGCATACAAAAATACCCTATTTTGGGCATTTTGTCAAGCCTTTCGCTTGTCGTGGAACCGTTTATGAACTTCTTTTAGCTGTTTATTGGTGACATGGGTGTAAATCTGGGTGGTTGTAATGGAAGCATGGCCTAAAAGGGACTGAACACTACGTATATCTGCCCCATTCATCAGTAAATCTGTGGCAAAGGTGTGTCGGAGCGTATGGGGAGTGATGCGCTTCGTAATCCCGGCTGCTTTTGCGTAATGTTCTACCAAACGTTGAATGGAACGTGAGGTAAGTGGGCCGACTTCGCCCCGGCCTCCTTTGGCTCGGTCATGGGCCACAAACATGTGTTCGGAAGCATCTCGGCGGGCGGCGAGATACGTGCGAATAGCGTCTTTCGCAGAATCGGACAAAAAGACAATCCGAACTTTGTCTCCTTTCCCACGAATCGTAAACTCGTCGCGTTTCAAATTGATCGACTCAATCTTCAATCCCGCCAACTCACTCACCCGCATCCCAGTCGCAAACAACAACTCAAGAATGGCCGTATCCCGTAGTGCCACAAGTCCCTTAGCTTCACGCTTGGGCATCACCAACACACGGTCCAACTCATCCTGTTCCAAAAACGAAACCATGCGTGAAGGTGCCTTCGGCAACTCAATCTGTTCAGGAGATAACGACTTTACGTCCCGCTTCGACAAAAATTTTAAAAACGAACGCAACGCGATTAAATGATAGTTTTGTGTAGACCGTTTGATGTTTTGCTCCTCGCGCCCTGCCACCGACCGATTCAACCACAAGCGATATTTGTGAATAAGCTCACGCGTGATTGCCGATGGCACCGGATGCTTGGCCCACACAGCGAACCTTCGCAAATAAAAATCGTAATTTTGTATGGTTCGCGAAGACCGGGCTCGATCGACTTCGAGGTACTCCAAAAAGTCTGTAATTAACTTGTCGATCGCAGAGCGTCCTGTCATAGCTCGCACATTATACGACACACTCATCCACAGTGCGAAGCTGAAACGTCTGTGCTACGATATCGCCACTTATGATGAAGGTGGGGAACGTCTTCTCGCGAGTCCTTGTTGTAGCCGTTATTGCTGCGGTCATTGGTGTTGTTTTACAGAGTACTACGGCGATCTGTAAATCTACTGTGGCCGGCCTTCATCCTCTTGCCTGCATTGCCGAGCAGTACGAAGCTCCTGTTCTGCCCGATTTACACCAAACTTCTGCAGAACTCCCAACCCTCATCGTACTCCTTGCCACAGTCGCGGTCGCGACGCTTCCTCTTCCACGCCCCCGCCGCACTCTCGACCCAGCCATCCGTTGGCGGCTGGCCGTCCCCATCCGCAGCGGCACAAAACCATTCATCAAAGATCTCTTCCTCCCCTATCTTTCCCCCATCCGCGACCCACACTCCTGACCCCGCAGACTTTCCAGACCTCTAAGACCTCCTAGACCTTTCATCTTTTCACCTATGGAAACCCAACCAACCAAATCCTTGTTTGATGTCATTCCTTCCAAAACCGCTTTCATCATCGGGTTTGTCACCGCGATTCTCACACTCGGCACCCTCGGGTTCGTCATCATGGGAAGCTGTGCACTCACTGGTGGCTGCAACGTCTCCTTTGCCTCTGTCTCCGGCGACGCAGAACCAAGCCCAACCGCCGCAGCCGCTGCTGCTGCCGCTGCCAAAACCACCGCTCCAACTACCGGCAACACCGTCGCCGTCTCAAGCATCCCTGCGGTAGACAAAGACGACCACGTACAGGGTAAAGACGACGCAACAGTGACGATTGTTGAATACTCCGACTACCAGTGCCCATTCTGCTCCCGCTTCCATCCAACCGTTAAGGCGGTATCGGAAGCCTACGGCGACAAAGTCCGCTGGGTATACCGCCACTTCCCACTCTCCTTCCACCCAGAAGCAAAGCCAGCCGCAGAAGCGGCTGAGTGTGCCGGGGAACAAGGGAAGTTCTGGGAGTACAGCGACAAGCTCTTCGCCAACCAGTCCACGCTCGGTTCAGAACTCTACACAAAACTTGCCAGTGAGCTCGGTCTCAACACAAGCAAGTTTGAATCCTGCATGAGCTCTGACAAGTACCTGACGCACATTGACGAGGATGCAACCGGTGGAGCCGCTGCCGGCGTCTCCGGAACCCCAGGCACCTTTATATACACCACCAAAGGCGGAACAACGGCCACCGTCATCAAAGGCGCCCAGTCCGAAGCTGCTGTGAAAGCTGCCGTGGACGCGTTGCTCAAGTAATTAACCGAAAATATCCCCGAAAGGGGGTATTTTTGTTAACGAAAACAAATGGTTCGACTAGGCTCGGTGTTCTGGAGGAGCAGGGACAACATGATGACCTACTGTGTTTTTCTGAGCGGAACGATTCCTGACGAGAACCTGCGACGGTTCCTTCTGCACGTGACGTTTGCCATGCTGCAGGCCAACGAGCGGAGTGCCACGGTCACGTTCACGGCCCTCGACGACGGACCGGTCGGCGAAGGCAACGTCAGCACCAAAGGTGAACTCGTCGTGTTCGGCACGTTCACCGGCGTGAAGTGCGAACTCACGGCCAGCATCGGCAACCAGACCGTCCGAGCCACGGTGCTCGCCAAGCCCACCGTCACGCCCGCCGAAGCGCGCCACATTCGCTTCGAAGAAGTGGGCTTCGACTTCTTCTTCCC
>SXGT01632125.1_pt1 | contig 17576 bp, 19 predicted proteins | sample 3176221 | NCBI WGS metagenome assembly SXGT01 (sample SAMN11356862, study PRJNA531348) | freshwater metagenome | isolation source: freshwater sample F1-120 | place: China: Fuxian Lake, Yuxi | collected 2017-12-25
AGAGGCATCACGCAGAGGCGCAAAGCTCGCCAAGGGAGAAGCAGAATGTTGAAAGCAGAGTGATGGGTGCCTGGAACCTCGGATGCATCATCATTCTGCTGCCATGATTCTGCAATTCCCTGACTTCCTCTCTCTTGGGACCGGCGCAGATATCACTGTCGTACGAGACGACACTTAATGCTGCGACGGCCCTAAGGCTCTTCGTACCTCATCAGCCGAAATGGCTGCTTTCGCTGGTAGGATTCGAGGCGGGCTTGTTGATGCGAGCTGTTGGCATGGAGCAGAGGCAGGGCCATGAACTGGCTCTGCAACTCGACGGCCTTTTCGAAGTCTCCCAGCTCCGCATAGGCGGCCGCCAAAGTAGTTTTGGCGAAGGTAAACCTGTCCGATTTTGCGAGCACCTCTTCCGCAATCTGTTTGGCTTGTTTTCCGTCACGAACGCTGGCGTCTGGACAAGTGGCGAGAAATTCGGCCAGAACATTTGCCACAAGGCACCAGGAGGCGACGTCGTCATCGTCGGTCAAGTCCGGCGTACGAAGCTCAAAGGCTTGAAGAGAGTATTTGTGGGCCTGTTTGTAGTCCTTTTGCCTCGCGTACACTTCTGCAAGAAGAGCATAGTTTTCTCGATCGCTGGGTGCATCCCGAATTATCTTGCGAATATCAACCTCAGCCTTTTGATATTCTCCCATTCGCGCCCAGGCCAGCGAGTGCTTCTGCCAAGCCCGATAGTTTGCAGAGATTTCGGAATTCTCCAACTTGCCCTTATCCTTAACTCGATCAATGACCTCTTCGCAATCATGCAGAACCTCGCGCCATTCTTTCATCGCGAAAAAAATCTCGACACGCGTTAAGTAAAAGTCTAAGTAATTTGGTTCTCTAGTGATTAGCCAATTCACTTCTCGCAGCGCATCCTCAAATCTGCCTTGATCCCGGCGAACGAGAGCAAGTTCTTGACGGATATGGCCCGGATAGGGCCAATAAATCCTTTTCGGCGGGTGACTGAGCAGCCGCTCCAGCTTTTCCGCCGCGGCGTCAAGCTTCCCTTCAACGTGAAGCTCTCGGGCCGCGTTCATTTCATCCGCACGCCACTGAATCTCCCGACGCTGCCGCCATTCGCTAAAGTTCTTGCTGAGCTTCTTGCTGACTTTCTCGTTGAATTGGTCGCGAAGCCAGAGTAATGGTGCGGGATACGCGTAAGCGAGAAAGAGCAATACGCCAAAAACACCGCAGACTGCGAGAGGGCTCTTCCGTATTTCGCGGAGGATCGTCCTCATCGTGAATCACAGTTGCAAAAGAAGGTGGCTGGCGGCGCGTCCGCTCCAGAATAGCACGCCCTATTGCGGGAGTGTGAGTCTTACCCCAGCCGCAATTGCGCTTCCACGCGCCGCAGGGCTTCTTCCACCGTGCACTGGCCATGGGGGAGCGGGAGGGTTTTGCCGCTGGCGAGCCACTCGCCGACTTTGTCTTCGGCCGAGAGGACCGTGCTATGGCTTTTGCGGCCGAAGTAGCGGCTGATTTCGGAGTAGGCGCTCCGGGTGTATTTACGGGCGAGCCACATGGCGAGCATGCGGGGGTGGCTGATGGCGGGGGATTTGCTGCCGGACTGCATCTGCTCGGCTTCCAAGCCAAATAGGCTGCAAACCGCGCCGGCGATTTCCGGCAGGCGAACCGCCCGGCGCGTGGCTTGCATCAGGTCGGCCAGCGTGTGCTGCACGAACTCGAGGTTGATGGTGGCTTCGTAGGCGAAAGCCGCAGCGGCCAGGCGGTGCATCGCGCCGGCGAGTTGGCGGGCGTCGCCGGGGAGCTGCGCGGCGAGATAGGCGAGGACATCTTCGGGCGCGGCGAGGGATTTCTGAGCGGCCAGGGCGCGCAGAATTTCCAATCGCGTCGCGTAGTCCGCCGCTTGCATACCGCAGACGAGGCCTCCGGTGAGGCGGGTGGTGATTTCCGGGCCGAGCGGGCGAAGCTCGGACGGAGGCCGATCCGCGGCGAAGATGAGCTGACGTCCTTCCCGCAGGAGCGTGTCGATGGTGTAGAGGACTTCGATCAGCGTGGACTGCTTGCCAGCGAAGAACTGCACGTCGTCAATCAAGAGCAGCTCGACCTCGCGATACTTGCGGCGGAAGCTGGGGAGGCCCGCTCCCTTGAGCGCTTCGACAAAGTGCGTGGTGAACTGTTCGGCGGTCAGATAGATGACCCGCTTCACCTGGTTCGATTGCTTGGCCTGGCACCAGATTCCTTCCAGCAGATGCGACTTGCCGCAGCCGGGGGGACCGTAAAACAGGACGGGTGAAACATAGCCAATCTGCGGCAGGACGGAAACAGCGGCGGAATGGGCGACGCGGTTGCCGTCGCCGACGACGAAGGAATGGAGATTCGCGAAGGGGCGGCGGTAGGGCTTGAAGGACTGTTCGGGCTCGAGTGATCCCGGAGAAACAAGCGGCAGAATATCCGGCTCGGCAGCAGACAGGAGACCTGCGGTCAGACCTTCCGGCGGGGTCGGAGACCCGCGCCGAACATCCGCGTCCGCGGTGCCCGCCTCCAACTTGTCAAACAGCGGCAGCGGCTTGTTGACGGCGAGAACGAGTTCCGGTTCATAGCCCAGCACTTCCGCCGCTGCCGCCAGGATTTCCTTGCGGCCACGACGGAGCCGCTCGAGCTTGAAGCCATCCGGGAGGAGAATGTGAAGCTTACGGTCTTCGAGGCGGATTTCCGCTCCCGTGCCGAGCCACATTTCCAATCGTTGTTGTCCGACCCTGCCGGCAATCCTGGAGAGAATTGCTGACACGATCTCCTTATCGTCCTTGGTCACGCCCGACGCATCCTATGCGCGCACTCCTAGCGGTGAAACCTCAAAGGGGAAATCTTTTCCCCGAGTGCGTCCTAGAAAATTTGGAGCACCCGGTGAGCACCACTGGCAAATAGCGCGATCTAAAGTGGAAAGCGGAGAGGAAATTCCTCGCCACTCAAGACCTGATCGTTCCCAACGGTGGCGAGTATAACCATGCTAGCGTCGTCCACAAGACGCCAGACGAAGGTCTGACAAAGATTTTTTGAGAGCCGCGAGAAGGGGGCGAAAACGAGGAAAATAATTTGTGCGGGAGGAAGTGATTGCGCGTGTGGAAAAAGTGTCGCGGTGATTTGGAACGCCGCCAATTGGCTGTCGATAAGGTGTTTGTCCGCCATGAGTTGTGGCAATGGCCGACACCTTTCTAGGCGAGACTTTTGACCCAAATTGCCCGCTCCCCCCAGGCCCAAAAACCGGCGGCGGAATACATGGCAATGGCCGGTTCATTGGCGGCATCCACGGCGAGCACCAATCGCTCGCACTGGTCCTGCGCGGCGAGCCACTGAGCTTGCTGCGTGAGCCGGCGGCCGAGACCTTGCTGGCGGAAGGCCGGGGCCACGCCGACGTAGATGAGCTCCATCGTTTCATGAGCGGAATGCCGGGCAAGCAGCAGGCAGCCTGCGGGTTGATGGGATGAGTCTTCGCGAATGCGTTCCAGAATGAGCCAGCGCTCCGGCCGGAATTCGCCCACGTGCTGATAGCCCGCGACAACATCGCGAGTATTGCGAATGCCATTGAGTGACGGACAGTCCCGGGTTTCGATGTAGGTTTCGTCGATCAGCGCGGCTAGTTCCGCTTCCTGTCCCGGCTGGAAGGGACGGAGCAGAAACCCCGGAAATGCCGGTGCTTCCACGGGAAAATGCCGCGGCTCGCAGGTCATGTAGAGCAAGTTCGCCGGATTATGATAGCCGGCGTCGGCAAGTTGCCTGGCGGCCGCTTCCTGACCCTGGGAGAGCAGCGCCTGGCAAAGTCTCGCGCCGCCGGCCGCCAGATGCGCTTCGGTTGCGGCGAGTAGGGCCTGCGCAATGCCCTGGTCGGTCACGCCCTCCGCCAGTTGCGCGGGCCAAAGGGTGGCGGCTTTGCCGGGAATCTGCTGGGCGAGGAGCGCACCGGCCAGACTTTCCCCCAGCCAGCCGGCAAGGAGCAGAAAGCCGCTGTGGTCGCCCTGCGTCAGCAGTTGCAGCGACTGGAGCTGCGCGGCCCGCTCCGCCTCGGGCCAGCATTGCATGGCCAGAGTCAGTGTCCCAGAGCCGAGGTTTAGCGACTCGGATTTGATTCGCAGCGGCGGCACAACGCTCATTCCGCCAGAATAACGGGAAACCTGAAACTGACGAAGTGCGAAAGTCCTTCTGGGGGTATAATGTCCAGACGCGGCAAACCTTGCAGCCGCCGTCATCTCACGTAGGAGACTGCTATGCGCCTCTCATTACCCTTCGCGTTGTTCGTACTGGTGGCAACCGTTCCGCTCTCGGCTCAAGCTCAGTTGCTCAAGAAGCTTGAGGACACCTTGAAGAAGACCGCCGCGCCCCTGACGGCACCGGCCGCGGAGGTTCCCACTCCCGCCGCAGCGCCCAAACCGACACCATCTCCGGAAAATGGCGAACTCCCCCCTCCCGCGCCCGAGGATGCACGGCAGCCGGGCTATCTGGGAGCGACAGGGGATACCGATCCGGCAGGAGGCGTGCGAATTGACGGCTTCAAGGAGACGGGGAAGGCCAAGTCATCGGGACTGAAAGTGGGGGACCGGATCGTCGCAGTCAATGGAATAGCTATTCCAGACGCGAACGAGTTTGGAAAGTTGATGGACGAAACAATCTCGGGGCAGACCGTGACGCTGCGAGTCGACCGCGAGGGCAAGGAGCTGGACATCAAGGTGAAACTTGTCGATCCGCCGGCGGCTCCCGCGGAGGTGAGTGCTGCTTCGGCTTCCCCTGCTGCCGCACGAGGCTCGCTGGGCATTACCGTCATCACGCTTTCGGAAGAATTGCGATTGCGGCTGGGGGTGCCGGTGCGGCGCGGAGCGGTGATTACGTTGGTGCGGCCGGGTTCACCCGCGGATCGGGCCGGAGTGCCGATTGATGCCGTCGTGGTCGCCATGGATGGGCAGATGGTGGGGAATTCCGAAGAGCTGGTGGCCCTCATCCGGGGCGCGAAGCCGGGAACGAACATGGAGCTGAGCTATTATGTCGGCGACAAGCTCGCGCGAAAATCGGTCAAGCTCGCGCCGGCCGCGGTCATCAGCACACTGCCGGCGGGTTATGGCAGCGAGCCCCCCATTAATCTCGGCCCGCCTGGAGCTTCGCGACCGCTATTGAGCAAGGTGGAGAAAGTGGTGCAAGGGCTGACGAACCCCGTCGCGACCCCGGCCACCAATGCCGCGGACATCGTCGCTCTCCAGCAGAGCTACAGCAACATGCAAGCGCAGATGAAGCTGCTACTGGAGCGGATTGACGAGCTGGAGGCCCGCGTGAAATCGCTGGAAGAAGGCGCGGGCCCCAAACCGGCGGAAGTGGAGCTTCCCAAGGCGAAGCCCGCTGTTCCTCGCGGCGGAGTGCCGAAACTGGAAGCGCCCGACAATCCGTAATACTCAGGCATGAACAAAGCCTTCGTTCGCGAGCCCGACACGACCGAGACTTTTTGTCCCAAATGCGGGGCGGCAGGGGTTCCCGTGCCGTGGATTACCGTGGAGCACCACGTTCCGGAAGAGACGCGGCGAAGGCTGACAGCGTCCTCTTGCTTCTGCATGACACCGAGTTGCGAGGTCGCGTACTTTGACGCGATGGAGTCCTATGTACTGGCAACGGACATGGTGCAGCCGGTGTATCCCAAGGATGTGACTGCTCCGCTCTGTCCCTGTTTCGGCCTGACACGGAACGATGTGGAGGATGACGTGGATGCTCCCAGTCCCGTCAAGATTCGGACGTTGCTTGCTAAGTCCAAATCCCCCGCCGCCCATTGCGAGACAGCCTCGCCCACCGGTCGTTGCTGCATGCCCGAGGTGCAGAAGTACTACTTCAAGGTGAAGGGTGCCGGAGATTGAGCTGCGGATCGTAGGCCGGAGCAAAGAACTCCTGCATGATTTCGCAGAGTCGCAGGCGGGTTTCGTCCGGCAATTCATGGCAATCAAGCTTCACGAATTGCCAGGACCAGGAAGCGTCTAAAGAGCCGCCGTCGGCCTTAGCGGTCAGAACGCCGGCCTTTTCGACCGCGCCGGGAAACTCCTCTTTCAACCGGTCGATGATTTCCCTGACCGGCAAGTCGATGAGCCCTTCAAGTTCGTTGCCAAATTGCAATTCCTGGGCGACATGGGGGTGGGAAAGCGAGAACCCGGCGGGCTGGTTCCAGAAGTATAAGGTGTAAGGCACGGATTGATCTCGCCGAAAGTGGAGGGAGCGGCCTATATTTGGGTTGCCACGTATCTTAACGGGAGAAACCAGTACTGTGACCGAGCCCATCATTTCCGTTTCCGGCCTGCGCGGCATTGTGGGGGAGAGCCTGACCCCCGAAGTGGCGATGCGGTATGTGGCCGCCTTTGCCGCCACTTTGCCGCCAGGGCCCATCGTTGTCAGTCGCGATGGCCGGGCAACCGGGCCGATGCTGGCCAGCGCGGTGCAAAGCGGACTCATGGCGGTCGGCCGAGACGTGCTCGATGGCGGCATAGCCGCGACGCCGACCCTGGGGGTGCTGGTCCGCACGCATCACGCCGCGGGAGGGGTGCAAATCTCCGCCAGTCACAATCCGCCGCAGTACAACGGCATCAAGCTCTTCAGCGGCGAAGGACGGGTCATTCCGGCGGGACCGGGGCGCGGAGTGTTGAGTGCTTACCGAGAGGGCAAGGTCACCTGGGTGAGCCACGACCAGCTTGGAAAACTGCAGCGGCTGGAGGAGACAACTAGCGAGCACCTGAAACTGCTGCTGGCGACCGTGGACGTGGAATCCATTCGTCAGAAAAAGTTTCGCGTTCTGCTCGATTCCAATCGCGGAGCGGGGAGCCTGTTGGGGGCAAAGCTGCTGGAAGCCCTCGGCTGCGAAGTGGTGCTGTTGGGGGGTGAGCCGGATGGGCAGTTTGAGCATCCCCCCGAGCCGACCGCGGAGAACTTGCAGACGGTGACCCGCAAAGTTCAATCCGCTCGGGCCGACATCGGCTTTTGTCAGGATCCCGATGCCGATCGGCTAGCAATCATCGATGAAACCGGCCGCTACATCGGCGAAGAATACACCTTGGCGATTTGCGTCGATCACATTCTGCGGCAGCGGAAAGGACCTGTCGTGACGAATTGCGCCACCAGCCGCATGGCGCAGGATCTGGCGGAGAGATATGGAGTTCCGTTCTTCCGGAGCGCCGTCGGAGAAGCAAATGTCGTGGACGAGATGCTGGCTCGCAATGCGGTTTTTGGCGGGGAAGGGAACGGCGGCCCGATTGATCCGCGAGTCGGCCTGGTACGAGATAGCTTCGTAGGCATGGCCCTGGTGCTTGCTGCAATGACCACTCGCGGCAAGAAAATCAGTGAGCTCGCGGACGAATTGCCGCGCTATGAAATCCGCAAGACAACGGTGAAACTGCCGCCGGAAAAACTTCCCGTCGCGTTCGCAGGCTTGCAGCAGCGATTCCCCGATGCGCGGGCCGACCGCCTCGACGGATTGCGCCTGGACTGGCCGGACCAGTGGCTGATCGTGCGGGGGAGCAACACCGAGCCGATTGTGCGGGCCATCGCCGAAGCGCCGACGGCTGCCGCTGCCGAGGAGCTCTGCCGGGCGGCGGCGGAGGTTGTAACGAAGGTATAGCTGGAGATAGAACGATTGTGCGGCTTCTGCGGGTCACGCGCATGGCGAAAGATATTCTTCGCCGTTGCTAGCTGGCGAGTCGATATTTCCCTCTGCTGATTCGCGCAGGGAAGACTGGTTTCTCCAGGAAGGAGAGTCTCGGCCGGGAATACCACCGGCTATCTCACTGACTGGAAAATCTCGATGCCCGCCAAGACCACTGTTCGAGTTGTCACCCGCGCTTCCGATGGCACCGTCCGGATCAAGGACTATCCAGACACCCAGCCGCTGCTGCAAATGCACACGCAGATCGGCATCGACGATTGCAGCACGGACCTGGCTCTTCGCGGCTATCCGCTGTTCAAAGGTTTGATTGGCCCGATGCCGGAGGGGAAGCAGGTCGTTCGCTACGAGTCCCCCGACGTGTTCGAGGCGCTCACCAAGGAATGGACCAGTGCAAAATCAACGCGTAAGGCCCGGCGGCGGATGCATCCACCGGAAGGGATCGAAATCAGCACCGAGCAAATCTCCTAGCCTTACCCTCCTGCTGCTGAGGCGGCAGGAGTGGAAGCCGCGGCCGGTTTGGGAATAGGCTTGGGTTTGGCCTGCTCGAACCACTGATGTTCGGGGCGGTCCAAGATGCCGTCGATCACTGTGCGGACAGCTTTGGCCTCCGCCTCCTGGCCGGCTTCTTCCGCTTTGTGGGCGAGTTCGCGGGCCTGCGGAATGAACTCTTGATAGAACCGCTCGGCCACCTCGAATGTCCCATGCCAGTGGGCGTAATCGGGAGCCATCATGGAGGCCCCGTGACGCGCCCGACGCCCTTCATGGTGCCAGAGCAGATACCAGGTCCATTCGATCTCGTCGTCGAACTCAGCCGGCTTGGGGGTCAGTAGCTTTTGATCATAGAGGGCCTTCATGATCGCCTGCCCCGGCTTGGCGAACTTCTCGTTGTAAGTGATCACGAAATCGTCGTACTGCTTGTAAAAGCCATCGACGTAGTTTTCGGCGTGGCAGTTCAGGCAGACATTCTTCATCTGGGCACGCTTCTCCTGCCAGGTGCTCTTGATCAGTTCACCTCGCTTGGCCGGGTCGGTTTCCTTAACGACTTCCCCCTTGCTGTCGGTGTCCATGACGAGGCTCACGGGGGGGCGATTGGTCCAGGAGATGCGCTCCCCTGGATCGTGCGTGATCTTGCCGCCATTGTTCTTGTTGCCCGACATGTGGCACGAAGCACACGTGGGAGCCTGGGAATAATCCACTCCGAGCACCCAATTCTCGGCGTCCAGATTCATGTGGTCTTTCAAATCGCGAAACGCGACGCCGTGCTTGGACTCTTCGTAGATTTCCTTTTGCGGGTGATCCGGCCCAAGATGGCATTTGCCGCAATTCTCCGGCTGGCGGGCGCGGCGCGGCGAGAAGTCGTGACGCGAATGGCAGGCCGAACAAGAGCCGAGCGAACCATCGAGATTCAGCCGGCCAATGCCGGTATTCGGCCAACTGCTGGAGTGCAGAAGCGGTCGACCGTTGCTGGCTTTCTTGATTTTGGCGAGGCTCTCCTTGTCGGTCGGTTTGCCGTCCGGACCGGGCTTGAGCTGGTCGAAAGTGATCAGGCTCCCATCGGTCGCTTCCAGGGCGATCTTGCTTCCGTGGCATTGCTTGCAGCCCGTATCCACGAAGGCCATGCCATTCACCTTGGAGACTTCGTGCCCCGGAGTGGGAGAGTGCGGGTTGAATGGAACGCGAGATCCCTCGACGGTTTCCGCGAGAAAATTATCGAGCGATGCCAGGATATTTCCCGCCCTGGCATGATGGCTGGCCATGAATTCGGCTGTCTCCGTCTTGTGGCAGCGGCCGCAGTCCCGAGGAGTCACCACCACGGCAATCAGCGCGCCGTAGTGATCGAAGGCATCCGCGTCCCCCTTTTCGGCCTGATGGCACTCCACACAGCCGACTCCTTTTACCGAGTGCGTGCTCCCTTTCCAGTGATCAATAATTCCGGGAGACGACTTCTGGTGGCACTCGACGCAGGTCGCTGAACTGACAGGAATCGAGACGTGCCGTATGCCGACGCCAGCCTCTTCTTGCTTGCGGGCAACCTCCATCCACTGGACGAAGATCAGAGAGACGATGAACGCCGCACAGAGCAGGGCGATGATGATTTGCTTCGAACGAATGGTCATGCAATGGGATCCTTAGTGCGAAACGGCCGCTTCCCAAACGGTCAAGCCGATCAACAAGAACGTGGCAACGATTCCGATATAGACGCTGATATCCTCAATTCCCGTAATCCACCGCAGAAATCGGTCGATCCAGGGCCAGACAAACATGGCGCCCACGATGAAACCCGAACTGATCACAGCGAACGACAGCGAAAAGAGCTTGAGCCAACGGAACGAAACGTAAAAGAACCATTCCGGCTTGATCACCTCCGGCGTCGTCAGCGGATCGGCTTTGGGGCCCATGGTCGCCGGCAGCACCGTGGCGAGGGCACAGAGCACGATCATGAGGATCAGGCCGATGATCAGTTCACTGAGCATGTGATCGGGAAAGAAATTGAAATAGCGCGGCCGGTCGGGTGGTTCCTGGGGGTCGGGAAACTCCGTGACACCGTGCATTCGCACCTGGGCAATGTGGCAAACTACCAGAAGCACGATCGTCGTCGGCAAAACCGCCGCATGCAGGATGTAGAAACGGGAGAGCGTGCGGGCGTTGTACTCGTCTCCCCCGAGCAGCATCTGCTTGGCAAACCGCCCGACCAGGGGCACCGCATCGCTGATGTTGGCGGCGACCGTCGCGCCCCAGTAGCTCAGCTGCTCGAAAACGAGACTGTAGCCAGTAAACCCCGTGAGCAGCGTCGCCATTAACAGGCACATCCCGATCATCCAGTTCAGCTCCCGGGGCCGGCGATAGGCCGCGGTGAAGTAGACCCGCATCTGGTGCAGAATCACGGCTGCGATCATCAGCGTCGCCGCCCACTTGTGCAGGCTTCGCAAAAACCAGCCGAAGGTGGCTTCATTGGTGATGTACCGAATCGACTCGTAGGCGGTCTCCGGCGACGGCTGATAATACAAGGCCAGGAGGATGCCAGTGACGATCTGCACAACAAACAGGTAGGCCGGGGTCCCCCCCAGGCAGAACCACCACTTCTTGAGGTGGTTGGGGACCGGTTCGTTGGTCAGTTCCGCTAGTTGCTCAGCGGAGACTGGCACTCGTTCCTGCAGCCAGGCGACAATGCGTCCCACGTTAGGCGATTCCTTCGTTACGAGGACCGGACTCGTGCGGACAGCACGCGACCGAAACTAGCGGCGCTTCCAAATAGAGCAATCCGTTTTCCACTTTCAACGGGAACCGCATGAGCGCCTGGTTCGCCGCTTTGGGCGGACCGGAAACCGGGCTCCCGCTTCGATCGAACGCGCCGTTGTGACAGGGGCAGAAAAACCGTTCTCCCTGAGCTTCCCAATGCACGCGGCAGCCGAGGTGCGGACAGATGCTCGACAGGGCGAGAAAGTCTTCCGCCGCGACTCCCGCTCCCTGGCGCGCGACGACAATCTTCGTTCCCGCTGGCGCGGTGAAGTCCAGGGCTTCTCCCGGCGAAAGTCGCTCGACCGCGCAAACAAACATCCAACCGCGGTTCTGCTGGCGAGCCGGATAGACGAATTCTCCGAGGATGTAACCAAAGGTTCCATAGCCGGCGAGCAATCCACCCGTCATGGCGATGCCGGATGTAGACAGCAGAAAGTTTCGTCTCGGGGAATTGTCAGGTGAATTCGTCGCAGAAGGCAATTCGTCAGTCATTTCAGCACTTGGCGACTACCGCGGGTTGATTTCGAAACTATAAAGGGTGCGTGCGTCATCGCACACAATGTGCGAATTCGCTCAGTTATTGATGGGCATTCGCACGTTTTCTAACCAGCTTGCCTCACACTGCATTGCGCGTTCCAATACGCACTTCAAAACTATCGTTCTGGGAGAAATCGCATGAATACGCGTGACGCCATCAAGATTGGCCTGGATACCGGAGAGTTCGTGTCGCTGGGCTATCTGGAAGACCTGACCGACACCGAGTTTCTTCGCCGGCCGCACCCTAATTGCAATCACATCAACTGGCAGGTCGGGCACCTGATTGCGTCCGAGCACATGATGATTGAGAAAATCGCACCGGGCTCCCTGCCGCCGCTCCCCGCGGGTTTCGCGGAGAAATACACCAAAGAGACGGCCACGAGCGACGACGCCAGCAAATTCGCCACCAAGAACGAGCTTCTGGCGACGTACAAGGCACAGCGGGGCGCGACCCTAGCGGCTCTGGCGAAAGAGGCGGACGCTAACTTCGACAAGCCGACGGGAGTCGATTACGCGGCAACGGTGGGGGCCATGTATTCACTGCAAGGGAGCCATTGGCTCATGCACGCGGGCCAGTGGGCCGTCGTCCGGCGGCAACTGGGCAGGGCCCCGCTGTTCTAAGCGGCATCCCTGTCGCTACACCGGGTTGTTGACTGCCAGCATGGCCAGAACGAGCAGCGTCGTCAGGATGGCAACCCCGACGGCGACGATTCCCAGGACGAGCGCCAACAGCGAAATGGCGTCACGGTTTTTGAGCAGCGAGACGAACGCGACCACCATCGCGACAATGCAATACGGCACGAGCCCTAGTGCGCTCACCGCTGGCCACAAAGTGGAATCGTAAGGAACCTCCACGACTTCAATGGCTACCAGGATTGCCAGGATCAGGCCGAGCGCGAGCCCCAAAGAACTCAGCAGGCAAGAAATGTTGGACAGGCGCGAGCGAGGAGTTTGCATGGGAGCTCATTCTTGGTGGGTGGCGCTGTGGACTCCGAAGGCCAGCGCACCAATCGCGGCGGCCAGGGCCAGGTACTGCATGCTGTAACTGAGCGAGCCGGCGACTTGTTCGCTGGTAAGCGCGAGCATGGTGTGATGGCTCCTGGAGGCTGCGGCGTAGTCGGTGGGGCCGCTGCAGCCGTAGAACTTGGTGGAAAGTCCGCCGACGATGGCCACGCAGACGAGCGAGATGCGAAACAGCCGGCCCCACATGGCCCCGGCGCGCTCCCCAAACAGGCTCGAAAGCAGCGGCGTGGCGGACAGCCCTGCGACGTAGTAGCAAACGATTCCCACCACCAGTGCCAGCGTCAATCCAGCCGAGAAGTAAATCAGAATCGGTGGCATAGTTCACTCGCCCCGTGGGGTTCGGGCCCGGGTGGCATGCAGCACGGCGTAGGTCGCCAGCAGCGGCAGAAACAAGGCAAAGACCGCATACAGCAGCATTTCCAGGATGGTCTGCACGCTGTCCGCCAGGCTGAAGGTGAGCGCGACCGAATCGGCCAGCAGTGCCACATCCGGCCGATACCGCACCGCGGCCGACAGCGCCGACAACAACATCACGAGCAGAATCACTTGTTGCCAGAAGGCCTCAATCCGTGCATCCGCAAAGATGGACGCGAGAAAGTGCTTCAGCGCCGGTCGCAGCATAAAAAAAATCAGCAGCGGCGCTGTCACGCCAAGCACAAGCGAAAAGCAATAGACGGAGATGGGGACGGGGAGGAATTCGAACATCAATCTCACCCTTTGTTCCCAAGCTCCGCTTGGGAACGAGACGCATCACGCCCACGCCAAGCCGTGGGCGTGCCACCCGACACGATGCCTACTTCTTCTCCACCACCCAGATATTCCGGAACGCCACCGGGTTGCCGTGGTCCTGCAGGAACAGACCATTGGCTTCGGGGCCTTCGGGATCTTTGCCCGGCGTTCCCTTGCCCAGTTCCTGATCGTCGTGGATGACAATGCCGTTGTGCTTGATGGTGCAGCGGCCGTTCTTCACTTTCTTGCCGCCGTCGTATTTCGCGGCCGTGAACTCGATGTCATAGGTCTGCCAGGAAAGGGGCGGAAAGCAGGCGTTGACGATCGGCTTGTTGATCGAGTAGATGCCGCCACATTCGTTATCCGCGCCGTCCAGGCCAAAGGAGTCGAGCACTTGCAGCTCATAGCGCCCCTGCATATAGACGCCGCTGTTGCCGCGAGCCTGGCCACGGGAGAGGGGCATGAAGGGCGTGCGAAACTCGATGTGCAACGTGTGATCCTGGACCTTGGCCTTGCTGGTGACGTTGCTGGAGGCGAGCAAGTTGTCCTCGATGATCTTGCCGTTCTCGAAGTTGTCCGGCGTGGTGCCATCGAAAAGAACCTTGGCCCCTTGCGGCGGCTTAGCGCCAAGGGTCGGGCTCTTGCGCTCGACTTTTTTGAGGTCGATGATCTTGTTGCCGTCAGGGTCCGTGACCGCGAGCACTCCGTCCTTGATGGTTGCTACCCATCCTTCCCCTTTTGCGGTAACCACTCCGTCTTTCAGTTCCCCCTTGCCCGGCTTGGTCTCATCCCCCCGTTTCCAGCCGTCGCCGGGAAGGCCGCCGTTGTATCCGATGACATCGAATTTGCCGTCACCCAGGGCGATCACCTGCGAACCCCATTTTTCATCCCCTTCACCACCGGCGTATTCACCCTGAAAACCAAAGTCCGGGCCGGCTTTGGCGGCATCGGTGAAGGCGGGATTTTTGTCAGCCGCAACGCTGGCGGCGACTAAGCCAAAGAGACTTGCCAAGGCGAGAGAAAGGATACACAGACGCATGAGAATTCTCCTGGATCGGGACGAAGTTGGTTTGTATGGAATGGAGATACAACTGGGCATTGTCGCGGGGAGCGAGAGGCGAATCAAGCTACCTCACTCTTCGCACCCAGTCGCCGATTGCTAAGCTAAGAACCTGTCTTAAACCTTTTATCCGTCCCATTCCAGTAGAGAACGGGAGACAATTACCGTCATGCCACTGCGACTGACGAATCTCGAATTGCCGGTCGAGGAACCGGAGGAGCTGCTCGGCGAGTTGATCGCTCGGCGGCTCGGCGTTTCGCCAGCGGATTTCAGCAGTTGGCGAATCTTGCGGAAGAGCCTCGACGCGCGGTCGCGCGATTCGCTGCGGTTCGTCTACACCGTCCACGTCACATGGCCGGGAGAAGCCGAATGGTTCCAAAGTCATCCGTCAGCAACCGGCGTGGAGCGGTTTGATCCACCGCAATTTGATGAGCCGCTGGCAGGAAGCGCGCCGCTGGACGATCGCCCCGTGGTGGTCGGCTCAGGTCCGGGGGGACTGCTGGCGGCTTATTATCTGGCGGTGCGGGGCTATCGGCCGCTGGTGCTGGAGCGAGGCGATCCCGTCAAGGAACGGGTCGGCGCGATTCGGGACTTTGACCGAGGCGGACAGCTCGATCCGGAAAATAACTATTTGTTTGGCGAGGGAGGGGCGGGGACTTTTAGCGACGGCAAACTCACTTGCCGGATTGGCGGCCCGGATGTGGACTGGGTGCTCGACCGCCTCGTCGATTGCGGGGCGAAAACCGAGATTCGTTACGAACAGCGTCCGCATCTGGGAAGCAATCGGCTGCCGATGCTCGTTCGCAATTTCCGCCGGCGAATTGAAGCGCTCGGCGGCGAGTATCGCTTCCGCTGCCGCCTGGAGGACTTGGACATTCAGGATGGCCATGTACGGGGCGTCCATACGTCCGATGGTCATGTGAAGACTTCCGTTGTTGTGCTGGCGATTGGCCATAGTGCCCGCGACACGTACGAGATGCTTTATCGTCGAGGCGTGCCGATGCAGGGAAAGGCCTTTCAACTCGGCCTGCGGATCGAACAGCCGCAGGAGCAGGTGAACAACCACAAATACGGACGTGACGAATATCAGAAAATTCTGGGGGCCGCCGACTACACGCTGGTCGCCCGCGGCCAGCCCGATGTCTTCACATTCTGCATGTGTGCTGGCGGAGTCATTATTCCCAGCGTCTCGGAGCAGGGCATGTTCTGCACCAACGGCATGAGCAACTCGCGGCACGATACAACGTTCGCCAACAGCGGAGTGATGGTGACGCTGGACCCGCGCGATTTCGGCAGCGACCATCCGCTGGCAGGAATGGAGCTGCAACGACGATACGAAGCGGCTGCCTTTGAGCTAGGGAGAGGTTCCTGCCTGGCCCCTATTCAGAGTGCCGCTGACTTCCAAGCGGGGCGGACTCGCTCGCCCCACGAGAAACTCGCCTGCTCCCATCCGCGCGGAGTGGTACCGGCAAACCTGGAGTCCGTTTTGCCGCCGGACGTTGCCCGTGCGATTCGGAGCGGACTGGCTGTGATGGATCAAAAATGGCACGGCGAGTTCCTGCGCAACGCGACGCTGGTGGGTCCGGAGATGCGAGGCAGTTCGCCGCTGCGAATCGAGCGGGACGCAGATTCCCGCCAATCGCCCGGCATTTCCGGCCTCTATCCCGTCGGCGAAGGGGCTGGCTATGCCGGCGGCATCATCAGCGCCGCCGTGGACGGCCTGCGGACCGCCAAAGCCGTGGTACGGCAATTTGCCCCTCTGGGAAGCTGATTCATGCAACTTGACACATCGAAAGGAAGCCTCATGTTCAGCCGCATTGCCGATCAATATCAGGGGAGCACCGCGGTCGTGATTGGCGCGGGGGGAATCGGCGGGGAAATCGTCCGGCTGCTGATGCCGAGCGTGGAGCGTGTGGTCGTTGCCGATCAGAGCGAGGCGGCTCTCGCGGAACTCGCCCAGGAATTCGGCTCCGACGAGTTATTGACCAGAACGCTCGACGTGCGGGATAGCGCGGCGGTTCAGGAGTTTGCTCGTTTCGTGAACGCGAGCGTCGGAACACCGCGGTTCCTGTTTTACACCGCCGGCATCCTCACGATTGAACCGTTTGTGGAAACCACCCCGCAAAACTGGGAGCGGGCCGTCGCGGTTAATCTCAGCGGTGCCTTTTACTGCACCAAGACACTCGCGGAGTTGATGATTCCCCAGCAGCGCGGCAGCATTCTGCTGCTGGGTTCCATCGCCGGCACCAAGGCCCGGTCGGGCTCGCGCGTGAATCCGGTTTACAACGTCACGAAGGCGGGAATCTCGGCTTTCGTCAACGCCACGGCGATGCAACTACGGCCGCACGGCATCCGGATCAACTGTATCTCCCCCGGGCCAACCTCCACGACGATGATGGATGTCCAGCCGCCGCAGGTCCATGCCTCCATCCGCGATATCATGCTGGACGCCCGCATGAACGAGCCGGCGGAAATAGCGGAACTGGCCCTGTTCGTCGCCGCCCACGGGCGATTTTCGGGCGAGGACGTGGGACTCGGCGGCGGCGCGGGGCTGGGGGGATGAACGAACGGCAGGTGTGGCACTGGCTAGAAAGCCGAGTGAGAGAGCGCTGATTTGAGAAAGAACCTGGCCGAGGCTTTCTGCCAGTGGTGAAGCGCGCGCAGGCTCAGCACTGGCAGGAAGACTCGGCGACGTCGATTCAGCATAGCGAGCTTTTGACTCGTCTTCCTAGCCAGTGCCACACCTCCGCTGTCGTCGTGGGCAATGGAGTGAACCTAACGTCAAATGCCGAAACGACTTTTGATTTGACGATTCATTTTGTGCCCGGTACTATGCAGACGGGGTCGGCATAAACAATGGTTCGGCCGTTTAATTTGCAGGTGTCCGATGACCGACTACAAGGCAACGTTTGACTCGGTTGTGAACGATCCTCGTTACCAGACGAACCTCGACTGGGGCGAGGCGCGGCCCGGGCATCCCGAAGGAACGGTTCGGGCGCACCTCGCGGAGATTGAGCCCAATCTCGAAGCACTTCGGCCAAAGATTAGCGAAGTGGACTACTGGAAACTCAAGCTGCTTGTACATACCCACGACAGCTTCAAAGCCGAGTCCCAGCCCGGTGTTGCTATCACAGATCCCAAGAGCCATGCGTCCTTGGCGCGTGAGTTCCTGGCTCGGTACTGCGATGATTCTGATTTGCTGGCGATGGTGCAGTATCATGACGAACCCTTTGCGCTTTGGCGGCAAGCGGAGAGCAAGAAGGGCAAATACAACCAAGAGCGTTTCAACTCGCTCTTGCAAAGTATCAA
>SXGT01298316.1_pt1 | contig 17575 bp, 20 predicted proteins | sample 3176221 | NCBI WGS metagenome assembly SXGT01 (sample SAMN11356862, study PRJNA531348) | freshwater metagenome | isolation source: freshwater sample F1-120 | place: China: Fuxian Lake, Yuxi | collected 2017-12-25
ACCGATTCTTTGCTCTGCACCAGTTCTTTGTGTGCGTAAGTGCTGCGGACATCGGGAGTTGGAAACCGCTCCCCTGTCGCAAGCCACTGTTTGACAGCCTGCCGACTGCTCGAGGCATATGGATTGCAAGCTTTGTCGCACGTGTTCTGGAGCCCATCTCCTGCACACGAGCTGGCCGCGCCGGCGAAAACATCGTCACCCAGAAAACTCGAACTGATCTACTACCGTAACATGAACATTTCAACCATCAGTCCGCACGCACTTGCCGAGCGTTTTCAGAGCGGCAACACACTCGACGTCATCGACGTGCGCACGCCGATGGAGTACCGGGAGTTTCACCTTTCCGCTGCTCGCAATATACCTTTGGACAAACTTGACCCCGTCGCAGTGATGCAAGCCCGTAGTGGCTCAAAGGATGCGCCGTTATATCTGATCTGTCGTTCCGGCAGTCGTGGACGTCAAGCGTGCGAGAAGTTCCTGGCCGCAGGGTTCACAACAGTCATCAATATTGAGGGCGGGACGTTGGCATGCGACAAGGTCGGCCTGCCCATTGTGCGTGGGGCGAAGACAATCGCGCTGGAACGGCAGGTCCGTATCGCGGCTGGATTGTTAGTGTTGATTGGGGCCGTCCTTGGTTGGTTCGTGCATCCGGCATTTATCGGACTCTCGGCCTTCGTCGGCGCCGGGCTGGTCTTTTCCGGCGTAACCGACACCTGCGGCATGGGCCTCCTATTGGCCCGCATGCCGTGGAATCAAGTGAAAGAAGCCGCCAGCTCATGCTGTGTCGCGAAGGAGAACTGCGCATGAAACTGCTGATTGTCGGTGGCGTGGCCGGTGGCGCGTCGGCAGCCGCTCGTGCCCGCCGACTTTCCGACGACGCTCAAATCATCATTTTTGAGCGGGGAGCGGATGTGTCCTTCGCGAACTGCGGACTGCCGTATTACGTTGGCGGTGAGATCGCTGAGCGGGAAAAACTCCTGGTGGTCACCGTTGAGCGTTTGCAGAGCCGATTTAAGTTAGATGTACGAACACGCACTTCGGTTGAGGCAATCGATCGCTCGGCTAAGATCGTACGTGTTCGCGACCTCTCCACGGGTCGCGAATATGAAGAATCCTACGATAAGCTCATCTTGGCACCTGGCGCAGCGCCGTTGCGACCGCCGATTCCTGGCATCGACCTGCCAGGGATCTTCACCCTGAGAAATCTTGATGATGTCGACCGCATCAAGCAAATGGTCGATCAAGGCGTGAAGCAAGCGGTTGTGGTAGGAGCGGGATTCATTGGGCTTGAACTGGTCGAAAACTTTGTCCGGCGAAACATCGCCACGACTTTGGTCGAGTTACAGGATCAAGTCCTGCCGCCATTCGACAGGGAGATGACCACGCCGATCGCCGAACATTTGACAGCCAAAGGCGTCACACTGTTGCTCAGCCAGTCCGCCGAAGCATTCGAGAAGGCCTCGGACGGGTTGATGGCTCAGTTGAAGTCAGGTCAACGGCTTTCCGCTCAGTTGGTGATCCTGGGAGTGGGCGTGCGTCCTGAGAACAAGCTGGCTGTGAATGCGGGGCTGGAAGTCGGGCCTCGTGGGGGTATTCGTGTCAACGAGCACCTTCAGACCACGGATCCCGACATCTACGCAGTTGGCGACGCCATTGAGGTCCAGGACTTTGTGCTGGGCATGCCGACGCAGGTGCCGCTGGCCGGTCCCGCCAATCGCGAAGGGCGCATCGCGGCCGATCACATCTTTGGGCGCGACGCGCGCTATCGGGGCACTCAGGGAACAGCCATCGTGGGAGTGTTCGACCTGACGGCGGCGATGACCTGAGCTTCGGCGAACTCCCGCATCATCGAGAGATCGCGGCCTATTGCCAGGTCGGTCAACGTGGCTATTTGGCAACACGCATCATGCTCCAGTCCGGGTTCAAAGTGGCTAACCTGAGCGGCGGCTATAAGACCTACAAACTCGCGCAGCCGTCGCTATGATGATTGGAAGTCGAAACGTGCCGCAATTGGGCATTTTACCGCCGAACAATGGGCGAGTCGGAAACCCGTTTTGCAGTTTCCAATGCGGAGTGTCGCCAACGCCTCTGCTGACTGGTCAGAGGCAACCCAGGCGAAATGGAGTCGGCCGGCTCTAGGTATCCAGAAACTGGATGTGACGATTCAGATCTGTGTTCACCGAGTGGTAGCTGCGTAAGAGGTTTCCCGAATCAAAAATCGTTTGCCGCACGATCTCCACGTCGTCGTGGCCGACGGCATTTGTGAAAATTGGCAGCAAATACTCGATGCCAATCTTGGAAGGCGACATGTTGGTCGGGTCATAGAACGATGGGTGCATTCGTCGCGCGTGGATGTGGCCCCAACGATCACGCAAGTGCTGGCCGTTAAAGCTTTCGACGTGGAATCCACGATCGCGTCTCCATTGCAAGACTGCTACGAAGTTGTTCCGACCCTCGAGCAACATGTCGACGGCCTTGCCGCCGATCTGTGCACCATAGAGCCGATCGAATAGCAGTGGTCGGCCGCCGCGTTGGGTATGACCAATCTTACGCGTGAAGATTGCTTCCGCAGCGGTTTCGAGGCGTCGATAGGTGCGGAAGTAATTGTCGCCGATGGCCTGAATCAGCATATCGCGCAACCGTTCCGAAGCGCCGGCAAGTTGCGGGTTTCCTGCCGGATCGGTGCTGCGCCGAGCCGATCCCAACTCGTGTCCGCGCTCGTCAACCACTCCTTCACCGCAAACGATCACCACGTTCTGCTGTACTTCGTAAATCTCCTTCACGCGCTTTACCAATCGATCGAAATTTACCGGCGACTCGGGTACCAGAACCAGGTCGGGCTGGCCGTACGTGGACCCTAACGCTATGTAGCCTGAGTACCTGCCCATCACTTCGACGATGGCGATTCGCCTGTGGCTTTCGGCAGTGGTGCGAATCCGCTCGACGCCACTAGCCGCGACGAATACGGCAGTCGCAAACCCGGGCGTTACATAGTTAACCATAGTCTGCAGATCGAAGTCGGCACTCTGGCGGCTGAGACGATACACATAGCCCGGAGGTTCAGCGACCGGTTCGCGCACCCAATCATTGGCCTCGGTCGAATAGTTCAGGCCGAGGTCATTGTCGATCGTCTTAGCGGCGAGCACCATCGGAAGTCGTTCGCACAGAGGTTGCATGCCATTCAGCGTGCCATCACCGCCGACACAAATCACACCCTCGATTTTGAGCCGCATTAGCCGATCGGTCATCTGATCGAGGCAGTTGCTGTCGTTGGCGTCGACATAGTCGCGCGACGCGCCGAGGATTGTGCCCCCTTTGGTTGGATCGAGCTCTGAAATCTGGCCGAAGAGCGGGTTCAAAAACACGTGCGGCAGGCGTTTGTCGAACAGGCAGCTGAACCCGCGCATCAGACCGATTATTTCAATTTTGTGCTGATTAGCCCGTTGGACCGCACCGTAGATCGTCGAATTGAGCGCCGGAGTATCGCCGCCAGCGGTGAGGATTCCGATACGGTTCATAAAACGTCGTTTTGAGATACTCCCGTATTGAACTGCACGAAAGGCAGTTCACATTGAGCGACTTATTTTTTCCGAAGTGCGAAGTTGCAATTGGTATGCCGGGCGGAATCAGATGAGAATTCGCTACAGGCACCAGGCAGTAAGTTAGGTGATGAGTGCGAAGTCGCCCAACGTGTGCGGAAAAGCGCATAGTTGGGAGTCTTGTGAGGGGAGCCGTCGCCGCAGCCCTATATTTATCGGGCAGGTAAGTGGCTGACGCACGGGTCATTTCACTCAGCCTGCCCGAATCGCTCACCGTGCCGCTACCTCCGCCGGCCCACATGTCGGCGCGTTCGCTGCAGTCGCGGGCGCGGCGACCGAGCATTGGTCACCCCAGCACCAATTGGCAGGTCGTGCGCAGGAGTCTCGCCAGCAATCTCCAACGGCACAGCAGCCGCTCAGCATGGCAACCATCGCCGTCAGCAGAAGCGATGTAATTACCGGTTTCATGGCACACCTCCTTGTATCCCAAGAGAACATGGACATTCGAGAGGGGGCGGCTTCCCTTGCAGGGGATTTCAGCGGGGAAGTCGCTTCCCCCATTATTAAGATCGACCAGTCAGGCGGTACGAAAGAAGTGAATCGAGCGAAACGATTTCCCGCAGTGGCCCGTTTTTCCGGCTTGGATGGAGCCAGTTGTCAAACCACCTCGAAGGCATCAGTTTACAATTGTTTTCAAGTGTGTAGGAAACCTTTTTGGCGATAACGATTGCTGGCGCAAGAAGCGACCAATAGCTTGCAGCGAGAATGGCGTGTTGCCGCTCAACCGCTTTCGGTGACGGCAACCCGTTTGTCGGCAAATAGCCTCACCAAGTCGAGCGTGCTGACAATGCCAACCAAATGTCCATGCTCGACGACGAGCACACGATGGATATGGTGTTCCAGAAGCCTTTGCGCCAAAACGGCGAGCGAGTCATCGGCCGACACCGCCACGACATGTCGGCTCATCAGATCCCTCACGTGCAGGTCTTCGATGCGCTGGCCGACACGGCTGGCGATTTGCTCGATGGATTCGGCCGGCTCTTCGTGGAACTCGGATTGGTCCCAGTAGAAGTCAGAAGTGTTTTCGGCCAGTTGCCGTTCGACTTCCAACTGACGAAGAATATCGGACCGCGACACGACGCCGACCAATCGGCCGGCGTCAAGAACCGGAAAGCCGCTGACACGCTTATCAAGGAACTCCTGCTCCAGTGCCGCCAGCGGCATTTCCGGGGGAACTGCATGGACTCGAATCTGCATCAGGTCGCGCACGTTGAGGGTGGTATTCATAGGAACCTATGTTAATCAATCGCTAGGCAATAACCCATCCCTTCTCAATCTGCCCAAACCGTCCCTCGCCTTAATACAACCGCCGAAGCGGTCGGCGCCTTCGATGAACGCTGCCAGGATAACTTCCTACCGCAGCTTCTCCGCTAATTCTCTGGCCAGATTGCGGTACAGGATTACGCCGATGTCGGGCCGACGACGAACAAGGCGATCCATGGCATCGACTTTGAGCATCGCTAGTTCAGCCTCGCCGATCGCGTATGTAGCGACGGCATGATCAACGCCTGTCATCAGCGATCGCTCGCCGACACAGGCGCCGGAGGCCAGGACGGCAATGCGTCGCCCATCACCAGGGGCTGTAATGCCCACCTCTCCGCGGATCACGAGGTAGAGCTGTCCTGCCGGCTCACCCGCCGCAAAAACAGGCTCCCCGGCATGGAAAACGCGTAGTTCAAAATTCCGGGACAGATAACGTGACTGTTCATCATTCAAGCCGGCGAACAAACGGCTGTGTTTGGCGACCGTGATAATCCGCGGATCGACCATTCGTTCGAGAAACTGATCCATGACGAAATGCGCCAATTGGTCACTCGACTCGTCGAGAATGATATTTGAAAAGTCGGGCGCACTCGGCAAGTACACCATCTTAACTACGTCCAATCGCTCCACTTGGTGAAAGGTGAAGGCCGGCACATAGGCGCAGGGGAGAAATCCGAGTTCCAGCAGAGTACGTTGCATCCGCGGGCAGTGTGCGTTGACGTCAATCTCAAAGTATTCAACGTTGAAGCTCTCACGGCATGCGATGAGCAGTTGTTCAAGCAGGAACCGGATGGGGCGCTCGGATGCGGAGATCAGTTCAAAGATACGTACGGTGCGTTCCAGTGGATCGCGGGCAAAGCCGACCGCGCCTGCCAGTCGTTTTCCGTCGCGGGCGATCAGGTAGCTAGAGTCACGCGCTTGTAATTGGAAAAGGCCATAGTGAAGACGAAGTGGTCCAACGATTTCGCGCGTATGCACGCGGCCGCGCTCGAATCGCAACAGACTCGCGTAACCTTGCGTTTGGAACTGTTCCAGCCTGAACGAATCGTCGAGGACATAGGGCGCCGAACCGACGTCCACGATTGCGTCGGGTTCAAAGCCCAAATGGCCCATCGCCAATTCCGCCAGGGGAATGGCTTCGGATACGATGCGGGGATGATTACGGCGCAACTGCAGGGCGTCACCGAAATAGCGCACGTAGAGCGCCACGCTCTCACGGCGCCTGTGGAGCAACTTGGCAGGCATAAAGCCCGCAGCGACAAAGCCATGTTTAGCGGAGATTTTCTGCGAGTAGGAATGAGCGGTTCGATTTTCGACAATCCCCACGTGCAGTCGTTCTTTTACTCGTTCAATCCGTCCTTGCATCAGCAGTTGGCCGACCCCACGGCAGCGCGCATCGGGATGCACGACCAGCCGGCCGAATTCTCCGACCAGGTCGTTGTAGGCGCCGACGTGCATCACCACCGACGCGGTTCCCAACATCTGCCCTTCGTCTTCCGCGACGAGCAACAGGGAACTATCGGAGTACACCAGTTTCTTAAGGGCCTGGACATCGTAGTACTGGGGATAGACGTAGTTCTGCCCATACGACAAGACAAACAATTCGCGAATTGAGTCAACGTCGGTTTCGCGTGCCTCGCGGATGGTAATCATTGGAACCTCCGGTCGCTTGGCAGGAGCTTTATCCCGCCTCGTCGCGGTCGGCCGTCGCTCCCTGTGGCCGCACAATTCTCTGTCCCGCCAGGATTGCCAGGCGGTGATAGTAGGCCGCACCCACGGCCAGCGCTGCTTCGTCGAAATCGAAACGGCTGGAATGGGCAGGATAAGCCTCCGTGCCCGCGGCGTGTGCCCCGAAACGAACGTAACATCCTGGCCTTTGTTCGAGGTAGTAGCTGAAGTCCTCGGCGCCCATGTTGGCAGTGAAGAGCTGTTGGACGTTCGTAGGGCCAACAACTTCACGCGCCGCTGTGCGGCCCAGCGCGACACCTTGCGGTGGGTTGACTAGGATGGGCGTCCCCTCGTCGATGTCCACATGAATCGCGGCCCCGTGCAGTTGCCCCAGGGACTCAGCGATGCGGCGGATCGCTCGTCTCAAATGCTCACGAACGTTCGCGTCTTGGGCGCGAATCGAGCCTTCCAGCACCGCTGTGCCGGCGATCACGTTGGAGGCTGTGCCCGCGTCAAAACGGCCAACCGAAACCACGGACGGATGGGCGGGATTCACTTCTCGCGATACGATCGTCTGGAGTGCTATGACGAAAAGCGAACCCACCACGACCGAATCGACCGTTTCATGCGGCCGGCCCGCGTGGCCTCCCTTACCGGTGATCATGACGCGAAAGCGATCGCTGGACGCATTGACCGGTCCTTCCGTAACGGCAATCGTACCCGTGGCAAAATGACGATCGAGGTGGCCGCCGAAAATCATGGCCACGTCGTCCAGCACGCCCTCCTTGATCAGGGCCTTGGCGCCGCTACCGGTTTCCTCAGCAGGTTGGAAGATCAGGCGCACGGGCGCAGGCAGTGATTCTTCTCGCGCAAGTAACATCGCCGCGCCTAGGAGCATACTGGTGTGGCCATCATGGCCGCACGCATGCATCACACCGTTATTTCGCGAGGCAAAGGGCAACCCCGTTTCTTCGCTGATCGGCAATGCGTCCAAATCGGCGCGAAGCGCGATATGCGGCGCGAGGATGTTGCCGGGAATGTCCGCAACCACTCCAGTGCCGGCAACTCCTTTGCGATAGGGGATGTGCAGCTGGTCAAGAACCTCGCAAACCTTAAACGCCGTACGTGTCTCCTGCCAACTCAATTCAGGGTGCTGGTGGAGATCGCGTCGCAGGGCAACCATTCTGTCGATAATGGCACTGTCCATAGCTCAATCGCCGTGGCTCAGCCACTCCATTGCCACATTGTGAAAATTGAAGGTCGTACGAGACGGGCAGTCAGTATGGTCGATTCCTTAGTGCAGTTGAAATTTGTGACCCACTTTACGTTCCAAGGCGGTGCGGTACACAAGATGCGCAAGCGCGACATCGCAAATGGCCATGCCAATCGGAATAGCGACAATTCTTTACTGGTCAGATTCGCGTCCGGGTTTCTTGCCGCTCACGATCTCACCAATCGTGGCGTGGACTTTCGGCATTCCGCCTGGGAACTCGGGGTCAAAACGACCGTCCGCCGTCTTGCGGTCACGGCCAAGGCGATCGAAATACTCGGCCAACGCAATGTCGTCGACAATGAATTTATCGGCTTCATGTACGCCTCAGTTACTCTTCGGAAGGAATGACCGCGTGTGCGATATGGCACACTCTACGGTTCACAGCCGCACGCAAAGCAATTCGCAACCGTGATTTTCGGCCGCAGTCATCTACTGCCGAGCTTAGGGGGCAATTACAGTGCCAACAGCTCCGATTGAAGCGGTAGTCAATTCGTCGAGAGCTGAAGCCTGGGGAATTCGTAAAGACGTTTGGTGGTTGCCAGCGAACTGGCAATGGCAGAATGACCGGCCAACCGTTGTTCCAGAATGACGCCAAATCGTCTAACATCTTGCAGGACTTGCCTGGAGGACCTGAGGAAGCGAGGTATCGCGATCATGTTGCAGTCAGGGGAGAAATTACTGTTGGCGCACCGGAGATTGTTCGAGCGGGATGAACCCCGCTACTTCGTTGGGTCGGTTGATGTCTGCGAGGGCGCGGTCATCAAAGTAACGGGCTACTCATTCGTTCGTGATATTAGCAGCGGCGGCGTGCTGCGTAAGGACGATCCCCGCACGAAGATCGTATCGGTCTCGTCAGGCGCGCTGCTGGTGTATCAATTGCCTGACCAAACCGATGTCGCCTCCGTGCGTTTCACGATGCAGGACGGAGAACTTATCCTTACGGATGGCGCCCGGCTACAAATGAACATGACCGAGCTGCCTCATTGCGGGCACATTTGAGTGAGCAGGATGAAATAAACAAGTCGGAAATGGTCGTCAAAGTGAGATACTGGCACAACTCATGGTCCTGGTCTCGCGTTCATGCCTGCGCCATTTCTTCCACATCGGAACTACGTGCTTGAAGTTCAAGCCATGACTTACTTCGCTTTTTGGGGCTTGAGCACCAAGACGGGACAATGTGCCAGGCGCACGACTCGTTCCGCCACCGAACCGATCAAGAGTCTTGTCAGTCCGGTACGGCCGTGCGATGGCAGCACGATCAGTTCGGCGCCGATCTGCTCGGCACAATTGGCGATTACGTAGCCTGGGTCTCCGAATGCGACCTGAGGATGAAATCCAGCAAATTTCACGGCTGACAGCCGATCTCGTAGCGACAACTCTGCATTCCTGATGCGCGTCACATCGTCGACTGCATTGAAAAGGACGCCGCTCTCGAAGTCGGTAAGAACCGGCAGAACGTGGATCACATAAAGAGCTGATGGTTTAGCAACAAGCGAGAGTGCTACTTCTACCGCTTCGATCGATTGGTCGGAAAAATCGACCGGTACGACGACCTTGTTCTTGGGCAACCATGACATAATGAGATCCTCACCGAATACGCTCGTTTGGCAAAAAAGTGAAACGATTACTTCGCAGCCATTCGCACGCCGCGCACGTACTTATGGCAGGTCACGCATTTCATCGTGACATCCAGGTACGCCAAGGCTGCCGCATCATTGTTGCGTTTTTTAGCCGCCGCGGTGAGCGCGTCGGTGGCGCGACGAAACTCGGTGCTGTGCTGCAGGTAGTCTGGCGTTTGCAGCACCTGCCAGGTTGCCGCCTGGCTTAGCAAATTCAAATCCTGAGAGTGTTGTGCGACACTCTCCGGGTCGTCCGTGACGATTCCTTCGAGGACCTTTTGCGAATGCACGAGTTTCTCCCGCATAAATTCCCGCACGTCGTTTACCGGCGGGGCAGTTATCGCCATGCCGCTCCAAGTCGCCAGGAACAAACATGCCAAAACAGTAACAAGCCATTTCATATTTCGTCCTTTCTAAGGAATGCACCGACACCTCAAAGCAGCCCGATAAGCAATAGGCCTTGTCGAAAGGCTATTCCTTATCGCGAATAAGTTTATGGCATTGCACGCAGCTTTGCGTAAGTTGCATGAAAGCCAGCGTCGCCCCGTCGATATCTTCCTCTTGGGCGAACCGGATGAGGCTCTTATTCGCCGACCGGAATGCTGTCAGTTGGGACTTATACCCAGGTGAACTCGCGCGCACCCATTGTTCGATTTGCGAAAGACCGTTCATGCTCATGGCATTCTTCTCAATCGCCTCAAAGTCGGCCTTCGCAAGGCCGGCCAGTATTTTCTCCGAGTACTCCATTTTCTTTTTCATCCAGAAGCTCGGCTCTTCCGGTTCCGCCGCGCCGGCAACACGTGCCGCGATGAGCACCATTGCAATTGCGGCCAATGTTGCAGCGACGTATAGCCAGAAAGAATGCCTGAGGGTGATCGTACTGCGGGTTGACGCCATGATTAGCTTCCTTCTTAAAAATGACCGAGTTCAAAGTCTCGTCGTTGCGGTCTACGACTTGCAATCTTGATGCCGGACAAGGGAACGGACTGAATTCGGCCTGATTTGCAAAAAGTCATCCGAGCGGCCCGTGCGAATTCGCTCACGTGTGCGGCGACGGCGCAAGTGCACCCTAAGATGTTCTTTTATTTCGTCGTAAGCACAATCGATTCCAGTGCTCACTTAAAGCTGGCCCCTGCGCGTGATCACCGTTGTAATATGCCTCAGCACTCATCACCGACCCCAGATCCCCTCGACGTTCCTGAAATGGTGAGCGTGGCTCACCGCCTTGCTTTCCTACAGATGACCAGCGCGGATCGTGAGCGACTGCGAAAGATTGCGCCGCTTCTGAACGTTTGCGGCGACCAATTTGTCGAAGGGTTCTATCGGCATCTCTTTACTCTTCCGGAAACGGCGCGGTTTCTTCAAGACCCGGCATTGGTTGAGCGGCTGAAACACATGCAGCAAGCCCATCTGGAATCAATCCACGAAATATTTATGGCGGGTTGATGAAGTTTAAGCAACCGCCGTACCCGCCGATCAGAACCTGGGCGGACAGCGTCTCTTGCCGAGAATTTGGCCTCCAGGTCGGCGTATCCAGCGAAGTGGGTGTGCGAATCAAGCACTTGGCGTGCGAAATCGCTCGCCTCTTGGAGTCAATTCGACCGACTCTGCTGCTTCGGGCAATTAGGCATCCTAACGCATAAGTACCATCATCCGCACACTTTCGCCGCGCAAACGTGTGCGATTTTGTGCATGGTCGAGTACTTGCGTTGCCAAGCAAAGCGTTCTGAGCGATTTGATGAACCAAGTGCAACTTCTCTTGTTCCAATCGGTTGCGCTTTTGGTCGACATTGAGCAGCGGCGGTCATGTCGGCTTGGCACGACGCTTGCAAATGTGACGATTAGGTCCTTCACTCATCCACAGCAAAATGCACCAGGCATTTCTTGAAAGAGGGTCTCGCCATGATCGGCCAAGACTATTTTAACGCACTCATTCAGCAAGTGCGCAATGAACACCGCGAACTTCACCAACGCGTCAAACAAGTTCGTGATCAGTTGGCGGCATTGTGTGGTCCAAGGGTCAGCGCCATCGCGGCTGCTGAAATCCAACAGACGTTGGTAGCCTTGCGTGAGTACGTCGGCCACCACTTTTCGCAAGAGGAAAACGGCGGTTGGGTTGAAGAAGCGGTTGTGCGAATGCCAAGGCTAGCGCATGACCTGACGGTCTTGGAGAGCCAGCATGACCCGTTGTTAAAACGTCTTAACCAACTCATCGACGATGCGCCAAAGGGTGAGTCCTCGTTAGCTTCCTGGAAGCAAACGGAGGATAACTTTAGACGGTTCGTTCGCGATCTTTTCGCACACGAAGCCAACGAAGAGAAAATGATGGAAATCGGGATAAACCAGGAGATCATTTCTTGAGGTGCTGCAAAGTCGCCACGTTCGCAGTAAACCGCGCCAGTGTGTTCGAAATCGTTCGTTTGCACGTCACACGTGTGCTCTTTTGGTGCCACGACGTCGGCCGCAACCATGCGTGTCCTGGAGGATGTCATGTAGATCCTCCCACAACAACTGCCAGCAATAAGAGAGCGATTGCTGGGGAGAGAGGTTGTTTTTGTCAAATTCGTCACGAAGGGACAACCCATTCATAAGGGAGGGACGGCGCGTGGGCTCTCGATTTGGCATTGCCTGCATCCTGCTAACCGCTTCCGCCGGCGGCTGTCAACGCGCTGAAGCGCCGCGCTACGTGTCCAGCAAAGCAGTGCTTGAACTGCCTGATGAACTGCAAGAGAAAATCGTGGGCGAATTGACCAAATACTGCGGAACGCCCGCCAATCCCAAGCTGCTGGGCGACGATACGGTCTCACCGCAACGTCTGCAGCAGGGAGCCCACATTTTTCGGCAGCGCTGTGAGGCTTGTCACGGTGTGGCGGGTGACGGTGCTGGTCCGGCTGCTGAATACATGAACCCCAGCCCGCGAGACTTTCGACCCGGCGTCTTTAAGTTTACGTCCACGGCCTATGGCCAAGAGCCGCTTCGCGACGATCTGGTGCGGTTTGTCCGTAACGGCGGCAAAGGGACAGCGATGCCATCATTTAAGCTGTTGCCGGATGACGACCTGCAAGCTGTGATCGACTACGTGTTGGTGCTTACGCATCGCGGCGAGTTAGAAAGATTGCTGGCGGCTGTAGCGGACGATGAAGGGGAAATTAATCCTGATGCAACCCCAGAGTTGATCGAGAACATTATGTCTCAATGGGCCGAGGCGAGAGACGGCGTAGTGACTCCAATCTCAAAACCGATCCCTTATAGCCTCGAATCCGCAGCGAAGGGCCGGGAGGCATTTTTCACGGAAACGGCCGGCTGTGTGAAGTGCCACGGCGACGACGGCCGCGGGCGCGATATTCCCAACTACATAATTCCTGGCACCGATGAGCCGGTTACCGTCCGTTCTGCGGATCTGACGGCAGGCATGTTCCACGGCGGAGATCGGTCCGAGGATATCTATCGCCGCATTTACGCAGGCATCAATGGAACGCCGATGCCCGGATTTGGCCAAAGTTTTGCGTCGCAGCCGGAAACGCTTTGGCAGCTTGTTCATTACGTGCAATACATCTCGTCGGCGCGCCGCCGCGACGTGATGGAGCACATGCCGACGCTTAAGCGCAATCGCGTGGACGCAAGCGAGGATGCCGTCAAAAAGCCACAAGCCAACAGCAACTCGTTCAAGAAGTCATCGGAAACGAAAGGTCAGAATTCGTTATGACCAACGACCCCGTGCGCGATGAACTGGATCGGCTCAAGGCCCGTGTTGAGCTGCTCGAAAACGCAATGGTCGACGAGGTGCCACTTTCGTTTGAGCCCAAGGACTACTACTTGGGCTACTACGCAACCACGGGATTCTTGCTGGGCTTTCTCGGTGCCTGCACGAGTTTGTTGGCGAATGTGGTCGGCTCTGTTTTTTGGAGCCAGGTTACGGGGAAGGCCCAACATCCGTTGCATCTGATTCAAGTGTATCTCACTTTCCCGTTGGGCGAACAATCGCTCGAAACCGACACGGGGCTGCTTCTGACGATCGGCTGCGTGCTCTACATGGGCACAGGCATGCTTTATGGGATGTTTTTTCAAGTGCTGTTGTCGCGTTTGTTTCCCAACTCAACTTTGCCGGCTCGACTTTTAATCTGCAGCGTATTGGCGATCGGAGTTTGGATCCTGAATTTCTACTTTGTGCTCAGCTGGGTGCAGCCGTTGCTGTTCGGCGGCAACTGGATTGTCACGATGGTTCCACCGTGGGTTGCGGCGGCAACGCACCTCGTTTTCGGCTGGACCATGGCCATTGTGTATCCGCTGGGCGAATTCCATACGTATCGGAGCGACAAGAGGTAACGTCGAGTGCGTTAGCCGATCAGGTGTACGCGACTTTTCTGCCGGTACAGCCGGCCCACGAATATGAAATCCGCTGACGTTCCCAACGCATCCCAGCACGAAGAACTGGTGAACGAACATCTGGTGAAGCTGTATTTCGTCGCCGCGCTATTCTTCTTGTTCGTCTCCATGCTCGCCGGGATTCTGATGGGGCTGCAGTTGATTCGCCATAATCCGCTCCGCGGAATCGAGCTCTTCTCGCCCGGCCGGTGGCGGATGATCCACACCAATGCTATCGCTTACGGATTCTTGGCCAATGCTTTCCTGGGTGCAATTCATTGGGCCATCCCGCGACTCACCATGCGTCCCGTATTGAGCAAGCAGCTTTCGTACTTCATCTTTGCCGCCTGGCAAATCGTTGTGCTGGCAACGGCCGGTGGCATTCTGGTTGGCCAGGCGCAAGGGTTGGAGTGGGGCGAAACCCCCGTGTGGATCGATCCTCTCGCACAAGCCGGTCTGTTGCTGGTCGCCATTAATTTCGGTTGGCCCATCATCCGCGGTAGCGGCCCAATGTACGTGGCGCTGTGGTACTTCATGGCAATGTTTGTCTGGACATTCCTCACCTATGCGATGGGCAATTTCGTCCCCCAGTATTTTGTCTGCGGCACCAGTGCCGGCGCGGTAGGAGGTCTGTTCATTCACGACCTGGTCGGCCTGTTCGTCACGCCGCTCGGTTGGGGATTGATGTATTACTTTGTGCCCATTCTGCTGCGAAAACCAATTTGGAGCCACGGCCTGTCGCTAGTCGGTTTTTGGGGACTCGCGTTCTTTTATCCGCTGCAAGGGATCCACCACTTCCTGTACACTCCGATCCCGATGTTCCTGCAATATGGTGCCGTCATTTCCACGGTCGCTGTGGAATTGGTGGTGATGACCGTCGTGATCAACTTTTTCGGTACGCTCTGGGGCAGCGGCCGTTCCATCGTCACCAACCTGCCGATTCGTTGGTTTTACACCGGCATGGTGTTGTACTTCGTGACCTGCTTTCAATGCGCTCTGCAGGTGACGCTCACGTTCCAGGCGTTGATTCACTTCACAGACTGGGTTGTCGGGCATGCGCATCTGGTCATGTTCGGTGTCTTCAGCCTGTGGCTGTACGGAATCATGACATATTTATATCCACGCGTGCTGCATCGACCATGGGCCAGCCAATCGCTGCTCGAATGGCATTACTGGCTCTCCACGGTTGGAATCGTGGCCATGTTCATCGACCTGACACTCGTCGGCGTATTTCAAGGGTACTGGTGGGCATCTCTGCAGCCGTGGGAGACATCCACTGATGGGTCGTACCCATTTTGGGTCGTGCGCATGTTCGCAGGCCTGATGATGTTCGGCGGACAGCTTTGTTTTATGGCCAACATTTACAAGACGTGGACCACTGCTCCTCTTTCCTCCAACCTCGTTCCAACTCCATCGAGCCATGTTTGAGTCTAAAGCCGGTGTGCTATTGATTGGTGGCCTGGGATTCTTTCTGTTTGCGTTTGTCTCGAACGCGCTGGTGCCGGTCTTTATGTATCAGGGGCTTCCGGAACAGAAGGTGCCAGAGCTTGTGAACGCCAACCTGATGTATGAGTGGGAAGACTTATCGAAGCGATTTCCTGAGCCTTTTAAGAAGCACTTTGGCGAACCGACGAAGGAAAAGGCGGCCGAAGCACTCGCGATGGGTCGTGACATTTATGTCGGCGAGGGCTGCTGGCACTGCCACAGCCAGTTTGTGCGGCCGGTGTCCAACGAATCGAAGCGTTTTGGTCCCGTCGCAAAAACCGAGGAATACCAGAACGAATTGCAGCGTCCGGTACTCTTTGGCACGCGTCGCGTCGGTCCCGACCTGAGCCGCGAGGGCGGCCGCCGCAGCAACGACTGGCATGCAGTCCACTTCTTCCAACCCGAATCCGTCTCCGCCCGTTCGCCGATGCCCGAGTATCCGTGGTTCTTCGACGGCGCGCCCGACAAACCGAATAAACGCGGCCTTGCCATCATGGCGTACGTGCAATGGCTCGGCTCGTGGCTGGAAAGTTTTCCGTACTACGAAGACTACGTTCCGGTGGATGGAATGGATTTGAAGCAGACAATGCCGCCGTTGGACGCTTCTCGTCTGCCTGCGCCACCCGCCAGCGAGTCCTCAGGTGAGGGAGCTACGGAAGGCACGGATGCCGAACCCTCACAAGGGACAGTCCCGGAATCGTTGTCGGAAGAGCCCGAGACAAAGGAGCCCCCATCATGAACGAAACAGCAACGAAGTCTTGCCGCCGGCCGCTGGTGAAGGCGCTTGTCGTGCTATTGTTTCTCGGGCCGTGCTTTCTTGGATTTGGCTCTAAGTTCATTGAGCTGGTTCACGTCTTCCAGGGCGACCCGGAAGGGGCCTTCGCCGTTGCCCCGATTATGAACTATCTGTTAGCCACGACTGGCTTTCTGTTCCTGCTTGGCTGGGCCGCGGCAAATGGCATGTTTCACGACATCGAGCAGCCGAAACAGGAAATGCTGGCCAATGAGGCTCGGCTTGACGACATGGAACGGGCCGGCAATCGGTAAACGCAATTCAAAACTTCAGAATCTTTCCTCCCATGGATCAACTCCCAGAAAACACTGCCGAAGCCGAACACCGCTTCCACAATTACGTCGGAAATCGCATTCCATGGTATGTGCGTTTGATCTGGGTCGGCTTCTGGATCTTTGCCGTGTACTACGCGGTCACATACCTGTTTCCTAATCTGCAATACGAATTGAAATCGCTACTATGAATAACTCGCGCGACGAGTCGTGCTGCGATTATTGCGGCCTGCCGCTCGCCGCCGGATGGTTCCGCCGTCGCGTCCAAGACTCACCCGCCGATACCCAACACACACGTCCCACTCCCCAATACTGTTGCTCTGGATGCAGGCTAGCCGCCGAAATTGCCCGAAAGCGTGGCGACGCCGCTCCTAATGCGTTACTCGCACGATTGGGCTTCGCGATCTTCCTGACGATGAACGTGATCTGCTTCACGATGGTGCTCTGGAGCGGTGATGTCTATGCCGATGGCGATCCGTCCCGCACACAACTGAGTCGTCTCCTCGCCGATATCTTCCGCTACCTGAGTCTGCTCTTCAGTTGGCCCGTGGCATACCTGCTCGCTGGTCCACTCGCCCGCAACGCCTGGCAGCAATTGCGGCGCGGGGCGGCGGCCACCGATTTTCTGCTCGTCTCAGGAGTAGCGGCGGCCTTCATTTATTCCACAATCTCTGTGCTGCGCGGACAGGGTCATGTTTACTTCGAGGTCGGCTGTGTGGTGCTGGTCTTCGTCACGCTCGGGCGCTGGTTGGAAACCACTGGCAAGCAGCAGGCGAACGCCGCGCTCGATGCGCTTGTTAAGTTGCTGCCAAAAGAAGTCCGCCGGATCGTGGGCCGAGGCGAGGAGTTTGTACCGCTCGATCAGATTGTGCCGGGTGACTGCCTGCGTCTGTTACCTGGCGAACGCGTGCCAACGGACGGTCGCGTTGTCGCTGGGCAAGCTGCCGTCGACGAGCAACTCGTTAATGGCGAGAGTCAGCCATCGGTCAAGGGGTTGAACGATTCTGTCCATGGCGGCACTCTGAACCTCGACGGTGAACTCGTAATTGAAGCAACTGCTTCGGCAAGTGAAGGAACGCTGCAACGACTTGTCGAAGCCGTCGCCGAAGCGCGGCGCACTAAAGGCCGCCACCAGGCATTGGCTGAAAAGCTGGTGACCTGGTTCCTTCCCGCTGCAATCCTCGTCGCACTGGGAGCGTTCGCCTATCACACGCACTTTCACAGCCTCCAACAAGGGC
>SXGT01837394.1_pt1 | contig 17572 bp, 12 predicted proteins | sample 3176221 | NCBI WGS metagenome assembly SXGT01 (sample SAMN11356862, study PRJNA531348) | freshwater metagenome | isolation source: freshwater sample F1-120 | place: China: Fuxian Lake, Yuxi | collected 2017-12-25
AGACGCGCTGCTGGCGTTCCCGGGCGCGTCGATCGTGGTCAGCCACGACCGCTGGTTCCTTGATCGCATCGCGACGCGCATCGTGCACCTCGACGGCAGCGGCGACGTGCGCGTGCACCAAGGCGATCTGTCGCTGCTGCTCGAACGGTTGGCGGCGGAGGCTGCCGCGGTGGCCGCGGCGAAGTCGAAGGCCGAGGCCGCTGCGAAGCAGAAGGCGCAGGCGGCAGCCGCGGCGGCTGCGGGCGGCAGCAAGCCGAAGAAGCTCAGTTCGCGCGAGCAGCAGGAACTCGCGGAACTGCCGGCGAAGATCGAAGTCGCCGAACGCGAACTCGCCGCGGTCGACAAGGGGCTGCAGGATCCGGCCGTCTACACGGCCGCCGGGCGCGCGCGCTACGACGAGCTGACGAAGCAACGGCAGGTATTGCCGCCCAGGATCGCCACGCTCTATGCGCGCTGGGAAGAACTGGAAGCGATCGCCGAGCAGATGCGCAGCTGACGCTCTGGCTACCGCGCGTCCCCGACGATCACTGCGGCAGCACGGGCGGCGTGAACTCGACCTTGCCGGTCAGCGTTTCGAGGAACGCGACGATCTGGTCGATTTCGGCGTCGGTGATGCCGCGATCCATGAGCATCGGATCCTTGTGCTTGTTGTCGATGCCGCCCTTGCACATCAGTGCGACCGCTTCGCGCAACGTCGCGACGCTGCCGTCGTGGAAGTAGGGCGCGGTCTTCGCCACGTCGCGCAGCGTCGGCGTCTTGAACGCGCCGGTCTTCTCCGGGTTGTCGAACGCGGTCTTGCCGGCGGCGCCGACATCCGGCTTCTCGGCAGTCATGCCGATGCCGACGTTGTGGAACAGCTTGTCGGTGAACAAGGGCGGCTGGTGGCAAACGTTGCAGCCCGCCTTGCCGGCGAACAGCTCGTAGCCCGCCTTGGCCGCCGGCGAGATCGCCGTGTCGTCCCCGGCCGCGAAGCGGTCGAACGCCGAGTTGCCGCTGCGCAGGTGTCGCAGGAAGGTTGCCAACGCCTGCACGACGTTCGCTTCGCTCGGCGGGGCCGTGAACGCTGCTTGGAAGGCCTTCTCGTAGGCGGGCACCGCTGCCAGCTTCTTGGCCGCGTCCTCGGGCTTGCCACCGATCTGCGCCTTCCACGCGGCGCCCACGTTGCCTTCGAGTGATTTGGCGCGACCGTCCCAGTACAGCCGGTCGAGGTAGCCGACGTTGTGCATCGTCGGCGAGTTGCGCGTGTTCATGCCGCCGTCGTCCTTCTTCGAGGTGGCGCGCTTGTCGGTGAACGCTTCTTCGGGGAAGTGGCAGGAAGAGCACGACATCGCGCCGGTGCCCGACAAGCGCGGATCGAAGAACAGCTGCTTGCCGAGTTCGTACTTGGCGGCCGAGTACGGGTTGTCGGCGGCCTCGACGAGTTTGGCCTTTTCCAGACCGAGCGGGGCTTTCGACGGGTCGACGGGCGTCTTCGGCGCCGCTTTCGACGTGTATGCGGCGAACAGGGCGAGGACGGCAAGCGTGGCAAGGGTGCGCATGGTGGGGCTCCAGGGTTTGGTGCGCATGGTAGCCCGGCAGGCGGCCGATTTCGCCGCGGGCATGCCGTGCAGTCGGGTTTGTGGCGAGGTGCACGGTCTTGCCTTGGCAGGCGAAATTTGCTGTTGTGTACGTATGTACCCAGTTACACGACGCCTCCGGAGGTTGCCATGACTGCGTGCCACGAGGCCGAGCGCGCTCTGTTGGCGGCGATCGAAGCCGGCGGCGCTGGCGTTCTGCGGTTTGGCCACCGCGAGCACTTGCAGATCACCTTCGCGTTGTTGCACGAGACGGCGGATCTGGCGGCGGCGGCGGCGCGGCTGCGCATCGCGTTGCGGCGTTTTGCAGCCAACCGCGGCGCGCCCGAGCGCTACCACGAAACGTTGACCTGGGCGTGGCTTGTCGTCGTCGATGAACGGCGTCGGCAGGTGCCGGAAGCGACGTTCGACGAGTTGGTGGCTCGATTCCCCGAGTTGCTGGATGCCGAACACGGGGCGCTCGCGGCCCACTACGACGTGCCGGCGATCACCCGCTGCGCCAGGGCCCGTTCCGGGTTCGTGTTGCCGGGAGGTTCCCGATGAGCAAGAGCAAACGTCCGGTGGCCGAGGCGAAGCGGGGCACGTCGGTGCAGCGCGTGCAGACCGGCGTCAAACTGGAGAAGCGCATCCTGCTGGTGCTGAAGGCGCTCGCGGGCAGCCTGGACCTGACGCTCGGCGATCTGCTCGAAGGCATCATCCTGCACGCGTTCGACGGCAAGACGCCGTTCTCGGCGGCGACGCTGGCGAAGGTGCGCGCTCTGCGCGGCGTCTACGGACTCGACCTCACCGCCGCCGACAGCCATCGACTCATCGACACCGACAGCGAACGCTGACGGCGGTTCGCGTCACTGCGCGCGGCGCAGTTGGCGGGCGGCGCGCAGGTAGGCGCGGTCGCGCGTCAACTCGTAGGCGAGCATCGCGTCGCGCACGAGGTCGCCGCGGCTGGGCGCGCGATCGACGACGGGATCGAAGCCCGCCTCGACGGCCTTGCTCTCGGCGGCCTTGGCGTCGCTCTTGCGGGCGCTCGCTTCGGCGGCGCGCACTTCCCGTTCTTTCTTGGTGACAGCGGCCTGCAGGCCACGTTCCTGGTTGGCGAGAGCCAGCGCTTCCGCCGAGTCCTTCTCCGCCTTGACGATGTCGTCGATGGTGAGCCCGTCCTTCTCGACCTGGAACACCGACTTCTTGGCCAGCACCAGTTCGCCACCGACGATGCGGATGTGGTAGCCCTCGGCGTCTTCCGCCAGCAGGACGCCTTCAATCGCGTCAGGCGAACTGCCGGCAGCGGCGTTCTTCTCAGCGGCAGGGTCGGACAGCCAGAACTTGTCGGCCTTGGCCGGGAGCGCGAGCAGCAGCGCGCAGGCGGAGATCGAGAGGATGCGCATGCAACCAGGGTAGCACACGCGATGCCAGGTGGCCGGTGGGGGTCGGGCACTGGTGAGTGGACGCCATGCGAAGTGTCGGTGACACTGGCTTCTCCATGCGCTGCCTCGTCGCGTCGTTTTGTGTGGTCGGCCTTCTCCCTGCCCAGAACCAGGAGCGCCCGCCGCACACCATGCTGTTCGACGGCGTGTCGTTGGCGGGCTGGCGCGGTGACCCCGCGGTCTGGAAGGTCAAGGACGGCTGCCTCGTCGGCTCGACAGTCGGCGTCGACATCGCCGCGAACACGTTCCTCGTGCTCGATGGCAAGGAGCCAGGCGACTTCGAGTTCTACGCCGAAGTCCGACTCGAAGGCGACAACAACAGCGGCGTGCAGTACCGCAGCCGCGAGTTGCCTGGCGGTGGCTTCAAGGTCAATGGCTACCAGTGCGACCTGCACCCGGCCGCGAACTACACCGCGATGCTCTACGACGAAGGCGGTGCGGGCATCGTCGCCCAGCGCGGGCAAGCGGTGGCGTGGCGTGACGCGGGGCGCGAAGCCCTCGGCGGCGTCGCCGCAGTGAAGGCCGTCGACCTCTCCACCTGGCACACGCTGCGCATCGTTGCGTGCGGTGATGTGGTGTGGCACGAACTGGACGGCAAGGTCGTCACCGTGGTGCGCGACGAACGCAAGGACGCGCCGCGCCGCGGCGTGCTGGCGTTGCAGGTGCATCGGGGGCCGGCGATGACGGTGGCGTTCCGCAAGCTGGCGCTGCGCGAGTTCCCGAACCGCGACGCGATGGCGGCGCACGTGCCGTTGCCGTTGGCGTACAGCGCGTTGTTGAAGGCGCAGGAGCAGAAGCCGGCCGCGTCGGGGCCGGTGCCGCAGTGGCTGTGGGATGCGAGTCCCGGCGCCGATGAAGAACTGTTCTTCCGCCGCTCGTTCGCGCTGCCGGCCGTGCCGGCAGCGGCGCGGCTCGCCGTGTCGTGCGACAACCACTGCCGCATCTACGTGAACGGTGCGAAGGTCGGCGAAGGGGACGACTGGGCGGCGCCCATCGTGCTCGACAAGGTGCCCGGTCTCGTCGCCGGCGACAACGTGCTCGCCGTGCACGGCTGGAACGCGGGTGGGCCGGCGGCGCTGTCGGTGCGGTTGTCGTGGCAGCAGGACGGCAAGGAACAGGTGTTGGTCAGCGATGCGGCGTGGACCTGCAGCGCGGACGATCCCGACGGTTGGAACACGGCCGCGTTCGCGGGCACCGGCTTCGCGAAGGTGCGTGTGCTCGGCGCGCTCGGTGACGTGCGCTTGCCGTGGTCGGGCACGCACGGTGTCGATGCGCTCGGTCGCGGCGGCGATCCGATGGCGCCGCAGGTGGCCCTAGTGGCAACCGATGTGGACTACCTTGGCGGCGGCCCGAGCGACTCGGTGCTGCGCTTGCTCGAGGTGCCGCGCTCGCTCGGTTCGTGGGTGGCGTTGGCGACGGACGCCAAGGGTCGCGTCTACGCGGCAGCGCAGGGCGGTGGCCTGTTCCGGGTGCAGCCGGCGACGAAGGCGGGGGAGTCGTCGACGATCGAACGCGTGCCCGTCGAGTTGACCGGTGCGCATGGGTTGTTGTGGTGGCGTGATTCGCTCTATGCGGTCGTCAACGAACGCAACGCCGGCCTCTACCGGTTGCGCGACACCAACGGCGACGACGTGCTCGACGCCAGCGAGTTGCTGCAGAAGCTCGAAGGCGGCGGTGAGCACGGCCCGCACTCGGTCGTCGTATCTCCGGACGGGGAGCACCTGCTGGTGGTGTGCGGCAACCACACGAAGCTGCCGCCGCTCGCGGCGAGCCGCGTGCCGATGAACTTCGCCGAAGACCGTCTGCAGCCGCGCCTCGAAGACCCGCACAAGTACTGGGAGGGCATCTCGCCGCCCGGCGGCTGGGTCTGCCAGTGCGACGCCGACGGCAAGAACTGGGAACTGATCACCTGCGGCTTCCGCAATCCGTACGACATCGTCGTGCTGAGGACGGGCGGCGTCGTGGTCTTCGACGCCGACATGGAGTGGGACCTCGGCCTGCCGTGGTACCGGCCGACGCGCATCCTCGCCGTGCACAGCGGCGTCGACTACGGCTGGCGCATCGGCAGCGCCAAGTGGCCGACCGACTACCCCGAAGCGCTGCCCGCGGTGCAGGACATCGGGCCGGGCTCGCCGACCGGCATGGCGGGCGTCTACGACGGGTATGCGCAACGCGACCACTATCTCGCGCTCGACTGGACGTTCGGCGTGATCTACCGCGATGGCACTCCCTGGCTCAGCGGCGCGCCCTTTCCGGTGACGGACGTCGCCGTGGTCGCGGGCGCCACCTACGTCGCCACGGGCGGTCGTGGCTTGCCGTCGACGCTGGTGCGCGTGCCGTCCGGCCACAACAACGAATCGCCGCCGTTCATCGGTCGGCGGCCGGGGCCGTACTGGCAGGACATGGACCCATGGCGGAGCGAGGACACCCGGACGGTGGAAGCGACGCTCGGTGGCTTGGATGGTCAGGTTGCCGGTGAGGCCCTGCGCATCGCCGGTGTCCATGCGCGCATCGCGCTCGAACGGCGACCGGTCGAGCAATGGCGCGCCGTGGCCTTGGCCGTGCAACCGCAGGCGCCGACGCGTTCCCTCGCCGGCCTGTTGGCGCTGGCGCGCCAAGGTGCGCCGGACGACCGCGCGCCGCTGCTCGCGGCAATCGCCAGGCTGCCCTTCACGGCCCTGACGCACCTCGACCGCATCGCCTGGTTGCGCGTGCACGCCCTCGCCCTGATGCGCCTCGGACCCGTCGACGACGCGACGCGCGCGCTGGTCGCGCAGCGACTGCTGCCGCTGTTCCCGACCGGCAACGAACGCCAGGACGCGGATCTCGCCGAACTGCTCGCCTACGCCGACGCGCCCGGGCTGCTCGACAAGCTGGTGCCGGCGCTGGCGCCGCTGCAGCCGTCGCCGGTGCCGGAGTGGGCCAGGATCGCCGAACGCGGCGACGTCTATGGCGATCAGTACGGTGGCGTGATCCGCGCCATGGTGAAGGCGATGCCGCCGATCGGCCAACTTGCGATCGCCGATGCGCTGCGCACGGTGAAGCACGGGTGGACGCTCGAACAGCGGCGCGCGTACTTCACGTTCCTCGCGGCGGCGCGCAAGCAGAAGGGCGGCGCCTCCTACGATGGTTTCTTGAAGCGCATGATCGATGCGGCATGGGCGACCTGCTCGCCGGCCGAACAACAGGAACTCGCCGCGCTGGTCGGCATGGCGAAGGCCGATGCGCCGAAGTTCGCCTCGACGCCGCCCAAGGGCCCGGGCCGCGATTGGACGATGGCCGACGCCGACGGCATCGTGCGCGACGGTTTCGCCGGGCTCGACCTCGAGCGCGGTCGCAACCTGTTCCACGCTGCGAGCTGTGCGTCGTGCCACTACTTCGCCGGCGAAGGCGGCAACCACGGCCCCGACCTCACCAGCCTCGGCAACAAGTTCACCGCCCGCGACGTGCTCGAAGCGATCTTCGAACCGAACAAGGTCGTGAGCGACCAGTTCACCGGCCAGGTGCTGACCAAGAAGGACGGCAGCACGTTGTTCGGCCACGTCACCAAGGGCCACCACGGCGACGTCGAGGTCTATGAGGTGATGCCGGCCGCGGCCGATGCGCAGCTCGTGCGCGTGCCGGTTGCCGACGTGCAGAAGGTCGAGAAGTCGCCGCTGTCACCGATGCCGGCCGATCTCGTCGACCGCTTGTCGCGCGACGAACTGCGCGAACTGGTCGCGTTCCTGCTGTCGCGTGGGCAGGGCCGCACGGGCAAATGACCGCGGCGGGCCGCTACTTGGCAACGCAAAGTAGAGGCGGTAGCTTCGCGGCCATGTTCCCCCCTGGAGCCTACTGGCTGGGTCTCTGCGCGGTCGTGTTCGCCGCCGACGCGACGGCGCAACGGCGTGTGCCGCTGCCGACGCCGGACGATGTGACGCTGGTCGAAGACGTGCAGTACGCCGAGGGCTTTGCGCGCGAGCCGCGCCGCAACCGGCTCGACCTCTACGTGCCCAAGCGCGTGGCGAAACCGCCGCTGGTGATGTTCGTGCACGGGGGCGCCTGGACCGGCGGCAGCAAGGAAGGCTGGGGGCGTCTCGCGCACGGTCTCTGCGCCCGCGGCTTTGCCTTCGCCGCGATCAACACGCAGATGAACCCCTTCGCCGAGCCGAGTGACATGGTGGCCGACTGCGGCCGCGCCATGAAGTGGTTGCATGACCACGCCGGCGAACACGGTTTCGACGGCGAGCGGTTGTGGATGATGGGCCACAGCTCCGGTGCGCACCTGGTGACGTGGCTCGCCTTCGACGAAGCGCGCCTGGCTGCGAGCGGGGTGCCGCGGGCCGCGGTGCAGGGCGTGATCGGACTCTCGGGTGTCTACGAGATGCGTTCGCGCCACCTGGTGTTGGACAAGGTGTTTGGCGAGGACCCGGCGATCCGGCGCGATGCGACGCCGCTGGTGCACGTTTCGCCGGGCGACCCTCCCGCCTACCTGCTGTGGGGCGAGCACGACATGGCGTGCCTGTCGTTGTGCGGTCGCATGCTGCAGCATCGATTGCAGGAAGTGGGCGTGCCGGTGGCTGCGAGCGAACTGCCCGGCGCCGACCATGTCGGCTACGTGCTGCACCTCGGCGCGCCCGGCGAGCCGGTGCTCGACGCGATCACGGCCTTCCTGCGGAAGCCGCCGCCGGCGCCGCCGCGCGTCGTCGCCGAAGCCGTCGTGCCGACGACGGGCACGTTGGCGGCGACGCTGCCTTGCGAGTGGGTCCGCGGCACGGCACCGGCGCGCGCGAGCTGCGTGTGGCTGTGTCGCAGCGACGACGAACGCACCATCGCGCGCGCCATGGTGGATGCCATGCTGCCGCACCGCGTCGCGTTCGTGATGGTCGATGCCAAGGACGCGCTGCCGGCCGCGGTGGCGCAGACGTTCCTCGAGTTGCGCCGCAAGGCGATCGCGCTCGGTTTGCCGGCGCCGGAGTTCCTCGGCGGGCTCGGTGAGTCCGGGCTGCTGGCGGCGACGACGTCGCTCGGCGTGAACGATGGTCTGCGCGGTCGCATCGTGGTCGGCAGTCCGCTGGGCTTCCTGTCGATCGGCAAGGCGCGGCCGGGGCAGGTGGTGCCCGACGTGCCCGGCCTGCTCGCCGCCGGCACCGGCGCCCGTCCGTCCCTGCTGTTGGTCACCGGCGAACTCGACGCCAAGGTCGTGCGCAACGAATGCCTGCAGATCGCGATGGTGCTCGGCAGCAAGGGCGTCGCGGTGCACATGGTCGAAGTGCCTGACCACGACTCGCCGTTGACGTGGCGGCGACTCGGCAGCAAGGACGATGTGATGGCGCCGATGCTGCGTGCGTTCCTGGTGCCCTGAAGTCAGGGCGCGGCGGCGACCAGGACCGGAACCGGCAACGACCAGCCGTGCGTGCGGCAGGCTTCGACGAACGCGCGCTGCATCGTGCGGCGCAGCGTGAAGTACGACGCGGCGGCGCCGCCTTTGCAGGCAACGATCGCGACGAGCTCGAGGCCTTGGTTGCTCACCGCGGCGAAGCGCACCTGCACGTCGAGCACCAGGTCGGCGGCCACGGCTTCGGCGATGGCCGTGCGCACCGCGGTTTCGAGCCGTTCGCGCACGACGGTGGTGACGTCGGCCAGGCGGTCGCGTCCGACCACGAGCGACGATTCGACGACGAAGCCGCGCGACAGGTTGCGCGGCGCGAGGCCGAGGAACTGCACGGTGGGGTAGCTGCGTTCGGTGCCGAGATGCTCGACGACGACGACTTCGGGGGTCTGCACGCGCACCGGACCCATGCTGCCGTCGGCCAGCAACACGATGTCGCCAACCCGGCACGGGAACCACGGTTCGTCGGCGCCGCACGGCCGCGACCGTTGGCCGACCAGGAACTGCACCGGCACGCGCAGCACGCCACCCTGCAGGTCGGGGTTCTCCAGCCGCGTGTAGAAGCGCAGCGCCGCGATCCGGTACGGCAGGCCATCGACGACGATGCGCTCGCCTTCGCGCACGCCGCCGACGTTGAGCAGCAACCGCAGCTGTTCGAAGAACTGCGGCAGCATGCGCATCACCACCCAGCCCGCCCCGAGCAGGAACACGATGCCGATCGCGAGCAGGAACCAGTCGTTGCGCGCGTACGGAACCACCAGGGTGGCGGCGATCGCGGTGATCGCGGCCAGCAGCCGGAACAGCACCTGCACCAGCCGCACCGAGAAACCACGGCTGCGGCTGCGACCGGTCAGGCGATCGCCCAGGAAGCGCAGTCCGAAGAACACGGTGACGAAGACCACGGCGCACAACACGAGGCTGCGACCGCTGTCCTGCACGAAGTCCTGCATGACCTCGGTCGCCACCTGCAGCATCGAACGTTGCCTTTCTTCGAGCTGGCCCTGGTTCGCCTGCAGGATCAGGATCTCGTCGTTGAGCGCACCGATCGCCGGTTGCCATCGTTGCCGCAGTTCCTGGTCGGCGAGGTCGCGAGCCGGACTGTTCGGCGGCAGCAGCCCCCGGGTGCGTTCGGTGGCGCGTTGCGCCGCTTCGGCGAGCAGCTTGCGGGTCTGCAGGATGTCGATGCGCGCCTTGAGTTCCGAGATCTGGCGCGGACCGGCGGTGGCGTCCTTGAGGTGTTGCAGGGCCGGCCGCAGCAGTTCCTCCAGCTGTTCCTGCAGGTCGAACTTGTGCTCGGTCGGCGCCTCGAACTGCTGCACGTCGAGGCGGGCGACGAGCCCGGCAAACTGCCAGCGCAGCGACTTGAGTTCGGCGTCGAGGGTGGCGGTGGCGGCGGCATCGGCGCCCAGGTGGGCAGCGGCGCGCGCCTGGGTCTTGCTCGCGATCGACGTCGCCAACCGTTCCAGGGCTTCGGCGGTGGTCGCGTCGAGGGTGGTGGGCACCGTCGGCGGCTGCAGCGTGTTGCCTTGTGCCGCCGTCGAACCGAGCAGGAATGCGATGCTGAGGCAGACGAGCCGGAGTGCGTTCAGGACGGACATGCCGGGACGGTAGTGCTTCGTTCCCGTCGAGGCACGCGCACCCGATCGCGGGCCGGGGGATCACGACGTCGGGCTGCATCGTCAGGCGCACGGTGCGGCGGCGACGCGGGGCCGCCAGCAGGTTCTGGCTTCGAACAGCAGGCCGGCTACACCAATGCCACCGATGAGCGAGATCTCGACGAAACCTCCGAGCGGCATGCGCGACTTCCTGGCTCCCGACGTGGCGCGGCGGCGCCATGTGCTCGGCGTGGTGCAGCGGGTCTACGAGTCGTTCGGTTTCGTTCCGCTCGAAACGCCGACGATCGAGAACCTGACGACGCTGCTCGGCAAGTACGGCCCGGAAGGCGACCAGCTGCTGTACCGCATCCTGCACCGCCGCGAAAAGCTGCAGCGCGCGCTCGCCGCCGGCACTGCCACCGAACTCGACCTGTCCGACGAGGGGCTGCGCTACGACCTGACGGTGCCGCTGGCGCGTGTCGTCGCCAACTACCGCGACTTGCCGGCGTACTACAAGCGCTACCAGATCCAGCCGGTGTGGCGCGCCGACCGTCCGGCCAAGGGCCGCTTCCGCGAGTTCTGGCAGTGCGACGTCGACATCACCGGCACCGGCAGCGTGGTCGCCGATGCCGAAGTGTGCGGTGCGGTTGCCGCCGTGTTGCAGGGACTCGGGTTCACCGAGTTCACCGTGAACGTGAACCACCGCGAACTGCTGCGGGCGTTCGTGCTCGCGGCGGGGCTCGCCCCCGAACAGGAAGCGCCGGCGCTGATCGCGCTCGACAAGCTGGACAAGATCGGCCGCGACGGCGTGCTCAAGGAACTCGGCGAGAAGGGGCTCGGTGCGGCCGGCGAGGCGCTGCTCGGCTCCCTCGAAGCGGCGCGGGCGCCGGATGCCCTGGCCCGCTTCGCGGCGGCGCCCGGTCCGTTCCAGCAGCCCGCCGTGGCGCTGCAGGCGCTGTTCGCGGCGGCGGCGCCGGGGCCGGCGGCGAAGCATCTCGTGTTCGACCCGACCCTGGCGCGTGGCCTCAGCTACTACACCGGTCCGATCTTCGAGATCACGTGTGCGGGGCTGGCGGGCTCGATGGGTGGCGGCGGTCGCTACGACAACCTGATCGGCATGTTCCGCAAGCAGGGCGTGCCGGCGGTCGGCTTCTCGCTGGGACTCGAACGCATCCTGCTGGTGATGGAAGAGCGGGGCATGTTCCCGGCCCTCGCCACCGGGCCGCAGGTGCTGCTGTGTCGCATGGCCGAAGTGCCGGCGGCGGCGGCGATCGCGGTGGCGACGCAGTTGCGGGCGCAGGGCCTGCGCGTCGAAGTCTTCGCCGACACGCCGGCGATGGGCAAGCAGCTCAACTACGCCAACACCCTCGCGGCCCCGTTCGCCGCGATCCTCGGCCCGACCGAGTTCGCCGCCGGCACGGTGGCATTGAAGGACCTGCACAAGGGCGAGCAGGTGTCGCTGCCGGTCGGCGATGTCGCGCGCGAGATCGCCGCGCGGTCGTGACCAGCACGGGGCAGTTGGGTGGTGGATCGCCACCCGGCACCGCTCCAAGATCCAACCCGTGAGCCACGACGCCGCGAACGCCAACGCCGAGCCGCTGCAGCCCGAGGAGCTGCAACTGGTGACCCAGCTGCTTGCCGGCCTGGCGGACGAAGCGACGGCACGCGCGCAGGCGGCGACCGCCGCGGTGCAGCACCAGTTGGAGAGCCTGCGCCTGTTCGGGCAGTTGTTGGGTCGGTATCCGTCGCCGCTCGAGGACCAGGTGCTCGACGGCCGTCGGCGTGGACTCGACACGCTGGTCGAGAACCTGGTGACGACCGACACCGCCGCGTTCCCGTTCCGGGCGCCGACCCAGGCCCTGGTCGGTCGCGCCATGAACATGGCGCAGATCAACTTCCTGCGCATGGTCTGGCACCTGAGCGGTGGGCTCAAGGATGCAGCGCGGGCCGCATGCCTGCGCGAAACGGCGGCGCTGCGCTTGCGGGCGAGTGTGCACTGCCGGTTGATCGAGGAGGTGCTGGCCGACGTCGTCACCGACCCGACGATCGAGCGCCGCGTGCGCGCGCAGGGCGTGCGCAACCTGGCGCAGTTGTGGGGCAATCGGCTGACGTGGCGCGTGCACACGTTCTTTCCGTTGCTGGCGGCCACCTGGGAAGCGCGCCAACGCGTGCGCGTGGTCGGCGGCTCTTTGCTCGGCAGTTCCGAGCTGATGCAGCTGCTCGCTTGCGGCGGCGAGCCCGAGTTCGTCGATCTGTTGCTCGACCAGGACTATGGCGAAGTGGAGGTGGCCGCGTTCCGCGAGTTCTTGTTCGGCACCTCGTCGGAGGAGCTGGAACGGTTGGCGTTGCGCATGGCGAACGCCGGCTTGTCGAGCATCGAACTGGACGCCCGCATCGACGGCGCCGAACGCGATGCAGGTTCGATCCTCTTCGAGTTCTTCCGGGCGCGGCACATCGCGTGTGGTGCACGGCGGGCAGCCGGATTGCCGGGACCACGCCACACCGCCGAGGGCTACGTCATGCTGGCATGGCTGTTGCGGCAAGCCGACGCCGGCTGAGTCGTCCGTGGCTTTGGGTCGGCGCGAAACAGGTCGGCGCACTGTCGCGTAGTTGCGATGGTTACGTTCGGCGCCAACGGCGGTTCCTCGGCCTAGAGCCCGTTGTCGAGGGCAGTCTCACTGTGGTTGCGGCGCCCCTGGTATGCTTCCCGGCCTCGTCGCTCCGCCCGCCCAACGAACTCCATGAAGTTGCGCCACGTCCTTGCCGGCCTCGCCGGCGTGTCGTTCTCGTTGTCCTCGCCAGCGCAGGGCATCGACCCGATCGGTCGCGTGCATCCTGCCGCCCAGCCGCTCGCTGCCATCGCACGGTTGCCGGTGCCGGCGATCGACCTAGCGACGATCGCGCTCGAGGACGAACAGCGGCGCAGCAACGGACAGCCGGCGCGCTTCGCGATCCCGTTCCCGGTCAGCGCCGATCCGACCACGCACGGCACCTGGGAGCAACTCGATGCGACGTGGTCGCTATGGCGCCTCCGCATCGACGCACCGAACGCGAGCCACGTGAATCTCGGCTTCGGTGACTTCCACCTGCCGGCAGGGGCACGGTTCATGGTGTATGCCAGCGACTACTCCGACATCGTGCGGCCGTTCGACGCCGAGGACCACACGCCGACGGGGGCGCTGTGGACGCCGGTCGTCAGGACAGCCGGGATCGTGGCCGAACTCTACGTGCCGACGCTGTTGCGGCCGCAGGCGCGGCTCACGCTCGTCCAGGTGGGATCGGGGTACCGCTTCTTCGGCGCTGGCGCGGTCGCGGGCGGCGTCGATGGCAGCGGCACGTGCCAGGTCGATGTCGTGTGCCCGCAAGGAGCGCCATGGCTCGAGGAGATTGGGTCGGTCGCGGCGATCTCGTCGGGCGGCTCGATCTTCTGCTCCGGCTTCATGGTCAACAACACGTCGTTGGACCGGAAGAACTACTTCATGACGGCGCACCATTGCGGCGTCACCGCGGGCGTCGCACCGAGCCTTGTCGTCTACTGGAACTACCAGGAAGCGACCTGCGGCGGCACCGGCGCGCCGCTGTTTCAGTTCAACACCGGGTCGACGTTGCGCGCCTCGTGGGCCAATTCGGACTTCACGCTGCTCGAGTTGACGAGCGCGCCGAACCCGGCGTTCGGCGTCACCTATGCCGGTTGGAACCGCAACACCGCGAACGCGACGTCGGCGGTCGGCATCCATCATCCGAGCGGCGACAGCAAGAAGATCTCGTTCGAGTACAACCCCACGATCACCACGTCGTACGGCAGCGGCAACCAGCCGGGCGACTCCACGCACGTGTGCGTGATCGACTGGGATCTCGGCACCACCGAGCCAGGATCGTCGGGCTCGCCGCTGTTCGATTCGAACCACCGTGTGATCGGCCAGCTGCACGGCGGCGGGTCGGCGTGCGGCAACAACTTCGCCGACTGGTATGGCAAGTTCTCGGCGTCGTGGACGGGGGCTGGCACCGCGGGGACGCGCTTGTCGAACTGGCTCGATCCGATCAGCAGCGGCGTCACCGTGCTCGACACCCTGGTGCCGGTGCAGGCGACGGCCACGAGCTTCGGCAGTGGTTGCTACAACACGCGCGCCAGCTTCGTGCAGACGTTCGCCGCCAACACCTTCGACCTCGCCGGCACCGCGGCCGTGGCGAACGTGCTCGCGTTCACGCCGACCACCAACGGGTACACGGTGCAACCGGGGGCCAGCGCGTGGTTCACGCCGGTTTCGCCAAGCCTCGGGCTCGCCGACGAAGCCTTGGCGACGCTGAACCTGCCGTTTGCTTTCTCGTCGCCGGGCGGCACCACCAGCGTCGTGCGCATGTGCAGCAACGGCTTCCTGTGGTTGAACGGAACGTCGACCGACACCGACCCGACGCCGACGTTCGTCGAGTTGTGCTTCGCGGCGGGGCGCTTCGCTCCGTTCTGGCAGAACCTGAATCCGGCGGGTGGTGGCAGCACGCACTTCGACGTCGATCCGAGCGGCCAGGCCGTCTACTTCACCTGGGACGACGTGCCTGGTGTGCCGGCGGGCGGGCCGGGGGCCGGCAACACGTTCCAATTGGTGCTGCGCAGCAACGGCGCCGTCGAGTACCGCTATCGCGAGATCCAGAACCAGTCGGGCACGTGCGTCGTCGGCTACAGCAAGGGCGCGGCGTTGCTGGCGCTCAACATCGACATCTCGACGGCGATGCCGATCACGGTCGGGCTCGATCTCAATCCGCTGTCGTGGAGTGCTCTCAACCGGCCGATCATCGGCACGACGCAGACGCTCAACCTCGGCAACATCGCCAGCCCGGCGACGAGCATCGGTCTGGCCTTCATCGGCTGGTCGCAGCATCCGTTCCCGGTGGACCTGGTGATCGTTGGCGCGCCGGGCTGCTTCCTGCACATCCCGGCGGCGGTGATCGAGGCCTACCTGGTCGGTGGCAGCACATTCCCGTGGGGACTGGGGATTCCGGCCAACCCGGCGTTGTCGGGAGTCGAAGTGTTCACGCAGGGCGCGCTGCTGGCGAACGGCGTCAATCCGTTCGGGTTGCTCACCGCCAACGCCGTGAAGTTGAAGATCGGCCTCTACTGAGTGGCCATGGTGGCGGGCTACCGCAGCGGCGCCAGCAGTCGGGCGCGCTGCGGCAAGAGGTCGATCGTCACCGGCCCCACGCCGCCGAAATCGCCGTCGATCTGGAACGGGGCGTCGCCGCCGATCGTGACGCTGTCCACCGTGCGCAGCACGAGGTTGTTGCCGTCCGCGCGCATGCGATGCACGAGTCCGCGCAGGCCCTGGCCGATCCAGGCCAGGCGCGAGCGCTGGCGGAAGCACAGCACGTGCAGGCGACCGCTGTCGATGTCCACATCCTTCGGCAGCATCACCACGCCGCCGTAGTTGCGCACGCGGGTGACCAGGATCGAGCTGCAGCCGGCGATCACTTCGCCGTTGGCGAAGGTCGCCTGCAACGAGAACGACGGCCAGTGCCGGACCGTGTGCAGGATCGGGCCGAGCCACTTGTGCTTGCCGAGCGTGCCGGTGCGCACCTGGTGCAGGCGTTGCACCACGGCGCCATCGACGCCGACACCGCAGAACAGCAGGAAGCGGCGGTCCTGGCAGCGGCCGATTGCGAGTTCGCGCACGTGGCCCGCGGCGATGACCGCGGCGGCCGCTTCGATCTTCTTCGGCAGCTTCAGTTCGAGCGCCAGCACGTTGGCGGTGCCGACGGGCAACACGCCGAGCGGCCGCGTGACGTCGGGCATGCCGTTGAGCACTTCGTTGACGGTGCCGTCGCCGCCGAGGGCCACGAGCGCATCGAACGGTTCTTGGCCAGCGGTCTTGGCGCGCGCCGTGGCATCGCCCGCCGCGGTGGTCAAGTGCACTTCGGTGCGCACGTCCAACGCCTGCAGCGCCGCTGCCAGGCGTGGGGCGAGCACGCGGCCCCGACCGCCGCCGGAGATCGGGTTGGCGATCAACAACACGCTGCGGGGTGACGTCGGGCTTCCGTTCACGGCTCGGTCCGGCAACCATACGGCAACGATGGCCAGGCTCCGCATTCTCGTCACTGGCGGCACCGGCTTCCTCGCCCCGTTCGTCGTGCGGGTGGCGCAGGCGCTGGGCCACACGGTGGTGACCACGTCGCGCTCCGTTGGGGACGTCGCGATCGACTTGCAGGGTGCTGGCATGGTCGATGCCGTGCTCGAAGCCATGGCGCCCGACGTGGTGCTGCACCTCGCCGCGATGGCGCGCCTGGCCGATTGCGAACAGGACGAGCGGGCAGCGACGCGGATCAATGCCGAAGTGCCGGCCCGCTTCGCCGAGCGCATCGGAGCGCGCTGCGTGTTCGTGTCGACCGACCTCGTTTTCGACGGTCGTGCGGCGCCCTATGCCGCCACGGCGCCCGTGTCGCCGCTCTCGGTGTATGGCGCCTCGAAGGCCTATGGCGAAGAGCAGGTGCGTGCGCACGGCGGCCGGGTAGTGCGGTTGCCGTTGCTGTTCGGTCCCGATGCGTCGGGTCGCGGGGCCACGGCATCGCTGCGGGCCCAGCTGCAGCGTGGCCAGCGACCGTCGTTGTTCACCAACGAGTACCGCTCGCCGATGCATGCGTTCGACGCGGCGCAGGCGTTGGTGGCGTTGGTCGAACGGCCCGATGGTCCGGTGCTGCTGCACGTGGCTGGGCCCGAACGCGTGTCGCGCTGGGAACTGGGTCAACGTTTCGCGCGGGTCGCTGGACTCGACGCGTCGGCGCTGCAGGCGGCTGAGTGCCAGGATCCGTTGCGGCCGCGCGATGTCGCGCTGGTCCCGTGCTTGCCGCCCAGCCGTTCGTTGGACGCGATGTTGGCCGACGGCTGAGCGTCAGCGACCGCGGCGCCGACCGCCGTTGCCTTGGCCGCGTGAGGCGCGTTCGTACTCCGGCAGCTCGAACGCTTCCTTCGGCAACGCTTGCAGCGCTGCTTCGAGTTGCTGCAGTAGTGCTTCGTCCTTCGCGTCGCGGGCGTTGCCGCGCAGCATCTCGGCGGTCTGCATCGTCGTTATGCCGAGACCATCGACGGCTGCGATCGCGGTCGCCGGACCGGTGAAGGCGCGCTGCAGTGCCGCAAACGCGCCAGCGCGATCGCCGGACTGCAGCAGCAGGCGTGCGATCGCGCCGTTGGCCATCGTCACGTAGTGCTCGCCATCCTGGTTGCCGCTGGCCGTCCGGTAGCGATCGAACAACGCGATCGCGCGGTCGTAGGCGACGCGCGCTGGCACTGGCTGTTGGTTCTTGCGGTGCAGCTCGGCCACGACCATCTGCGCATAGCCCGCAAACCACGCCATCGCCTCTGGCGCGTCGGCCGGCTGCGCCTTCTTGTCGTACTCGCTCGTCAGCAGTTCGGCGCCGCCACGTTCGAGCAGGCGCGTGCGCCACCTTTCGTGCAGCAAGGCCGAGGTCGGAAACTTCGCGAGCCCGCGGTCGAGCACGAGGTCGGTGTCGGGCGAACCGAAGAAGTGCAGGAAGTCGAAGTGGTGGGCTACGTGCTGGTCTTGGCCGAGGGGGTGCGCCAGCAGCAGGCTGTAGGTCGTGTGCACGTCGCTCATCCAGCTCGGA
>SXGT01879436.1_pt1 | contig 17570 bp, 14 predicted proteins | sample 3176221 | NCBI WGS metagenome assembly SXGT01 (sample SAMN11356862, study PRJNA531348) | freshwater metagenome | isolation source: freshwater sample F1-120 | place: China: Fuxian Lake, Yuxi | collected 2017-12-25
CATGATGCCGAACGGCTTCGTGAACGCGGCATCGAGCACTTCCCACACGTTCAAATTCATTTTGTCACAGAGCAGCGCTAGCTCGTTGACGAGCGCGATATTGACGGCGCGGAAGGTGTTTTCGAAAACCTTGACCATCTCGGCTGCGTTGGCGCTGGAGACTGGCACGACGCGTTCGATGGTCTGCGAATAGAAGGAGACGGCAACGGTCTGCGAGTTCGGCCCGATGCCGCCGACGACCTTCGAGGTGTTCTTGGTGGTGTAGCGCGAGTTGCCCGGATCGACACGCTCGGGGGAGTGCGACAGGAAGAAATCGACCTCGACCTTGAGGCCGCTCGCTTCGAGGATCGGCAACATGATCTCTTCGGTCGTGCCGGGATAGGTCGTCGATTCCAGGCTGATGAGTTGGCCGGGCCGAAGATATTTGGCGAGTTCGCGCGTCACGCCTTCGACGAATTGCAGGTCGGGGTTGAGATTCTTGGTCAAGGGCGTCGGCACGCAGATGACGATGACGTCCATCTGCGGCACTTCGCGGAAATCGCAGACAACGCGCAGGTGGCCGCTCTGGACCAGGTCGCGCAGCTCCTCGTCCTTGACGTCCGGGATGTAATTCTCGCCGCGATTGATGGTGGCGGCGCGGCTCGCATTCTGCTCGATGCCGATGACCTGGAAGCCGACTTTGCCCTTCTCGACGGCAAATGGCAAGCCGACATAGCCCATCCCGACGACGCCGACGACGGCGCTATGGTTCTCAAGCTTCTGAAGAAGGTCAGAAACACGCTTATGGACTTCCGCCTCGGAATGCTCGGCGACGATGCGCAGATGCGGCCCGCCGAGATATTTGTGCCCAGGGCGAGCGCCGGGGACGTGGGTGTTGGTGCGCCGTTGCGTCGGTTGCAACATCGAGAGTCTCCTTCCATGGAAATCGGCCGGGCCCATCCAGGAGCCGAGCGTGCCATCGCGAGTATCGTAAAGAAACCCCGCTTTTCTCTCAAGCCCAGAAATCAAGGTAAACTGGGAGGTTTCGCTCGATGGGCGCGATTCTACCATTTGAATCGGCAAGACAGGCCATGCTACTTGAGCTTGCGACAGACCCCGGCTCTGCTTAGAATCCAAACTTCTCTAGTCTGTGGATTTCAGGCAAGCCCTGGGATGAGGTGCTCCAAAGTCTCAGGACTTCGGTTTATCTCACCGCTCGGCGTCCACCGAATTGCGGGAAAAGGCACGGAGGCTGAAATGTGCGGCATCGCCGGGTTTCTCGGGCATTCGACGGACGGCGCTCCGGCAACCCTACCGCTGCAAACGCTTGCGCACCGCGGGCCCGACGATTCCGGATGGGTCGCCCATCGCGCCGACGCAGCCCATCCCGCAGGCGCACTTCTACTCCATCGCCGGCTGTCGATTCTAGACCTTACCGACGCGGGCCACCAGCCGATGAAGTCCGCGGCAGGCGCACACACCATCGTCTTCAACGGTGAGATCTACAACTACTGCGAACTCCGCCGCGAATTGCAACAGCTTGGTTGTGTCTTCCATACCCAGACCGATACCGAAGTGCTTCTCCAAGCTTACGTGACCTGGGGCCCGGCATGCCTGCTGCGGCTGACCGGCATGTTCGCATTTGCGGTCCGCGATGAACGCCGTCGGGTGCTGTTTCTGGCCCGCGATTTCTTCGGCATGAAGCCGCTGTATTACGTGCAAAATGCCGCGGGCCCGACGTTTGCGTTCGCCTCCGAAATCAAAGCCCTCGTCGATTGGCTGCCGATTCAGCGCACCGCCGAGCCGCAGCGGCTTTTTGAGTATCTGCGTTTCGGCCGAACCGATCATGGCGCCGAGACGCTGTGGGCTGGCATTCGGCAGGTGCCCGCGGCGCATTATCTGGAGGTGCCGCTCGATCGGCCTGGCGTGCCGGAGCCGGTGCGCTACTGGAATCTTCCGGATGAACCGCCGCTCGATCTGTCGTTTGACGAAGCCGCCGCTGCGGTTCGCGAAATGTTTCTCAAGAACATTCGGCTTCACTTGCGCAGCGATGTGCCAGTCGGTGCGGCATTGTCGGGCGGCATTGATTCGTCGTCAGTCGTCGCATCGATGCGTCTGGTGGCGCCGCAGGCCGACCTGCATGCAGTCAGTTTCATCGCTGACGACGCAGCCATGAGCGAGGAACATTGGGTCGATCTGGTCGCTCGACACGCCGGGGCAACGATTCACAAGGTCCGCGCGAATCCCGATACGTTGCTCGCGGACTTCGATCATCTGATTTACACGCAAGATGAGCCATTCGGCAGCACGAGCATGTACGCGCAATACTGTGTGTTTCGTCATGCCAGGGAGAACGGCATCAAAGTGATGCTTGACGGTCAAGGCGCCGACGAGATGCTGGCGGGCTATCACCTGTTTCTGCCGGCCCGGCTCGGCTCCTTGATGCGCCAAGGGCGCTGGATCGAAGCATGCCGATTCGCCCATCGGGCCAGTCTGCTGCCCGGTATGCGCGGCCGAATGCGACTTTGGCTGCAAGCGGGCCGATTGCTGTTGCCCTCGTTTGGCGCCCGCCTTGCCAGCCGCTGGCTGATGCCTGCGTGGCTTAATACTCGCTGGTTCCTGGACCGCGGCGTTGCTTTCACGCGGACCGCGACTCCAGGGCAGCGCGACATGATGCGCGAAGAGCTACGGCAAATGGTGTCGGCGACCAGCTTGCCGATGTTGCTGCGTTATGAGGACCGCAATTCGATGGCGTCGTCCATCGAAAGCCGGCTGCCGTTTCTGACGCCCGATTTCGCCGAGCTGCTGCTGCGCTTGCCGGAGGAGTACATCCTGGGACGGGACGGCACGAGCAAGAACGTATTTCGCCAGGCAATGCGCGGCATCGTGCCGGACCCGATACTTGACCGTCGCGACAAGATCGGTTTTGCAACCCCGGAACAACGCTGGCTGACAACGCTGCGACCCTGGGTCGAGGAAGCGCTTTCAAGCGATCGGGCTCGCAGCATCGGCGCTCTCAACGTGCCGGCGATGCAGCGCGATTGGCAGGCCGTGCTGGCAGGGCGAGCACGATTTGATTTCCGCATCTGGCGCTGGGTGAATTTGATCCGTTGGGTGGATCGGTTTGATGTGACCATGGACTAGCCCGCAGCGCTGGCGACGGGGTTGCGAATCCCGTCGCTGACGCTCCGGGCTGGTAGGCGAACGAAAAACCATGCAACGCGTCGTCTTTGTCACCAGTCACTACCTGAAATCCGACCGCAAGGCTGGCTTTCACTGGCTCGCTGAATCGTTCTGGCGCGCCGGCTGGAAGGTGCTCTTCTTCACCGAATCCATCAGCTGGCTTTCGTTGTTGCGCCGCCGGGATCCACGCTGCCAGCATCCGATCGTCCGCGAAGCGAACCAGCTTTGCTCGGTGCGAGAGCGCATGGATAGTTTCGTTTGGCTGACTCCCTTCCATCCGGTGAATCTGCGCGCGAAATTCCTGAATCGCCTGAGCGCGCCCGTGCTCAAGCTCTATCCGCGTTTCTCCCTTGGCGAGGCGAAACCTGAGATCGCTGCGGCCGACCTGATCGTCTTCGATAGCGATCACGGCCTGTTCCTGTTCGATCGATTCAAGGAACTGAACCCGCGTGCGCGTTTCGTCTATCGCGTGTCGGACGACATCCGCATGATGCGGCATCACCCGCTGGTGCCGGCCCAGGAAGAGCGGATTCTCACGCAATTCGATTTGATCAGTGCCGCGTCTTCAGTCTTGGCCCGGCGTTTCGCCCACCTGGCGAACATATTTCTTCACAATCACGGGCTGGAGAAAGAACTCTTCGATCAGCACCACGCCAATCCGTACCAAACGCCGCGGCCGAACGTGGTCTACGTTGGCAAGCATTATTTTGACGCGGACTTCATCGCGCGCGCAGTGCGTATATTTCCCGATTGGTCATTTCACGTCTTCGGCGCGGTGGGCCCGTTGCCGAAGACGCCCAATCTCACGCATCACGGCGAGCGTCCGTTTGCGGAACTGGTCCCGTACCTGCAGCACGCCGACATCGGTCTGCAAAACTTGAGTTACACGCCCGGGGCCGAATGCTTCACGGATAGCTTGAAGATGTTCCAGTACACCTACTGTCGGCTGCCGATCGTTGCGCCGAGCTATCTGAAGCACGACCGGCCGCATGTTTTCTACTATGAGCCGGGCGATGATGCGAGTATTCGCACGGCAATGCTTGCCGCTCAGAATTATGATCGTGAGCAGATCTCGACTGCATCCGTGTTATCGTGGGATGACCTCGCTGCGAAATTGGCGGCCTGAAATGGTCTGGCGAAGTGCGTTCTTGCTCGCCAGGCATGAGTGACGCTCGCTTGGCGGTTCTGCGTGAAACCAGCCAGGCGAGCGTCGCGGACGCCTGCTTTGATTCAAGGTAGTTTACGCCGCGGCTCGTCGCGACACCTTGCCGGTTGCTTCATAATAGGCTGCGATGCTGCGCACGACGCGGTCCCGCTGCGTGTTGGGCAACTCCGGATACATCGGCAGGGCCATCGTCGTCTGGGCGGCGCATTCGCTCTCAGGGAAGTCGCCCATCTTGTGGCCAAGATTCGCAAAGCATTCCTGCAAATGCATCGGCACCGGGTAGTAGACCTCGGTCGTGATCTTATCGTTCTTCAGATGCTCACGGACCGCCTCACGGTCGTCGCAGCGAACGACGTATTGATTGAAAATGTGCCGCGATTGCATGATGCGCGGCGATTGAATCAATCCGGTCAGGCCGTATTTCGCAAGCGCCGACGTGTAGAAGGCAGCCCCTTGCTGGCGGAGTTGCGACCACGAGTCGAGATGCTTGAGCTTGACGCGCAGTACGGCAGCGTGAATCGAGTCGAGCCGAAAGTTGCCGCCCACGAGTTTGTGGTAGTACTTCGGATGCGACCCGTGGCCGCGCAACAGGCGGATCTTGTCGGCAAGGGCCTTGTCCTGGGTGACGACGGCGCCGCCATCGCCCATGCAGCCGAGGTTCTTGGACGGGAAGAATGAGTAGCACCCAACCGTACCGATCGAACCGGCGCGCCGGCCCTTGTATTCCGAGCCGAGCGCCTGGGCGGCATCCTCGATGACCGCCAGCTTGTGCTTGTTGGCCACGTTCATGATCGGGTCCATCTCGGCGCATTGGCCGTACAGATGCACCGGCATGATTGCCTTCGTGCGTGGCGTGATCTTGGATTCGATCCCCTTCGGATCGATGTTGAACGTCACCGGATCGATGTCCACGAACACCGGCTTCGCGCCGACGCGCACAATGGCGCCGGCGGTAGCAAAAAACGTGTAGGGGGTCGTGATCACTTCGTCCCCCCAACCAATATCCAGGGCCATCAGTGACACCAGCAAGGCGTCGGAGCCGGAGGAGACAGCGATGCAGTGATTCGCCCGGCAATACTGGGCAACCTCTTGCTCCATTGCCTCGACATCGGGGCCGTTGATGTATTGCATCGATTCGACCACGCGCATGACTGCTGCGTCAAGTTCCGGCTTGAGTGCGAGGTATTGCGCTTTCAAATCGAGCATCGGGATGCTGTTGTTGTTTTCCATGGCCTCCTCCGTGAGTTTCCTGGTTTACGTTTGGCGCCCGCATGGTGCGGTGCGGACGCAAGACTGTTCATGCCGACTTTCGCAGCGACGTGGTGAATGGCGGAATCGCCACGACCGCGCCCCCCTGTTCCAGCGACTGTTGACCATACTCGAGCACCGACACCACCAGTGTGCCAGCTTCACCGTCCGAAATCGGCCTGGCGCCGGTTCGGATGCAATCGACGAAGTGTTGCGCCTCGAGCGCCAGCGGTTCGCCGCCGTCCCAGGCAGGCGTAGTCGTTTCGCCCTGCCGGAGCGAGATGACGTCTCCTTGCTTTTCAAAGCCCTTGTCGAGCACGACCAGCTTCGTCGCGGCCGTGTCGTCGAAGATCACCATCTTGCGCGAGCCGACAACGACCAGTTTGCGGCTTTTGTTCGGATCGAGCCAACTCACGTGGACATGAGCGAGTCGGCTGCCAGGGTATTCGAGAACGGCGAACACCACATCGGCAATGTTCGGGTTCACAATGTTCTGCCCTCGACATTGAATCGAGATGGGGGCGGCGCCGAAAATTCGATTGGCTACGGAGACGTCGTGCGGCGCGAGCGACCACCAGGCATTTTCATCGGCACGAATCGTGCCAAGATTCAGTCGTTGTTGATACAGGTAGACCACATCCCCCAGTTCGCCGTTCTCCACCATATTGCGGATGTAACGAATGATGGGATGGTATTCCAGCAGATGGCCGACCATCAGCACTCGGTGTAATCGCTGCGCGAGATCCGTCAGCTCGCCAGCATCTCGGGTCGTAAGCGTCATCGGTTTTTCGACCATGACATGCTTGCCGGCATGGAGCCCCCGGCGGGCGACGTCAAAATGGGTCGGAGCGATGGTGGCGATTACAATGCCGTCGAGAGTCGGATCCTCAAGGAGATCGTCCAGGCGCGTGGTGGTTTGCACCTGGGGAAACTGGTGGCGAACCTTGTCGAGTGAAGCCGGGCTGACGTCGCACACCCAGCGCAACTGCGTTCCGGGCAGTTGAGCGAGCGTGCGGATCCAGTTGCCTCCCCACCGTCCGGCCCCGATCATGCCGATCGAAATCATGGGCACCTTTCCAAGCCCGGGAGTGCGCGCAGCGAACCCCCGGGATCAAAACCAAATCCCAGGGGCTCGCTGCGCTTGCCCCTGGGCGTGAGTGAAAATCTCATGCTGCCTTCGGTAAAGGCGCCGACTCGTCCAGATCGAGACAGCGTAGCACGCCTGCTTCGGTTTCCTGGTAGTGCATGCCGCTGAAGGGACACGTCATGATGCCGCTGGCATCGGGTGCGCCCAGGCGATAACCATGTCGGCTCATCCAGCCGGCCCGCCGCGCGGGGACGCCGATCATCAGCGCATACTCCGGAACGTCCTTCGTGACGACGGCGCCCGCGGCGATGAAAGCATATCGCCCGATGGTTGATCCACACACGATGGTCGCGTTGGCGCCGACGGAAGCCCCTTTGCGAATAATAGTTTTTTCGTACATATGTCGGCGCACGATCTCGCTGCGCGGGTTGACGATGTTGGTCAAGACGCATGATGGGCCGAGGAAAACGTCGTCCTCGATCACGGCGCCGGTATAGAGTGAGACGTTGTTTTGAATCTTGACGTTGTCGCCGATCTCGACGTGACTCGAAACCACGACGTTCTGCCCCAGGTTGCAGTTCTTGCCTATCTTGGCATGGGGCATCACATGGCTAAAGTGCCAGATCTTCGTCCCCTCGCCGATTTCACAGGGAATGTCGATAAACGAAGAGGGATGGACGAAATAGCTGGAGCTCATGGCAGACCTCTCTTCCTTGAAAGTGCATGGTGTCGCTGCCATCCGTGCAGCGGTTCAGGATGTGGCTCGTAGATACCATCGAAGGGTCTACAAATCAACGCGAAGTTTTGCGTTGTCTTAATCGCTCGATTTTGGCTTGCCGATGCAATGCAGGTACCGCCCCCCCTTCAAATAGATCCGTCCTGCTGCCACCGCGGGGGATGCCCGCCCTGGATCGCCCAGATCGTTGCGCGCCAGCACCTCAAGCGTCGGTCCGGCCTTCAGGACGTAGCTGCGGCCGGCGCTCGCGCAATAAATTCGGCCATCGGCAGTCGCAAACGGGCTGACAGCGGAGTCGGCCCCTTCCAGGCGTTCCTTGAAGACCTCGGCCCCCGTGCCCCATTTCCAGCACGAGAGGACATCGCTGCCGTGCAGGCGATAGAGGTGATCACCGACGAGCACCGGTGAGGACAAGCCGGAGGCGACCGACGGGATTTTCCACTTCAGAGGCGTCTTCGAGACATCTCCCATGCCGGTCGCATCGATGGCGATGCCCATACCGCCACGTCCGGAATCGACATAGAGTTGGCCATCGCGATAGGTTGGGGTGACCGTATCGCCGATGTGCTGTCCGGTGTGATAGGACCAGATGGTCCTGCCGGTGACGGGATCGACTCCTTGCGGCCCATGGTGGGTCGCTGTCAGAAGCTGGAGTTTGCCATGGATGGTGGCTATCAGCGGAGTGCTGTGGGCCCAGTTAACATCCGGACGTTTCTTTTCCCATTGCAGCGCCCCGGTCTTGGCAGCGAAGGAATAAATCGAGGAAGACTTCCCCATCTGATCGCAGACAAGGATGACGTTGTAGTAGGCGACTCCGGGCCGCCCGACCGATCGGCGGTACAGGACGGGACTGGCTCCCCAGGCGACGTCGAAGCTGTGCGGCTTGATTTCGTGGCGCCAGGCGATCTTGCCTTCGAAATCAACCGCGGCCACGACAGAGGACCCGAAGACGGCATAGACGTTTCGCCCGTCGGTTGCTGGGGTCGGCGCAGTATAACCGCCGCGGAGATCGGTCAGTTTCCAGGGGCCGGGCGGAATGATGGTATCCCAGAGTTTCTTGCCATCCTTGGTACTGAAGCAGACAACGTGATGCTCGGGGAAGTCCTTGTCGGTCGTCCCCTCGGGCCAATAGGAAAGGGTGACGAAGACGCGCTCACCCCAGACAATGGGGCTGGACTGATTCTGATCGCGTTTGACCTTGTCGGACGGAAAGAGCGGCGTCTTCCAGAGGACGTTCTCCATGTTCTTGCCACCCCAGGTCAGCGGCAAATCTTTCTCGTCCGACAGCCCATTGCCCGCGGGTCCTCGCCACGCGGGCCAGGTTGCACCGGCATGTGCCGTGGTAGCGACGACGAGCAACAGGAGGCACGAGAAAGAACGTAGTAACATCGGTTTCTCCGCTAAAAACTGAGGGCCAAGCGGGTTTGCGTTGAGCGCTCGCCTGGCGTCTACGGGCGCTAAACGCGAATCGGCGTTGGTCTAGGATTGCGATGCCAGGAACGTCTTGCACTCCTCAAGAATCGCCCGGGTCGCGGTCGCTCCCACACGAGTCACGCCGAGAGCGCGCACCGCCAACAGTCGTTCGAAGGTTCGCACGCCGCCTGCAGCCTTCACCTGCACGTGCGGCGGCGAACAGCGGCGCATCAGCTTCAGGTCGTCGTCCGTGGCGCCGGTGCTGCCATAACCGGTGGACGTCTTCACGAAGTCTGCGCCGGTTTCGCCACAGATTCGGCACAGCGCCTCCTTGTGCTCGTCCTTCAGGAAGCAATTCTCGAAGATCACTTTGACAATCGCCTTGCCGGCGTGAGCGATCTCGACGACGGCGCGGATATCGTCCGCCACATAGGTCCAGTCTTTGCTGAGCACTTTGCCAATGTTGACGACCATGTCGAGTTCGGTCGCCCCGTCTTGGAGCGCCTGAATCGACTCGGCAAGCTTGATCGTAGTCGCATGTCCGCCGTGCGGAAACCCGATCGTCGTGCCGACCGCAACCGTAGAACCCTCAAGGATCGACTTGGCCTGCGGCACTGCGTACGGTTTGATGCAAACCGACGCGACGTCAAGCTCGCGCGCCAGCTTGCACCCTTGCTCCAACTCGGCGTCGGTCAATTGCTGTTGCAGGAGCGAGTGATCGATCATCTTGGCGATTTGCGAAAGTGTGAAAGCAGGCATCGTACTGACCTCGGGGGATGGCTGGGCGATTCTATCAGTGTAGGGGGGTGGGGGGCACCTGGCTGTGAGCGGAATGGCTTGGCGAGCAAAGCCTGGTAAGCGACTCATCGGTGGACGCTCAAGCCGAAGTTGCGGCGGGTGTTGCACAGGCATCTAGCCCTCGCTTCACGCGCGGCTGCATGCGGTGCTTGGGTATCAGAATCCGCGGGCACTCCCCCAAATTATTCATGCGCTCTTGATTCAACGGTCGATTTGATTATAAGCACACGGCCCATTCCCCTGTTTTTCCGGAGGTGATCCACGATGCGCCAACCACTACTCCTTTCGGCCATGGTCGGTGTGCTGGCGCTTGCTGTCCCAGCGTTTGGGCAGTCGTACCCCGCCGAGGCGATCATCTTTCAGAACGAGGTGGAAGTCCGCAGCGGACCCAGCAAGACGTTCTTTCCGACGTCCAAGCTGGTCAAGAACGACAAGGTGGTAGTCCTGCGCGAATCGAAAGAGGCGCCGGGCTGGCTTGAGATCAAGCCGCCGGTGGGCTCGTTCAGCTGGATTTCCGGTAAGCAGGTCAAGCAGGTGGACGCACGGCATGGAGTGGTCGATTGCGACCCGGCCCGCCCCGCGCCTGTGCTGCCAGGCAGCACGCTCGTCAATCAGGAACCCAATCGCGAGAGCATGAAGCTGACCGCGGGAACGATTGTCGTGATCGTGGATCGTCCGCTGACCGTCAACGGGCAAACATGGCTGCCGATCCAACCCCACCCGCAGGAAGTGCGCTACATCCCGAGCGATTCAGTGAAGCCGACAACCGTCGTGGCCGCCAACAATGGGCCGCCGAACTGGAATCGCACGCCGGATGGTTTCGCGGCGAATGGCGTTCTCGCCGAGGCGGAGCAGGCCGTCAAAGCAAACGACGTGAATCGCGCCCGTTATCTATTCCAACAGATCGCCAACAGTTCCACCGATCAGAACCAAAAGGTCTATGCGATGAATCGGCTCGCAAGCTTGCCGCAGGGCACGACGACGCCGGGACAGGTGACGTCCAATTCCAGGCCCGATGAGACACGAACCGCGCTATCGCCGTTGAACCTAGTGCAGTTGCAGCAAGCCAAGTGGAGCACTTATGGCCGACTGCGCGACACGCGCATGACGCGGGAGGACGGCCAACCGATTTATGCGTTGGAGGACTCGCAGGGCAAGGTCTTGTCCTACATCACGACCAACCCAGGCAAGTCGCTGCAAAGCTACCTGGGGACGACCATTGCGGTGTATGGCCCAACGATGTATCGGCCCGACAGCGCGGTGCGGCTGCAATACGTGGTGGCGTCACACGTCGCTGTGCCATGAAAAACCGGATTACGTTCAACGTTCGCAGAGCGTCTGCGAGCGTTGAACGTAATCCGGAAACTGGAAGCGTTCAATCACTTTTCAATGATTCAAGATGAACTCGTTGCTATTGAGTAGCGCCCACATGATGTCCTGGTAGTAGTTGGTCCAGAACTGCGTGGGATTACTTTCGGGACGCGGGCTTCCCTTGCGCACGAACATGAAGCGGTCGGGGTGTTGCAGATCGGCCATTTCCTTGGGTGACGCCGGCCGGCCCAGGACATGCATGTAGAGGTCCTGGATCGCAAACGGCAGCGACTTCTGGGACGCGCCGCGCTTTTGCACGATGTACGCCACGGCGCCGTCTTTCGGGTCCTTGGCACTGATTGCGTTGTTGATGTCCTGGCCGTTCATGAGCAAGAGAGCCTGAACGACCGTGCCGGTGAAGGTTCCCTCTTCGCCTTCGTCGTTGCCAAAGTTGACGACCAGCTTGTTCAGCCACGCTTCTTTGGATTCCAGTTTCTTCTCCATGACCGCCCGATCCACCCCCGGCGGCAGCGTGGCCAGCATCATCGATTCGAACATTTGCTCCGGCGTCATCGGCTTGAGGAGCATGCGGGCGAAAAGTGTCTCGTCGTCCGGTTTGTCGTTCCATTCATTCGCACGGCTCGACAGGCCGTAGGCCTGGCTGTTGCAGATCCAGCGAATCAACACTTTCGAGTTGTAGCCATAGTTCTTGGCCCAGTCTTCGGAAAGCCGCTCGAACAGTTCGGGATGCGATACCGGGTTGTGATCACCGAAGTCGTCCGGGTTGTCTTTGGTAAAGCTTTTCCCGAAGAAATGGCCCCACATGCGATTGACATGGGCCTTGGCGAACCATGGGCTGCTGGTGACCATCTCGGCGAGGGCCTGGCGTCGCGTCCCCTTGAAGTCCTTGCGGATCTTTTTGCCGTCGAGGAACGACGGGTCGGTGAAGAGCACCACGGTATTGCGGCGTTCGTAGCTGATAAGCTTGTTGGGATTGAATTCCTTGTTGTCCTTGAGCGAGTACTCCTGGTTGCCGGTGACGCCTTTCTTTTTCTTCTTGACGGCATCGGGGTTGGGTCGGCCGTTGGAATCACTCTGGCGAAGGAAGGCGTTGATGCCCCAGAAGTGGTGTTGGCCCCATTCACCGTTGAAGGGATGGTCGTGGCATTGCACGCACTGGGTGCGGATGCCGAGGAAGAGTTTGGTGGTGCGCGAGGTGGCGGGGACCATGTCCCATTTGCCGCTCTTATTCCCCTCCTTGGTGTTGATTTGTTCGCCGAGGTTGTGCAGCAGGTAGTTGACGGCCTGGTTGGTGTTGGTGTCGCCTTCGCCGCCGATCAATTCCTTGACCGTCAGCGACCAGTTGGGCGCTTCGGTTTCGGTCCCCTTGAACTGATTGTAGAGCCAATCGTTCATCTGATCCTTGTGATGCTGATTGGACCCGGTTCGGGTCATGAGGAAGATGGTCCAGAGATTGGCGAAATTCTGAGCGTATTCCCGTCCCTTGCCGTATTCCTCGCCGTCCAGCATGGCATTGATCAGCCACGACCGGCGCTTTGATTCGGGCTGCTTCATGAAGCGTTCGATTTCCTTGACCGTTGGAATTCTGCCGATGATATCGAGCGAGGCCCGGCGAACGAATTCGAAATCGGTGCAACGTTCTGAGGGATGGGTGATGGCTTTGCCCTTGGTGTCCCGCCAGCTCTTGGTGATATGCTCATCAATCAGGGTGACGTGCTCGGTGCCGCCTTGACCCGGATCGATGAAGTCCTTGCGGGCCGGGAACACGCCCGGCGGGGGTTTGACTTTCGCCTCCTTCTTGGGTTCGGCGTCGGACTTCTCCTTCTTGGCTTTCGGGTCGGTCTTGCCTTTCGTCTGTGCGGGGCTGTCCTGAGCGACCAGCAGCGCAATGCCTGTCAGGACCAGGCCGGCAATTCCACACACCATCCACGGACGGCCGATACGATGAGTTGACATCTGACGCACTCCCGTTGAGCCTCGGAAACGATTTGATCTGCTGACGCGAACCAACCACAGACATCATAGAACGCCGGCCACGGGGGTGTCAAATAGAATCACCCTCGAGGCGCGGCAATTGCGCACACCTACAATCCCTTCAGGTGAGACGCTGCGAAAACTCGGAGAGTTCCCAAAGATGCACTTGGACACGAAAAAATTGCTGCTGAACATTCGTGAATCGGCAAGCGAGGACCTGCTCGACCGCATCACCGCCTATCGGGCAACCCTGGAGCCAGAGGCTATCGAACTGATTGAAACTGAATTGGCAAGCCGCGGCGTGCAAGGACGACAAATCGCTGCCCATGCGGAAATCTGTCGCCAAGAGTGCCTGTTTGACTCGGACGGAACCGCCAAGATGTGTTCGTTTTGCCGTAAGCCAGCCGTCGCGGAGGGCTGGGGCTGGCATCGCCTGTGGCGAAGAGTGCCGGTCCTTCCGCTCTGGAGGCGTTATTGCAAGTCTCACCAGACAGCGGGGTAGCCTACTTCAGCAGGCCGTCCACATCCGCTTGGGTGATGCGGGTGCTCTTCTTGCCCAGCTGCTCGCTCAGCCAACTCATGACCGACGGGACGTAGGGGACCTTGCCGGCCTTGAGGATGGTGACCATCCGCGTGCTTCGGCGTTCCCGCTCCTTCTTTTTCAGGACGCCGTTCTTGCGGCGAGAGGTCTTCATATCCAATTGCCGCTGCATGCGGCGAACGCGACGCATTCCCATGATAGATTCCTCAGGCTTCAGGCCGATTTTCAGGAAATGCTTTTCTAGCAACTCGTACCAGAGGCGAACAGGGGAGAGATTCGTCAACCAAGGAAATTCGGCTCCGGGCCTGAATGCAGCCTCTCTCAACGGTTCGTCAGCACGATGATCTCGGCGTGGTGGTACATATCGTATTGGCGACCCAGGACGCGCACCGACCCTCCCATGGTCTTTTCCAGGCCTTGCCAGTGTTCGCGCGGAATGAAGACCATCACGTGCAGCCGAGATTCCAGAAAGCTCTTGAGAGCCACTTCGGTGTGCAGATGCTCGACATTGCGACGGACGTAAAAATTCAAGCTCGGCAAGTATTCCACCTGCCAGCAGCCGATGCGGATATCTTCGTCGAGGCGCAAAGCATCCGCCTGTGCGACTAGGCCCTGCGGGGCCTTGTAGTGGTTGAAAAGGACACTGGCGAAAGCGGCCAGCGGCGCCAGGAATAGCACTGCCGTGACGGCAACGGCGGTAATCAGCCGACTGAACTGCCGCTGCCTCGCGAAATACCAACACGCCCCTGCAGCAGCGAGCGGGACGACACCGAGCGGCGCCCATTTTTCGAGCCCGGGCAGGAAACGGCCTCGCATCATGCCCAACTCCCCGACGCCGCCGACAGCGGCTAGCCCTGCCGCCAACCCCAACCCAATGCACGCGAGGGAGCCTACACACGTGAGGCCAAGCCAGCCCGGCGCCTGTACTTGGCCGGTGCGCCAGCGCTGCAGAAACCTCGCGACCAAAAGGCCGCACGGGACAACAACCGGTAAGACGTAGTTCGGCAACTTGGTCGCCGCGACGCTGAAGAAAAGCAAAAAGACCGCCAGCCAACAAGTGAGCAAGCGATACGCCGCGACGTGATCGTCCGCGGGTCCTGTCGCCTCGGCCGCCCGGGACCATATGGAATGGCATTTCGTCCAGGGACTGCGGATCGTTGACCAGAAGCCGAACCACCAGGCGACGCCCAGAAAAATCGACCAGGGGGCCGTACCTACGAGCAAGATGACAAGGTAATATCCGGGAAAGCCGCGATGCCCTTCCATCGCCGACATGCCTCGTTCAAGGTTGTGCGTCAGGAAGAAACCACGCAGGAACTCCCCGTGGGTTTCGAGACCGACAAGGATGTACCAGGGGAAAGCCGTCACCACAAAACACATGGTGGTCAATCCCCAACGCAGATCCAGTAGTATGGCTGCGCGCCGGTCCCACAGGAGAAACAGGGCAATGACTCCACCTGGTAACACGCATCCAACCGGTCCCTTCGCCAGCACGGCAAGGCCCGAGGTCACGCCGAGCAGGGCAAACCACCACCAGCGCGGCTCATTGGCGCCGAGCCAAAACACCGTGAAGGTCAGCACCGTGAAGAAGTTGAGGAGCGCGTCCTGATTGGCGAATCGCGCCGCACCACACAGCATCGGCGTCGTGGCGACGATGACGCCGGCGATGAACCCCGTGCTGCGGGAAAACATGCTCCGCGCCAGCTCGTAGGCGAGCACTACCGTCCCCAGCGCCGCCACGGCCGAGGGAAACCGGGCCGCGAATTCGTTGATGCCAAATAGCGAGAAAGAGACCATTTGCAGCCAGTAAAGCAGCACGGGTTTGTGGGAACGGAGTTCACCGTTGAAGGTGGGAACGATCCAGTTGCCGGACAAGAACATTTCGACGGCACATGTGACGTTGCGCCCCTCGTCCACGTCCCAGAGAGTCGCACCGCCGAGATTGAGGAAAAAGGTTAACAGACCGATGGCTGTCAACAAACCATAATGCCAGCCTCGGTGATGAAAACGCTCGATCATTCCGTGATCCTCACGCGCCGTTCCTTGCGCAGGCAGGGTTGCCGAGTAAAGAAGTTGGCAATCCCGCGGGTGCATTATAAAACAACGTCCAATCTCCGCGAGGTCAAGTTGGCGGTTCGTCGCTTGCCCTTTCGGTTAAGGTGAGCAGGCCACTTCATGACCAAACGTTGCTATGTCGGGCTGGATGTCGGCGGAACCACGATGAAAGCCGGCGTGGTGGACGATGACGGGACGTCGCTCGGCGCGGTCAGCTTATCCACGGAAGCCCATCGCGGGCAAGAGTTTGGGCTCGAACGGATGTGCGAGACCATTCGTCAGGCCATCGCGGCCGCCGGCCTGCAACTTCTCGATATCTCGGCCATCGGAGTGGCAACCCCCGGCACGATGGACATCCCCGGCGGCGTGATCCTGGATCCCCCCAATTTGAAGCCCTGGCGCAATGTGCCGGTGCGCGACCATATTCGCAAAGTCTTTCAGCTTCCCACCGCTTTCCAGAACGACGCCAACGCCGCGGCATTCGGCGAGTTCTGGGCAGGAGCGGGAAGAGACGCACACAGCCTGGTTTTGTTCACTCTGGGAACAGGCGTGGGCGGCGGAATCATTGTCGGGGACCTTGTCCTTGAAGGCGAACATAGTCACGGCGCCGAACTCGGGCATATGAAAATCGAAATAACCAACCCGCGCCAGTGCGGTTGCGGCCGATGGGGCTGCCTCGAAGCGTACGCCAGCGCCACCGCCGTGGTGAAACGAGCTGTGGAGGCCGTCGCTCAGCCGGGCGCCAAGTCGCAACTGAGCGCCTATCAGAACAAGGCGGGGGGGGTCACCTCACGCGACATTTTCGATGTCGCCGCGCTCGGGGACACGATTGCCTCCAAAATCGTCGACGAAACGGCCTATTACCTGGCCATCGGCGCGATGAACATGATGCACACCATTGATCCGGACATGATCGTTTTCGGCGGCGGCATGATCGCTGCCGGGGATTCGTTTCTTGAACGCATCCGAAATCATGTGAAGGAATTGGCGTTTCCCGTGCCAGCAGAAAAAACCAAAATTTGCTACGCTCAGCTGGGAAGTGACGCCGGCTTCATCGGCGCAGCTGCATGTGGGCGCCAACTTTTTCTCCGAAAGGCATTCTAGGAAATAACATGCGGCAACTCGCAGCGCGCTGGGACACTTGGTATCCGCAGCCGGTTTTGTCGCCGCACGCCGGCAAAAATCAAGTCGGTACTCTCGACGCAACCTTATCTTGGGAAATGGGTTATTGCACGTCCCTCGAAGCGAAATCTACGGCCTTTTTGCAATTCCGCAGATCAAATCGATTATACAGATGATTCCAAGATGCGTGCCAAAACTTCTTAAATTGAGCAGAATTGATCACCACAATGCTTGACCTGGGTAAAACGGACGGGTACGATAAGAGTAGGTTGAGCCTTGTGAAGCGTCCGGAGTCCATGATACGTCGCAGGTTATGGACATTTCGTTCTGCCGAGACTCAACGCTGACTCCTTCAGGGGAAGTGGATCTTCACCGGCGCGCGGCCTTTTGGTGCCCGGAACCAAACCATGTGCGTGGGAGTCAGACACTGGAACCGTTACTGTCACCAAGAAGGATTGACGGCGATGTTAGTACTGTCCAGAAAAAAGAACGAGAGCATTGTTATCAACAATGACATCACCGTCACCGTCGTGGAAATTCGTGGCGACAAGGTTCGTCTCGGAATTGTCGCACCGAAAGAGGTCCCCGTCCACCGCCAGGAAGTCTATGAAGCAATTCATGGCAAGCCAGCGGACACGGAACCCAATCCCACCGCGGTGGCGAAACCTGTTGATTGATCTCACTCTCCTTTGATTGACCTCCGTAGACTCTTCCCCTCGGGCATCCTTGATGCTTGTGCCGAAGAGTTTTTTTATTTCTATCACCTCGATCGCCAGATTCCAATAATATTTCACAATTGGGTAGTGTCCTAGCTTTGCGTTGCAAATCTTTTCAGTTTCATTTTTTTGCCGAAAGAACCGATCAAGAGCGGCAACGGTGTGACGGCGTATTCGCCTCGCTTATCCGATTGCCCTTTCAATCGCCTCGCGAATTTTCG
>SXGT01126240.1_pt1 | contig 17568 bp, 13 predicted proteins | sample 3176221 | NCBI WGS metagenome assembly SXGT01 (sample SAMN11356862, study PRJNA531348) | freshwater metagenome | isolation source: freshwater sample F1-120 | place: China: Fuxian Lake, Yuxi | collected 2017-12-25
AGAAAGATATCGATGCGGCTCTTGAAGATCTGCGCCAGATGTATGCCTCCACCGAGACCGTGGAACGCGCCATCGAATCTGGAGACTATGTGCTCCTTGATGTCGTTTCAGAAACCTCAGAACTTAACCGCACTGGCTTTGCAACTTTCGTTCGCAGCGAAGATCGTGACACGGAATGGCCATACAACGGCTTTGCCAAAGAACTGATCGGTTTGAAGGCTGGTGAAAGCAAAACCATCAAGCACGCCTTCCCGAAGGATTGGGATGTGGAAGAACTGCAAGGCAAAGATGTGGAAATCACGGCTACCATCAAAACTGTGCGCGGCGTTACCCTGCCTGAGATCAACGATGAATTCGCCAAGATGACCGGTGCAGGCGAAACTGTCGATGCGTTGATGGAAGCAGTGAAGAAAGATGTTGAAACCCGCTCCCAGAACGAATATGATGACAAATATTTTGTGGATTTGATCGAAAAGGTCAAAGAAGGTGCGACCCTCAAGTATCACGAACACACTCTCGAACACGAAGGCGAGCATGTCCTCCAAGACCTCTCTCAGCGCCTCGCCCAACAGGGTATGGACCTCGATACTTATTTCAAGGTCCGCAATACCACTCGCGAGCAATTCATTGAAACAGATGTGAACCCTGTAGCAAAGAAACGCCTCGAGCGTGGTTTGATCCTAGACGAGATCGTGCGCAAGGAACAGATCCAGGTCGATGATGATGCCTTGAATGTTGAATACATGAATGCCATCAACAACCTCGCAATGCAAGGGATGGACTTCAACAAGATCCGCGGCGGCAAGAAGGGTCAGCGCGAGTTGAGCCAAGCCATCGCAATGGATGCTGCCAGCCGTGTAATGACCCGCAAAGCGCTCGATATGTTGAAGAGCATTGCTACTGGCAATTACAAGCCTTTTGAAGAACGCGAAGCTGAAGCAAAGAAAGCCGCTGAAGCAGCCGCTGAGTCTGCTCCGGTAGAGGCTGGCGAAGAAAAAGCTGCAGAGTAAGCGAAGGCTTTTCGAAGGCTGGCAGGCTTAGGTCCAAGTATGAAGCGTGCGCCGCGTCCATCGGGTAGAATTAGTTCAACCAATCGGACGCGGCGCATTTGTATATCGTCTATCAAACTCTAATAAAAATCCAATAGTCGCTCGGTAACATTGGTCGAATAAAGGAGACCGAACATGATCCCAGATTTCAAGAACGTTGTTCCAATGGTAGTTGAAAATACAGGTCGCGGCGAACGCGCTTATGATATTTATTCGCTGCTCCTGCGCAACAACATCATCTTTCTTGGCACGCCCATCGACGATCAGGTCGCGAATGTGATCGTTGCCCAGCTTTTGTACCTTAACCATGAAGATCCCGAAAAAGAAATCCGCATGTACATCAATTCGCCCGGTGGTGTGATCTATGCGGGGCTTGCGATCTATGACACGATGCAGATCATCTCGAACCCGATCAGCACTGTTGCCGTGGGCGTAACCGCTTCTTTCGGGACCGTGTTGCTGGCTGCTGGAACCAAGGGTCGACGCTACGCCCTGCCCCACGCAACTGTCCACATGCACCAGCCTCTTGGTGGTGCCCAGGGTCAGGCGACGGATATCGAAATTCAGGCAAAGCAGATCCTGCGCTTGAAGAGCCTGCTCAATGGCATTATGGCAAAGAACACGGGTCAGCCGTTGGAAGTGATCGAACGCGACCTCGACCGCGATTACTATCTTGATGCTCAACAGGCTGTTGATTACGGCTTGGTTGACCAGATCATTGAGATGCCGGAAAAAGCTTTCAAGTAAAGATTGGTAAGATAGTTGTAGACCCCGAGGAGAAATCTTTGGGGTCTTTTATTTATAGGTATAATGCCCGCTGCGAACTTTGCAATATGTGAAGCGTAATTCGTAAAAATCTTAAATTGGAAAATGTATGATTCCTTCAAATATCAAAGCACTTATTCTCGATATGGACGGCGTGATCTGGAAAGGCGACGCCCCCATTGGTGACCTGCCCGCTACATTCAAAAGAATCCGTGAGCGCGGGTTGAAATTTGTTTTCGCTACCAATAACGGGACGAAGACCCCCGAAGATTATCAGCAAAAGCTTGCCGAACTCGGTGTGGACGTGGAGGCGGAACAAGTTGTTACCTCTGCGTTGGGCATCGCATTTATGCTTGCACAGCGGCACCCACGCGGGATGAAGATCTTCATGATCGGTGAGAACGGCATCCGTGTGGCGTTGGAGGAAAAAGGTTTTGAAGTTGTCAGTGTGGAAGATGCGCCTCAAGCCGAAGCTGTTGTCATGGGAATTGACCGCGGGATTAACTTCCAGAAAGTTGCCGAAGCAACTTTGCTGGTACAGGCGGGTCGTCCATTCTACACAACGAATACCGACCGCACCTTCCCCACTCCGCGTGGAGAGATCCCTGGGTCTGGGTCGTGGCTTTCGGTTGTTACATCCGCTACAGGTGTGGAGCCCTTGGTGGCAGGCAAGCCTTTCCCTTACCTTATGGAATTGGCTCTTGATCGGTTGGGAACGTCGAAGGAAGAGACTCTGGTCGTCGGTGACCGCCTCGAAACAGATATTGCGGCAGGTCAGGCAGTAGGATGCCCAACCGCGTTCGTATTGAGTGGGGTCTCCAAGCTGGAAGAAGCAAAGGATTGGAACCCGACAATGATCGCAGATAGTTTGGCGAAGTTGGTGGAATAAAAAAAAGACCTGCAGTTATGCAGGTCTTTTTTTTGTTGGATTAGGGACAACTTACGGTCACAGTTGCCTGAGCAGCTTTCAGACCACCATTGATCGCTTCGACAGCATATGTGGAAGTGACCCCAGAGTCGTAGAAAGTACCAGCAGGTATACCAAACGAAGTGGTGTTCGGAGCCACAGTGGCAGCGAATACCGAATTGATATAAATATTGAAGCCTGTTTCGTTTGTTGAATTATCAACCCAAGTTAGGGTTCCAGCATGTTCTTTTTGTGTACCACCCGTACCGCCAAGAGTACAGGTAAGGGTAATGGCTACATTACTTGCGGCATTTGGAGCAGAAGCCGCGCTCGTTGCTGTTGCAGTTGCGGTGGCGGTTCCAGTAGCAGATGTGGTTCCTCCAACCTTGATCTTGACATAAAAGGATGAACCGAAGTTCTGTCCGCTATCGTTGGTGAGGATCCAATAACCGATCGCATCGCCAGCTGTAGTCGGGGCTTTCATGGCAACCGAAATATCGCCAGATTGTCCCGGCTGGACGGCGGCAACAAGAGCGGTAGTGGTTCCGCCCATTGCATTACCAGACACGAAGCTCACTTTGTATGAGGTGCTCCATGCACATGAACCCGTATTTTGCAATTTCCAAGTCTTGGTAAAGGACTGTCCGGGTGTCATGACGGTGTCATCGGGAACGGTGACATCAGAGACAAAGACGGAATTATTACATCCCACGGCTCCAGAGCCGGTACCGCCAGATGATGAAGAACTGGTAGAGATGCCTTGTGCAGTAGGAAGTGTAGACAGGGCAAGAGGGGTAAATGTTGCTGATGCGGTTGGTGTTGGGATCGTTGGGGTAACCGATGGAGAAGCTGCCTGCAAGGTCATTTGCTGGATAGCAAGTGTGGCAGCAGCATTGGTATAAACGGCATTGACTTCATCTTCCGCATTGTCCCCTCCTCCACTAAAGGCTGCCACAATGGCAATAATACCAGCGACGACAAGGACACCCACCAGGATCCATAGAATGGTGTTATTCGGAATTGTTTGCTTTGGTTTCATGGGTTTCAACATAAATATCTCCTTTGTTTTCAAGCAAGGCTTAGAATTATATTTGGGAAAAGTTAAGAAAACATAGGTATTTCCCTACGAATTTCCTACTTTTTTCGTACGATGATGGCAGAATTTTATAGATTTGTGACGACACCAAGGAAGGATAAGTTCCATTCCTACGAAACATTTGATCGACCAAGGGGTGGTGTAAAATAAGAGACCATTAGTCAACAAAAAGGGTTTATGTTAATCTACGATCTCGACCTCATCTCTCTTGAATCTGCCTTAAAAGAATGGAATGAACCAACCTATCGTGCCAAACAAATTTGGCAGGGACTGTATCAACACCTCTATTCTACGCCTGAACAGTTCAGTAATTTACCCAATTCTCTGCGCAGTAAAATTGCCGAACGATTCACATTTAATCCATTTACAGTTAAGACCTATTTGGATTCTTCTGATAGATCCACACGCAAAACATTATTTCAGCTGCCCGATGGGAATTTGATCGAGTCTGTGCTGATGCGCTACGGCGACCCAGCGGATGAACATATCTCCCATGCATCAGAAAAAGGGACAAAACAACGACGCACCTTGTGCATCTCCACCCAAGCCGGTTGTGCAATGGGATGTGTGTTCTGTGCCACCGGACAACTGGGATTTAAGCGTAATCTTTCCAGCGGAGAGATCGTGGCGCAGGTGATGTACTATGCGCAAATGCTTAAACAGCAAAATGAAGTTGTAAGTAATGTCGTATTTATGGGTATGGGAGAGCCGTTTCATAATTACGAAAACGTTATGGCAGCCATAGACCGCCTGAATGACGCAGATGGGTACAAGTTCGGTGCTCGTCGTTTGACCATTTCGACCGTGGGGCTTGTACCGCAGATCCGGCGCTTTGCAGATGAACAGCGACAGGTCAACCTAGCCATTTCCCTGCACGCCGCAGATGATGATGAACGTCTTGCCATAATGCCTGTCAACAAACGGTATAAGATCGATGATGTCATCGAAGCCTGCAAATACTATATTGAAAAAACACATCGTCGTGTAACGTTCGAATGGGCGCTCATTAACGGCGTCAACGATACACCGGAAGTTGCCAAAAAACTTGCCGCCAGACTTAAAGGGTTGCTTTGCCATGTGAATGCAATTCCTCTAAATCCGACTCAAGGCTATGATGGAGAAGCCACCGACCGTGGACGTGCTCAAATATTCAAAGAAACCTTGGAACAAGCTGGGATTCCATGCACGATCCGCATGCGGCGTGGCATTGATATCAATGCAGGCTGTGGGCAGCTTGCAGGTGCGGCATCACAGTGATCACAATTACATCTTAAAACCATAATTAATAAATATGTCAATAAAATTGAGTGCTGAATAGTACTCTGGTTCGAAGCCATTTGTTAAGATATGGTGTATAATGAATTTATCTTAACAAACTTAAAAACGTTCTTCAGCCACTATTTATAAAAAGGCATTATCTAAATTTTCTTATGAAGACCACAACTCTTTTGGTCATTGAAGCCAAACACGCAGAAGTCCCTTCTTTCGCAGCAGACTTGCAGAAGAAGGGATTTGATGTACATATCGCACAAAATGGCAGCAAAGCCGTTGCATTATTGAAAGAAGTCAGCCCAAGTCTCGTCGTTGTCAATGCAGCATCGATGCGAAGCACAGGGTTGCGCATCTGTCAGTCTTTGCGCGAAAAAGACTCAAAGCTCCCCATCATCCTAATTTTGGACGAAGAAAAAGAAGTAAGCAAAGACGCCGCAGATGCTGTGCTGGTCTTGCCATTCACCGTTCAGAAACTTTCCAACCGCATCAAACCATTACTGCCCGGAGATGGAAAGAATGTATTACATGTGGGTCCTATTCGTCTCGATCTTGAAAAGCGACGTGTGCGTTGCATGGGCAAAAGCACCAAGTTAACACCCCGTCTTGTCACATTGCTTCAATTGTTGATGGAAAAACATGGTGAAGTGGTGGAGCGCGAACCGCTCTTCAAAAAAGCATGGGAAACAAATTACACTGGCGACACCCGCACACTCGATGTCCATATTTCCTGGCTGCGACGTGCCATTGAGCTTGATCCCGAGAACCCAAAATTCCTCAAGACCGTACGCGGTGTAGGTTATCGTTTAGATATTTAGTTGGAATTGCTTTCCTTCAACCGTCACTAATCGGATGCAGACCTTGCCTCCGATTTTTATTTTTAACTCCATGGGGATCTCACCGCTTCGAACGTGACGTTGAGCCTGTGCCGCGCTTCTGAAGATTTTTCCATCCCAAGCTGGGTCTACTTCCCAAAAATCCACGTCGAGAGAAGTATGCAGTTGAATTCTCTCCCCCACAACCTTGACCTTGATCTTTTTAGATTTGGTAGCCAGTTCAGTCTTCACTTTGATTTCGCGTTCCATCGAAAAAACCGACTTGGTTTCCGCCAACCTTGCCCGTGCCGTGTGTACCGCCCGTGCGGACTCATCACAGGTGATGAACTTGCGTCCATGTTTGGCAGCGACAAGAGCCGTTGTGCCTGAGCCACAGAAAAAGTCTGCAACAATGTCATTCTTATTGGAAGATGCCAGAATAATGCGCTTCATTAAGGCTTCTGGTTTTTGGGTGGGATACCCCGTCCGCTCATTATGCAGACGTGCCACCACAGGGAAATACCACCAATCTTCAGGTACTTTACCGCGTTCCAGATCTGGAACCTTCCCAAAACCTGCCTTGTTCGACGCTTTGAAGGTTGCTACCGTATTGGGGTTATACGGCTCGCGGACGTCATCTACATTAAAAGTGTATTCTTTGCTCTTGGCATACATCAAGATGGTATCGTGCTTACGATTAAAGGCAGTGCGGATCGGGGATGGTCCGTGATATGCCCAGATGATCTCGTTAATGAAATTTTCCGCGCCGAAAATCTCATCGAGGATGAGGCGGGCGTGGGCGTCGGCGTGCCAGTCGAGGTGGAGATATAACGTCCCATTCGGGGCAAGCAATCGATACATGAGGCTTAGGCGCTCATACAGGAATTGCAGGTACGAGTCTATGTCTGTCCAGGAGTCATAATAGCCCTCGGCAAGTTTCCACTTGGATGGTTTGCGCGAATCCTCCCCCCTACCTACACGGGCATGGAATTGGCGATTGGTGAAGAACGGCGGGTCAGCGTAGATGAGGTTGATTCGCCCTTCATATTCAGGTAGCAATGCCGCCATGACAGCTAAATTGTCCCCTTGAATCACACGCCCATCGGTGCGTGATTTGGGATAGCCACGTCCGTTCGGATGGAGAATAGAGTCTAGGGTCAGAGAAGCAGGTTGCGGCGGGGAAAGATGCTTCCCGTTCCAGTGTAAGGTAGGCATGAGAGAAGGGAAACCTCAAAAAGTGGAATCAGTTTGGGAGAAGAAATCCCAAAAAGTTAGTAATGAATTTCAACCGTTGTGCCAAGCCCGCGTGTGGCAACGTTACCAACGATGGGTTCGGGTTTTGCCCAGCGGAAGATCCAATTGGCTTCATTGGTGCGCATGTTGATACAACCGTGGCTCATGGGTGAACCGAAGTTCTCGTGCCAATACGTGCCGTGGAACGCATGACCCTGAGGGGTGAAGAAGGAAGTCCACGGTACGCCAGGAAGGACATAGTTATCAACATCTGCAAGGACATTGCCTGTTGTTTGCTGTCCGAAGTAACTATACCCCATATGTTTGGCAGGGACTTTATCCATGATGGTGAACTTGCCTGCTGGTGTAGTGGTGGGTATGCCCGTCCCCCCGGTTGGGTCGCCAGGTACACCAGAGGAAATATTGGTTTGGAAGATCATACTGCCATATTCATACGCATAGAGCATTTGAGTTGTGAGATTGATCTCAATGAGCTTATCTTCGTATGGAACATCCGGCGAAATGGGTGAAAGCATATCCTGCGGAAGGATGCGCATGTGGATGGCAGGCGCATAATAGGTTACGTTGGAATCGAGTTCGTCAAAGATACGATACCAAGGTCCGTCGTAATCTGCCATTTCTGGTCCTTGTTCCACAGCTTCGACAAAGTGAACCGAACCGTAATACATGGGTGGCGACATAGGCTGCCAGCCAAAGGTTTTTGAGAAGCGATATGGGGTGGTAAAAGGCACAGAAACATCCGCGATCAGGCGGGTGCCTTCAGGTATTGAATCAATGGGCTTTTGATAAATTGTACGAACACGGTGCAAACGTCCACGGTGGAGGTAACCGCCCCACACCCTATACCAAACCGGGTTATGCTTTGGTTCCTCAGCCGTGATCTCGCCATAAACATGAACCAGCTCATCTCGATAGTGAGAGAGCTCAATGCGGCTTTTATCGGTCGGCTCTTTGCGCACAGGCATATCTTTGGTGGCAATTCGCACGACAAAACTATCGTCAAAATCGGTAAGACCAGGCAGGAAAGGCGTAAAAGCCAGCCCACCAAGGGTCAGCCCGCCTATTTTTAGAAAATCTCTACGGTTAATTTGTTTCATAGAGAAAATTTTACTCTACATTGTTTAAGATTTAATGAGAATGTCTAATTCGCTTCGCAGAATATCACTTAATTTTGGACGCTGACAAGAACAGATAAACGCAGAAAAGGATTAGAAATCCGCGGTTTCAGCATTTATCCTCATCACGTCTACTTTTACAACGAACTCACCTTTTTAAGAAATTGCAGAGTCTCTTAAGAAAAACTGCCCCCCACTGAGTATGGAGGGCAGTCGAACTATTCAGTTGTAAGGTTAGGCTTCGACCGTCTCCACGATCATGTCTTTAAGAAGGATCTCGAGCGCCATGGAATGTCCGCAGCGTTTGTGGGTCAGGAAGAATTCACAATCACAATGGAAGACACCGTTATCGTAGGTTACATGGTGTTCGTTATTGTCACCGTGGAAAGTAAGGTCGAACTGATTAAAGCGGAAGCGTTTGCGGTCCTCCGCATAGCGTTTTGCTTTTTCGAGCTTGCCGATCATTCCGTAGTCCATGGCAAAAGTCTCCTTTTTTGAATTTTATTTAGATATAAAAAAGACACGCGTGTATATACGCGTGTCTTTATTTACAAACCTGGGTAATTCCGTGAAATAATCGCATGGCAGCGTTACCTCTTATTGGTTGTCAGTATAGTACTTTTCAAAATTCAAGTCAATATGATTTTCGTAATGTAACGATTTCGTATGGGATTTGTAGGGTGGACATATAAATATATTTATCGCATCCTAATCTGACTACGCGCATCATGCCAGACTTGATCTTGATCCTACTTAATGAACCTCTTCCCCGCCCAAACACTGACCAGCGTTACCGCCGCACTCAAAACTGTTCCCCATGTCAGATCGACCACCGTCAACAACACAGGCCAACCTTCCAACGTGGCAAGATTGGTCAGATCATAGGTGGCATAGGTCACCAAACCGAACAATGCCCCCCGAGACACCGATTGCATTAATGTTCCTTCGCGCACACCCGGTTCAACGATAAATACCACCATTCCAAAAATGAACACCAGATAGAACAATCCCGCCGCGAAGAAGTTGGGAGTCTCTGCCATAATGTAGCCAATTTGAGATCGATAAAAGGATGGCGAGGAAAGCAAGGAATGTAATGAGATAAAGTTTTAGTTTCATGGTGTCTCCTGAAAAAATACTCGGCTAGAGAGGGATTCTCTAACCGAGTAGATGGCCTACTTGCTTTTCTTCTTACTGACAGTCTTTTTCTTAGCTATTGGTTTGGATTCTGCCGTTTTGGCTGTCGTCTTTTTTACGGTAGTTTTCTTTGTTGTTACTGTCTTTGTCGCCTTTGGCTTAGACACAGTCTTTTTTGTAGTGATTGTTTTCTTTTCAGGTTTCTTCGCTACACTTGTCTTTTTCGCTGGCTTTGTATTTGAAACCGTTTTCTTTGTCGCAGGTTTCTTCGCTGACTTGGCGGTCGTTTTCTTCACAGCAGGTTTGCGAGCAGCGCGCTTCTTCTTAACAGGCACATCTTCTTTCATCGCTTCAACAGGAGCAAACGTCCTTTGCCATTCTTCCTGCAAAGACGGTACACCTGCACCCTTCAAATAATCACATATGATCTGCCATTCAGGATCGTGGACAAAACGGAAATCCATGAAAGCATGGCATTGGTATGCACCCAACTCTACATACATGCCTTTTTCCCAGATCTCTTCACACGAGCGGACATATTCTAACTGCGAGGCGTAATCTTTGAAAATGACATATCCACTGCGAGGTAAGGCTAGACCTTCTGCGAGAGTGCGGTGTGTCATAGCGCCAGACACTTTGTCTAATGCAGCGGTTGACGTCTTGAACCAACCTTTGGTATCACTAAATTTATTATGGTAAATGACCAATCCTCGTTCTTCGCCTAAACGATTGGAATATGCAAACACATTCTCGTCGATCCCATTGTTGGGTTTCTGAAGGTCGTAGAGGAGGAAATTCTCCACATCAGCGAACAGGCGGCGGCGGTGAAGGAGCGGGAAGATCCGCCAGTGATGGGCTTGCATCAAGCCGTCATCTGGGGTTTCTTCCCATTTCGGGCGACGGAATTCCATCCCATATTTTTCAGAGTAGCCTTCGAGTTGTCCGTGACCGAACATGGGTAAACCGGGCAACGTAGAAAGGACGGTGCAAACGCCAAAGTATTTATCGCCTTTGCCAAATTGCTCCACCGCGGTTTTCTCGTCTGGGTTGTTCATGAAGTTGACATAACGCTTCAGAATTTGGGGATCGAACTCGAGCGTGTTCTTGATCGCCATGCGATATTTAGCATTATCTTCATCGCGCAGCATGTGCATGAACGCAGAATTATAGACGCGGTGCATACCGAGTGTACGGACGAAATATCCTTCCATGAGCCAGAAGGCTTCAGCGAGTAAAAGAGTGTCTGGTACTTCAGCAGCGACACGGTCCACGACCTCGCGCCAGAATTCGACGGGAATCTTTTCGTCGAACTCGTTTTTGGTCATACCAAATTGTGAGCGCGAAGGAATCGCTCCCCCCGCCCCAGGTTCAGGGAACCACAAGCGCTGGATGTGTTTCTTGGCAAGGGTCATCGCCGCATCAAAGCGGATAACCGGGAAATTGCGCGCTACATGTAAGATAACTTGAATGACCGCCTCACGGACGATAGGATTGCTGTAATCCAATTGAGCCGTGTCGTTCCACGGGAAAGATGTACCATCATTTCCGTGATAAATGTAGCGCACATCGCCAGTCTGGAGATCGCGTCGTTGAAAGACGACAGCAGCATCGGTCTTATCGTAATAGTGATCTTCAAGATAAATGCCCACACGCAGGTCATCTGATAGATTTTCAGATTTGAATGAATAAGAAGGATAAGGCGAGAAGGGGGTAGATAGGAACCAATCGGGATGATCTGTCACCCACTGTGCGTCGATACCCATGTGATTCGGAACCATATCAGCAGAGAGGCGGATACCACGCTGCCAGGCGCGTGAGCGCAGGTCTTGTAATGCGTTCCAACCACCGAGATCGTCGGCAATATCGTATGCATGCAGTGAATATGCTGAAGCCACAGCATCCTCTTGACCCATGCGTTGTTTGATACGCTGTGAGGCGCGACTTCTTTCCCACAAACCGATCAACCACAAACCGGTAAAGCCGCGTGATGCAAGTAGATCCAATTCTTCATCCGGAATTTCATTGAGATATTTGATCTCGCGCTCATATTTTTTCGAAAGTTGGTCCAACCAAACGTAAGTGTTCTTTGCCATTAAAACGAGGCGTGGCATCCAATCCTGGTCTGGACTGTAGCGCTCATATTCAGCATATTCATTTCCCGTAAAAGTAGGCACATGGGTTTCAACATTGAAGGTATCAATGGGTCCTTGTTTACGAATGGTATCTTCACGCAGATAGTCCATACCGCGCAGAATACGTTCGGAGAATTCCCCGCCGAGTAAATATCCCCATTTATCAAGAATGAACTTCAGTTGTCCTTCCAATGAATCAGGAGATGCTTCAATAGGTCCACGTAGAATGTCGGCGAGAGTCTCCGCTTTGCCTGCCACCCCATCCCCAAAACCGGGTTGATTGGAGAAGAATCCCAACAAACGTGTTGTGAATTCCTGGAAAGCAGAACCATTCATTACGTTCTCATCAAAAAGGTCTTTGTAAGGATTTATTGCTGGGTTCTTGTTGACATTGTTGATCAACAGCATCTCTTCGACTGCAGCTGCATGAACGCTATTTCCAAAATTCCCCACGTTTTGCAGGTTGGCCGCGAGAAAATCACCCGCAGTTATTTCGCCACGAAATACAGATTTAGGGGGAAACTCTTCAGTAAACCTGGTCAACGTCAGGTCATATTTTGAGCCAAGCGCAGATTGCACCGAACTCATTGCCCGTCCCATCGCCCCTGCATAACGATTGTAATAATTGCGAAGCAAAATATGATATGCCTCATCGAGCAGGGAAAGCACATAAAGGTCAGATGCAGAAACTGGTTCCATACGATGCGCTGACATTTGATCGGCAAATCCCCGGGCAGAGGAAATATCTGAAAAAACAACATGCCCGTCGGGGCGAAAAAAATCCTGCGAAAAATTGTACTTAAGACGGGAGGCACGTGATGTAAGCATACAATAATGATAACCGATTATCAATGAATTAGAGTAAAATTTCAGCCACCATCATGAGCTCATCGCTAGCACAAGTCATCATCCTATTGTTCATTGGCGTGTTGTACCTGCCGGTCATTTTTTTTGCCATTCAACGACGTGAAGATGGACAGGGTGCTGCCACATGGTTGGTCGTTTTGTATGCTTTACTTGCAATGGTCATCAACATTGCAGAAGCCATTTGGCAAGATCGCGGGGATAATGCCTTTCTTTTCCAGGAACTTCAAACATACGTTTCGTTCACACTTGTAATCGTCCTGATGCTCACCCTTCAAGTCTTTTTGAAGCGTGAGTTGTGGTGGGCATGGCTCGGTTATTTTGGGGTCTGGGCGATCGGTTTAGCATTGATTTTGACAAATGCGTTGAATTTACCAGACACCTTATGGACGAACGGCGAGCTGGTCTTGTATCGTTCGAGGCTTGGTCCTGCCTGGGTCATGTTGGGATGGTTGATTCTATCCATCATCATGATCTTGAACCTCTCCAGTGCTCAGCGTCAGAGTCGACAACCCCTCTTGCGCAGTCGCTTGGGATATTGGTGGGCGCCGGTTATTTTTACTTTGTTAAGCGATATTCTGCTTTTCTCCAGCGTGTTGATCATGGGTCAACCAGTGAGATTGTTCGTTGCGATCGGCATGGCGTATGTAGTTGGTACTCATTACGTGCCAGACCTAAAGAATATCACTCGCCGTGTCTTGATCTATGTTGCAAGTACCATAGGTATCGTTGGTTTTTATGTAGCAGGCTTCTTGATCATTCAGGCACTTTTTGGCGGGAATCCCAGTTACAGCCCATTGATCGCGGGTGCAGTTGTTGCGTTTTTCATTGCATTAATATTCTCACCGCTTACAGACCTGGTCTCGCGTGCCATCAATACATGGATGAAAGGCGATCAATACGATGCCAGCCTAACCATACATCAATACAGCGAAAGCATAAGTAACATTCTCGACATGGATCGCCTTGCCAGTATTGCCATTGGCATCATGCTCGAAGCCATGCAGATCGACCGCGGTTTTCTTTTCCTTGTAGACGCTGAACGTCAGACTGATGGACGCAAGATTTATAAAATCCGTTCTGCACGCAGCCCCGAAGAAAGACAAATGGTCGCTGTTGAATTAGACGAAGATGGGGTCATCGCTTCGTACTTTATCCGCGATCAAAAACCAATTCTTCAATATGACCTGGACCTGCTTCCTGCTTTCCGATCTGCTTCTCCCCTCGAGAAAAATTGGTTCAACGAATTGCGCTCCGAGGTGTACATTCCCATTTTTGCAAAAAAACAATGGATCGGTTTACTTGCCTTCGGTTCAAAGTTAAGCGGCAATCGTTACACCCGTGAAGATCTTTCAGTTCTAAGCGCTCATGCCAACCAGACAGCTGTGGCGCTAGAAAATGCCCGCCTCGTAGATAACCTCATGCGCCTGAACCAGGAATTGAGACAAGCCCGCCGCACATTGGAAAAGAATAATCAGGAACTGCAACGTATCGACCAGGCGAAGTCCGATTTCATTAGTATCGCCTCACATGAACTTCGGACACCATTGACCGTCATCAAAGGTTATACCGAAATGTTGATGGATGATCCCAAGATTGAAAAAGGACAGAAGTCCATGATGAAGGGTATCCATGATGGGACTCTTCGTCTGCATGAAGTGATGGACTCGATGTTCGACATTGCCCAGATCGACGCGCGATCGCTCAAACCGCATCTTCAGCCGGTTGATGTAGGTCAATTAATCCATCAAGTATGTCTGGAACATGTAAAAACCGTCAAAGAACGCGAACAGATTCTCAACATCAAAGTTTCTTCCATACCTCTTGTAAAAGCAGACGCTCATTTATTGGAAAAGCTTTTCCATCATTTGATCCGTAATGCCATCAAATTTACCCCAAACAACGGCTGGATCACCATCAGCGGAAAATACATCCCAGCCATTATCAACTTACCCAATGGCGGGGTTGAGCTCATCGTTAGCGACACTGGCGTCGGTGTGGATCCAAATTTGCGTGAAGTGATCTTCTCAAAGTTCTATCAACCCGGTGAACTTGGCAAACATTCCACAAGCAAATCACGCTTCAAAGGCGGTGGAGCAGGTCTGGGGTTGGCACTCTCCAAAGGTATTGTCGAGGCACACGGCGGACGTATCTGGGTTGAAAGCCCCGGTTATGATGAAGTCAATTTTCCGGGAAGTCAGTTCCATATCATCCTCCCGCTTTCCAAGTTAGAGGATGGCGAAGTTCAACGTATGAGCGAACCGATCACTGTGGAACTTGGCAAAGCAGAAACTTCTTAAGAAAAACAAAAACCGCGGATGGCTCTCATCCGCGGTTTTATTCTATAAATTTGACCTATCCCAACAACTTTCGATACACGCGATTATTTTTATACTCCACGCCATTCAAATTTTTCAGATCGGCGCGCATTTGCTCTGTGGTTTCTGCCACCTGGGTCATCTCCACATGCGCAAATTGGCCAAAATTCAGCAGCGTTTCTCCCATAGCATAATATAACAAGGCATTACCACCATGCCCCTGAAATTCCGGCAGGATTCCCATGCCATTCACCGCAACCGTACTCGTACGTCGGATCTCCATCAAGATATCAAGCAAGCCAAACGGAAAAAGTTTCCCATTTGCACGCTGCATTGCGGCTGAAACATCATGAAATGCAAAGAGAAAACCGACCACATCCTGCTCGTGGATAATGATCTTGATCAACCGATGGTCAGCAATGGTCATAATGTTCTCAACCACAAAATCGATCTCGCGTTGGGTCAACGGATAATATTCCCAATTATTCACGAAAGCACTGTTATACGCGGTTCCAATACGATCAGCCCAGCTTAAGAGTTCTTTTTTATTCTTGAATGTTTTGATCTCCAAATGTCCGCGTTGCATAACACGCTCGGTGATACGCTTGACCCGGTCGGGGATCTGAAATTTATCGGCAGGTAAATAGCAGGAGACAAAATCCACTTCTTTTGTAAAACCCTGTGCCTCCACCAGTGACTGATAGTAGTCATGGTTGTAATTAAGCATGGTCATCGTCTGACGATGTTCCTGTCCAAAGACCAACACTCCATAGCCGTCCAGCGGTCCCATCCCTTTAGGACCGATCATTGTATTTAACCCGCGTGATTTTGCCCAATCAAATGCCGTGCTAAACAAAGCTGTTGCCGCTTCGAGATCATTCTCGCACTCGAATAAATAAAAATCAGCCGTTTTTTCATTGTGATATTGATTGAAAGGTTTGTTCTCAATAACAGCGATCCGCCCTACATCACGTCCGTCACGAACAGCAAGGAAAAAATCAACATCCGAATGCTCATGGAATGGATGTTTTTTTCTATTGAGTTGATTGTACGCATCCACATTCAAGGGTGGCACCCACTGCGGACAGTTGGCATAAATGCGAAATGGTAACTCCACAAACCGCTTGACCTGCTTTTTATTCTCTGTATCCACTTTTTCGATGTTAAGCATGGGGTTGCTCCTGTGAAGGAATGAGTTTCGAGTTAAGTATATCCCCACCCCCCTCTTTTGGGCATACATATTCTGCGTGCATCGTTTTTGTAATGCTCGAAGACAAGGGAAAATTGCACAGCCTCATGCTATACTTGAGCCCACAATCACAAATTTACCGAGGAAACATGACCGGAACTACCCATCAGGAAATGCTGGCTAAGTACGCAGAAGCCATTGTCAAAGTAGGTCTTAACATCCGCGCTGGACAACGCTTGATCATAACCGCAGCGGGAACGCGCGGTGTGCCGCATCAGTTTGCACCATTGGTTAGAGAAATCGCCAAAGAAGCCTATAAAGTAGGGGCAAAATTTGTAGATGCCATCTTCGCAGACGAAGAAATGCTTCGCATCCGAGCCCAAAATGCCCCCAAAGGTTCGTTTGGTGAATACTCCAAATGGCAAATCCAAGGCATCTTGAACATGATCGAAAACGGCGATGCTTTATTGTCAATTGGCGGATCGAACCCCGATTTGCTTGGCGGATTGGATGCAGACGTTGTCGGGCAAATGCAACGAGCGCACTTGGAAAACTGGAGTCCCATCAGCGAAAAAGTGACCACTAATGCCATCAACTGGTGCGTGGTCGCCGCAGCGGGAGATGCCTGGGCGCACAAGATCTTCCCCGACCTGCCCATCAATCAGGCTCAAGAAAAACTTTGGAAAGCCATCTTCGAAACCACTCGCATCGACCAGCCCGACCCAATTGACGCGTGGCAGAAGCATATCGCTTCATTACGTGAACGTGCTTTGTATCTGCAAGCCAAGCAGTATACCGCCCTTCATTACAAAGCCCCCGGCACCGACTTCACCCTTGGACTGCCCAGTGGACATCTCTGGATCAGCGCTCAATCGATGGCGCAGAACGGCGTTGCCTTCACTGCCAACATGCCCACCGAAGAAGTCTTCACCCTGCCTGACCGCAACCGGGCAGATGGTGTCATAACTGCCACATTCCCGCTCAGCTATGGCGGTACATTGATCGAAGATTTCCAAGTTCATTTTGAAAACGGACGCATCACAAAGGTCACCGCCAAGAAAGGTGAAGCCGCTCTTCAAAAACTGGTGGATACCGACGAAGGCTCACACCGCCTTGGCGAAGTTGCTCTTGTCCCAGCCTCCTCCCCCATTGGCAAACGCGGACACCTCTTCTATAACACACTCTACGACGAGAACGCCTCCTGTCACATCGCCATCGGACGTGCCTACCGCTTCACCCTCGCCGGAGGAACTGAGTTGAACGACGACGAATTTATCGCCGCTGGAGGCAACGTCAGCCTCAACCACGTCGACTTCATGATCGGCTCTCCGCAAATGGACATCGATGGCATCACCAAGGACGGCAATCGCGAGCCGGTGATGCGTCAGGGTGAATGGGCAATCTCCCTGTAAAAAATCTTAAATTTCAAAAGGCCATTTCCAATTGGAAATGGCTTTTTTTGTTAAGGTCTCCATGATGGAGCGTACCAATCGTAATCAGTGGATAGCCCCGGAGCTTGTAGGATACTGACACTGGAGGTGGCTAAGTCCACAAGGTATAAGTGTCCACCAGAAGCAGAAGTAGTCTCTTCAATGAGAAGATACTTTCCATTCGGGGAGAAGAGCAAACGCCCAACCGTGTTGCCTTTGTAAACGGATTTA
>SXGT01409587.1_pt1 | contig 17567 bp, 15 predicted proteins | sample 3176221 | NCBI WGS metagenome assembly SXGT01 (sample SAMN11356862, study PRJNA531348) | freshwater metagenome | isolation source: freshwater sample F1-120 | place: China: Fuxian Lake, Yuxi | collected 2017-12-25
CATCGCCATCCTGGCCTTCGTCTGGAACCTCATCACCATCTTCCGTGATGCCGGCGCAGACGCCGACCGCCTGGCGCACGGTGTGCGTGTCGACCTGCGTGCCGACGTTCTCGGAATACTCGCCCTTGAGCAGGTTGGGCGCGCCGCAGACGAACTCGATCACCTCCATGCCGCGCTGCACCGAGCCGAGCGCGTCGGGCAGCGTCTTGCCGTGCTCCTCGGTGACGATCGCCGCGAGCTCCTGCTGGTGCTTCTCCATCAGCGCGAGGAATTTCTGCATCACGCGCGCGCGCCGGATCGCCGGGGCATCGCGCCAGGCCGGCAGCGCCGCCTGCGCGGCCTTCACCGCCTCATCGATCGTCTCGGCGCCGCACAGCGGCACGCGGCGCGTGACCTGGCCGGTGGCGGGATTGGTGACGTCGCCGTGGCGGGCGGCGGCGGGATGCGAGCGCTTGCCGCCGATCCAGACGGGAACGGCGGCGAGTTGCAGTTCTGCGGGCTTGTTCATGCGGGCTCCCGTGGAGCGAAAACCCGCATTTTACCCGTGCAGCCGTGCGCGGCGTGCGCCGCGCGACGGCTCAGTAGATGCCGAGGTCGCGGTGCGAAACGGCGCGCGGCGGTTCCGGACGGCGGCGGGCGCGGATCTCGTCGAACAGCATCGCATTGGGGCAGCGCTCGCCCGGGCCTTCGCGGACGCTGGACGCCAGCCAGTCGCGGCATTCGCCCGCCACCCCGCAGTTGCGGCAACTCTCGCCGGCCTTCATCACGGCCCGGTCGAGCCCGGCGGATTCCGCGTCGGCCGGGGTCAGGCCCAGCCTCGCCATGGCTTCGCCGATCAGCACCGGCATGCGCTCGTAGGCGAGGCGCCGGATGCGGCCACGGCCCCACCAGATCGTCGCCATGGCCATCAACCCGAACAGCACCAGCATCATCAACGGCAGCTTCACGGTCGTTTCTCCCTGTGACTGATGCGATTTCAGACGACGCGGCGAGGGGGCGCAACCCGCCGCGTTGACGATGCTCAACGAATCGCACGCTCTATACTCGACCGCATGCCGGCACCCCTCGTTCCCGCCACGCTCGCGTTCTCGGACGATGGCACGCCATTCTCGGCAGCCTACGGCGACGTCTATCACAGCGCTGGCGGCGCGCTGGGGCAGGCGCGGCACGTGTTCCTCGGCGGCAACGGACTTCCCGGCCGCTGGCAGGGACGCGAGCGCTTCGTCGTGCTGGAGACGGGATTCGGCACGGGACTCAACTTCCTCGCCACCTGGCAGGCGTGGCGCGACGACCCGCGGCGCTGCGGCCGCCTGCATTTCGTTGCCGTGGAGAAGCACCCGTTCAGCACGGGCGACCTCGCCGCGTTGCACGCGCCGCACGAGGCGGCCGCCGTCGCGTCCGCCGAACTGCGCGCGGCATGGCCGCCGGCGGTGCCTGGCGTGCATCGCCTCGCCTTCGACGGCGATCGCGTCGTGCTGACGCTCTTCTTCGCCGACGTCGCCGACGCGCTGCCGCAGATGCGGCTCGCGGCCGACGCGATCTATCTCGACGGCTTCGCCCCGGCGCGCAATCCCGCGATGTGGGCACCGCCGGTGCTGAAGCGCCTCTCGCGACTCGCCGCGCCGGGCGCGACCGCGGCGACTTGGAGCGTCGCGGGCGAGGTGCGCCAGGCACTCGCCGCGGCCGGCTTCGCGGTGGAGAAACGCGCCGGGTTCGGCGCCAAGCGCGAGATGCTCGTCGCCACCTCGATCGGCCAAGGGACTGCCGCGCCATGCGTTCCGCCGACGCGGCATGCGCTCGTGATCGGCGCCGGCATCGCTGGCGCGACGGCCTGCGAGCGATTCGCCGCGCGCGGCTGGACGGTCGAACTGCTCGAACGCCACCCCGCGCCGGCCGCCGAGGGATCAGGCAACCACGCCGGCACCTTCCATCCGCTGGTCACCGCGGACGACAGCATGTTCGCACGGCTGACGCGCGCGGCCTTCCTGCACTGGAGCGCGCGCTGGCGCGACATCTCGGCATGGCCGGCGACGCCGGCGTGGGCGCGCTGCGGCGTGCTGCAGCTCGCCCGCGACGAGCGCGAACGCGAGGCACAGCAGCGCGCCATCGCGGCGCTGTCCTTCCCGGGCGAGTACGCGCGCCTGGTCGACGCAGGCGAGGCAGGCGATTGCGCGGGCATGCCGATCACCGCGGGCGGGGTCTGGTTCCCGCAGTCGGGCTGGATGCAGCCGCCCAGCGTGGTGCGGGCGATGCTCGCGCGTTGCGGCGGGCGGCTGCGCAGCCGCTTCGGCTGTCCGGTGGACTCGCTCGAACGCGCCGGCGACGAATGGATCGCGCGCGACGCATCCGGCGGCGAGATCGCGCGCGCCGGCACGGTGGTGCTCGCGAACGCGCACGACGCACTACACCTTTCGCCAGACGCAGCGGTACGGATGCGCCGGGTGCGAGGCCAGGTCACGCACCTTCCGGGCGGGCGCTTCGCGGCGCTGCGCGCCGCCGTGCTGCGCGGCGGCTACATCCTGCCGCCGGTCGACGGCGTGTCGGTCGCCGGCGCGAGCTTCGATTTCGACGACGAGGAACCCGCGCCCCGCGCGGAGGACCATGCCGGAAACCTCGAGCGGGTCGAGCGAATCATTCCCGGCGCGACCGCAGGCCTCGACCCGGCATCGCTCGCCGGGCGCGTCGCGTGGCGCGCGACCGTTCCCGACCGCCTGCCGATGCTCGGCGCGATCGACGACGCCCGCGGGCCTGGGCTGTATGGCGCGTTCGCGTACGGTTCGCGCGGACTGCTGTGGGCGGGACTGGGGGCGGAACTGGTGGCGTGCCAGGCGAATGCCGAACCGCTGCCGCTCGAAGCGCGGCTTGCGGAAGCGATCTCGCCGGGAAGGTTCGCGCGACGCGCGCGTCAGCGCGCGGGCCTGCGTTCCGCGTAGAGCTCGCGGAAGGTCCTGCCCTCGGGCGCGGGCATCACGCGCCCGTCGGTCCAGCCGGAGGCGAACGGCAGCCGCGTGATGCGCGCGGCGCTGCCGCCCATCATGCGCAGCACGCGCGCGCCGATCATCGCCAACTGCGCGTACAGCCAGGGATGCCGCGCGACGAATGCCCAGGCGCGCAGGCCGAGGCGTTCCGGCCACGGGCGCAGGCGCCTCTCGACCTGCTTCTCGCGCAGCTTCCTCAGCAGGTCGGGCAGCGGGATCTTCACCGGGCAGGCGACGTGGCAGGCGCCGCACATCGTCGCCGCCTGCGGCAGGTCGAGCGCGTTCTCGATGCCGTTGTAGACCGGCGTCAGCACCGAGCCCATCGGGCCGGGATCGACCCAGCCGTAGGCGTGCCCGCCCACCGTCTGGTACACCGGGCAGTGGTTCATGCACGCTCCGCAGCGGATACAGCGCAGCATCTCCTGCATGTCGCTGCCGACGAGCTCTGTGCGGCCGGCGTCGACGAGGATCACGTAGTGGTGCTCGGGGCCGTCGAGGTCGCCCTCGCGGCGCGGGCCGGTGAGGATGCTGAAGTAGTTCGAGATGTCCTGCCCGGTGGCCGAGCGCGGCAGCACGCGGTTCAGCGTCGACAGGTCCTCGAGCGTCGGGATCACCTTCTCGATGCCGGTGATGGCGACGTGCACGCGGGGCAGCGTGGTCACCATGCGGCCGTTGCCCTCGTTGGTGACGATCGCCACCGAGCCGGTCTCGGCGACGAGGAAGTTGCCGCCCGAGATGCCGAGGTCGGCAGACAGGAAATGCCCGCGCAGCATCTCGCGCGCTTCGCGCGTCAGCTCCTCGTGGCCGGTGAGCCGCGGGCGCTTGTGGTGCTCGACGAACAGGTCCGAGACCTCTTCCTTCGACTTGTGGATCGCCGGTGCGATGATGTGCGACGGCGGCTCGCCGGCGAGCTGGATGATGTACTCGCCGAGGTCGGTCTCGATCGGCGTCACGCCGTGCGCGGCGAGCGCGTCGTTGAGGCCGGATTCCTCCGAGACCATGGACTTCGACTTCACCGCCTTCTTCAGGCCGTGCCGGTCGCAGATCTCGAGCACGAGCCGGCGCACTTCTTCGGAATCCTCGGCCCACAGCACGGTGGTGCCGCGCTTCGTCGCCTCGGCCTCGAACTGCAGCAGCCACGCGTCGAGCTGGCCGACCGCGCGGTCGCGGATCTGCGCGCTGAACGTGCGCAATTCCTCGAAGGCATCGACGCCGAACGAGGCGCGCGCCGCGGTGCGCTTGTCGGCGAAGCCGCCGCGGAAGCGCATCAGCACGTCCTGCAGCTTGACGTCGGCCAGCGCCTTGCCGGAGCGCTTCTGGAAGTGCATCGACTGGTTGATCACTGCAGGCTCAGCTCTTCCAGGTCAACGCCTCGGCGACGTGCAGGACCCTGGTCCTGTCGTCGCCCTGCTTGCGCAGGCGCCCTTCGATGTTGAGGATGCAGCCGAGGTCGCCGAGCACCACGGCGCTCGCGCCGCTGGCGGCGATGTTGCCGCACTTGGCTTCCGCCATCGCCGACGAGATGTTGCCGTACTTCACCGAGAACGTGCCGCCGAAGCCGCAGCAGGTCTCGCAGTCCTTCATTTCGGCGAGCGCGGCATCCGGCATCTGCGCGAGCAGCGCGCGCGGCTGCGCCTTGACGCCGAGTTCGCGCAGTCCGGAGCAGGAATCGTGGTACGTCAGGGTGCCGGCGTAGTTGCCCGGCACCTTGCCGAGCTTCGCCACGTTGACGAGGAAATCCGTTAGCTCGTACGTCCTCGCCGCAAGGGCCTCTACGCGCGCCATCCACGCCGCCTCGCCGGCGAAGAGGTCCGGGTAGTGGGTCTTCACCATGCCGGCGCAGGAGCCGGAGGGCGCCACGACGTAGTCGCAGCCTTCGAATTCGGCAACCAGCTTCTCGGCGAGCGCGCGCGCCGCCTGGCGGTCGCCCGAATTCCAGCCGGGCTGGCCGCAGCAGGTCTGGCCGGCGGGGACGACGACCTCGCAGCCCGCCGCTTCCAGCAGCTCCAGGGCGGCAAAGCCGATCCGGGGACGCATCAGGTCGACCAGGCAGGTCACGAGGAGGGCCACGCGCATCGTCGAAAGATAGCATGGCGCCGTTTCACGATACGAAATCCGCACGTAAAATGTCCCTTCCCATGGCGACCAAGACCGACGAGCAGAAGAGCCCGATCCAGGTGATCGAGCGCATGCTGAAGCTGCTCGAGGTGCTCGCCGAGCATCCGGAGCCGCTGGGCCTGAAGCAGATCGCGCAGATCACCGGGCTGCACCCGTCCACCGCGCACCGCATCCTCGCCGCGATGGCCACCGACCGGCTGGTGGACCGCATCGAGCCGGCGAGCTACCGCCTCGGCATGCGGCTGCTCGAGCTCGGCAACATCGTGCGCTCGCGGATCAGCGTCAGGGAGCTCGCGCTGCCCGTCATGCGCGAGCTGCACGCCCACACCGGCGAGACGGTGAACCTCTCGGTGCGCCACGACGACGAGATCGTCTACGTCGAGCGCACCTCGTCGGGCCGCTCGGCGATGCGCATCATCCACGCCATCGGCGCGCGCGCGCCGCTGCACGTCACCGCGGCGGGGAAGCTTTTCCTGCTGGAGGACGGCTTCGCGAGGCTGCGCGACTACGCCAAGCGCACCGGCCTCGCCGGGCACACCCGGAACTCGCTCACCACGGTGCCTGTGCTCGAGCGCGACCTCGAGCGCACGCAGCGCCAGGGCTTCGCCACCGACAACGAGGAAGCGGAACTCGGCGTGCGTTGTGTCGCTGCCGGCATCCGCGACGACGCCGGGCTGCTCATCGCCACGCTGTCGCTGTCGACGCCGGCCGAGCGCATGAAGCCGCAATGGGGCCTTCTGCTGAAGGAAAACGCCGAGCGCATCGCCGCGGCGATCGGCCACCAGCCGGGCGCGCGCATCGGCGCCAACTGAACCCCATGGAACCCGCGATCCTGCACACCGCCGCCGGCGTGGAGTTCGAGACCGCCGAGCGCTGCGCGATCCTCGAGCTGTCGAACAGCGCGGATGACCCGTCGATGTCGATCGCCCGGGCCCGCGTCAGGCCGGGCGTGACCACGCGCTGGCACCTGGTGCGCGACACGGCGGAGCGCTACGTGATCCTCGTCGGCAACGGCCGCGTCGAGGTCGGCGAGCTCGCGCCGCATGACGTCGGCCCGGGCGACGTGGTGCGCATCCCGCCGTCGTGCCGCCAGCGCATTTCCAACACCGGCAGGGGAGACCTCGTCTTCCTCGCCCTGTGCACGCCGCGCTTCCGGCAGGAGGCGTACGAAGACCTGGAACAAGGGTAGGAGCCCCCATGGCAATGCAGAAGATCAGCGACACCGAAGCCGCCTCCGACGACGGCATCCGCATCACCTACAACCAGAACGCGCTGATCTACATGCAGGGCACGCGCTACCTCACCTTCCCGATCGACTGGCGGCCGGACGGCGAGCTGCGCGTGCTGCTCACCAAGATGAGCACGTGGATGGAGAACGGCCAGCCCTGCGAGAGCGAGGGCACGATGAACATGGCGCGCATGCGCGCCCGCATCGCCGAGGCGCTGGTGCTGCTCGGCCGCAAGCACTCCTTCGACCGCTGAGCCAGGCGACCAGTCGTTTCAGCTAGATGTCGAACATCTCGACAGGATCAGGGCTTCTATACCCGAGATCATCGTAGTGCCCGTCATGCTGATCCGGGCCCCAGCAGACACCAAACTGACCGGATAGCTCGTCAAGGAATACCGACTGCGGGTCGCCCATTGTCACGAACCAGACCCATTGCTCGACATACTCCGAGTTCGCCTGCGAGCGATTGGCAAGCGCGCGAATGCGCATTGGAACCGGTTCGGCCAAACAGACTGACAGAAACCCATCCAGGCCACTTCGCTCGGAACGTCTGCTCGCTTCGCGCAATGCCGAAACCACGGCTTGCTTCACGTCACTCACCGACAGGGCCAGCGATACGCGTGAACTCATCTCGAGGCGCTTGGGCACAATCCAATTGTGGAATGCATAGTCTCCGGTGTGCCACCGGGCGGCCTGATGCTGCCGACGAAATGCCAGTTTCCATGCGTCTGAACTAAATACGCATTGACGTAGTCGCGCACGTGATCGTGATACTCGAACAGGCACCGCAGCATGACACCGGCCTTGGATGGAACCTCACAGTCCGGCTTCCGGCGAAGACATCCGAGGCAATACCATGTCTCGGGGACTGAATCCCAGCTTGTCGTTTGTGTTGTTCTCGTTTCTTTTTCACCCCTGACTAGGATATTGCTTCTTGCTCCACAGTGACGCCCGCAGCAGCCACCTTTTCACCCAGATCGGCCCAGCCAGCCTCCTCTGCGTATCGCTTCATGCGCACTAGCGTGGAAGCTTTTGCGGTGCGACGTAGGCTCTCCGGGATGCTCTCTGGCGACATTTTCCAAGGACGCAACGTGTGACCTGAAATCGCCGCCTCCCGCGCAATTCGGGCTGCGATGCGAAACCCGCCCTCGTCCACGTCGCCCCAATGCAACACCGGAGTGCCGGCAGCAACGTCCTTGAGCAAGGTTGTGTACATCTTTCGCCAAGCCGGAGAGGGCATCCCGGCCGAGTAGATGATCAGCACGTCTTTGTCGTAGCCCGCACGGGCTTCGATGTGGAAATTCGTCTGGTTCTCGATGCTCAGTACAGCGCTCGGCCGGCTTTCTAGGCCAAGAATGGTCGCCGGCGAAAATCCCGAGTACGGAGTATCCAGGAAGGACGTAAGCCGCTCGCGCCGTACCACGACGCGTCCGGCCAGACGGACCGGCTGCTCCTCCCGGAAAAGTCCGAGTTCACCCCATACCTCGGGAGCTTCTCTGGGAACCGCATCGATAGCACATTGCAATAACACATCGATAGGTGCGTACAGCCGCTCGATTCGCTTGCTGTCGTTGAAGAGACGCGCGCTGGCTACGCGAAGCGGTAGATCAACTCGCTCCGCCTCGGTATTGGCCCGGGCGAAATCCACCACAGCCACCGCATCGATCCACGATGTCGCCTCACTGGCGTCCAGCCCTCTTACCTTCCTCAACTTCTGCCATGCCCGCAGAACGTCGGCCAACACCGGGAACCGGGTCAGGTACGGTTGAAGGCGAAGCTCCGCCCGAGCAACCACAGACGCAGCCGTGACCTGCCCAAGAAAATCCGCTAGCTTGACGATATCCAGCAGGTCAACCCTCTTGATAAAGCCGTTCAGCACGTCGTCATCCCAATGCAGGGTGACCGCGCCTTGTGCGCGTACGTCCTTAAGGGTTGCTTCGAATGATTCCTTCGCCTGCAGAGAACGCAGATCCCGGTACTCCGATAGATGCGATTCCGTAAGCGCTGGCGCCCGGGTGCGTACCCCAGCTGCCGCACGATCGGATGCAGTCAACAGAGTATTCAAGGCTCGCCGCGCAAGTTCGTCCATGGCAGTGACCTCAACCGCTCGGACTTACCGTGGAAAGTGCTAGGCTCGACCCCGCCCGCTCCCGCCCGTTCTCCCGCTCGTTCTCGGAGGCCAACAAGCGTTTCAAGCTTTGGCGGGCCAGAATGTTCATTACGTAGCCAATGCCCCTTGGCTAGTCTTGCTCCTCGGACGTGAGCGCATGGCAGCCACCTCTTCCTCAACCAGTGCAGGGTTGAACTCCGGCAAGTCTTCCCGGAATTGAGTTCGGACTTCTGCCGATATGTCATGCCCCTCGAGCATGATGGTGTTGTTGTCGGCATCGCGAAGGATGTCGTAGTAGCGGTGAAGGAATGCGGTCAAGGTTCCGAGATTCTCACCGGGGCTGGCCATGAAGACCTGCAATCCCAGCTCCTCGAGATAGCGCATGGTGGCGATGATGTTGGTCATGTCCATCTTGTTGAAGGCTTCGTCCAGCAGCATGAGCCGGAGACCATCCTTACCACCGCGATCGAGGCGGTAGGCTGAGGCAAGGGCCGCCCCTGCAATGACATAGAGCGGTGCACGATGCTCGCCGCCAGAACCGGGTCCCAGCCGCTTGCTCAGGTGGCCTACAACCTTCGTTGTTCCGGACACCGGGTCTTCGCGCAAAATTTCGATGTCGAATTCATAGAACTCGCGATAGTCGTCCAGCGGGCTGCTTACGCTGGCAGCGCCGGGCGCAATCTTGTCTTCGATGAGCTGCCTGAATGCTTCGGGTACTTCGCCAGCACCGCCTAACAGATCGAGTGTCGGACCAAAGGAGGCAACATCCTTGATGAACTTCAGTAAGGATTCCAACTGAGGCCGGACTACGCGCCGAAAATGATATCGCTCGCCATTCGAGAACGTTGGACAAGCCCGCAACACATTGTTCAAGCGGTCCATGGTTTCTGCCAACCATTCCAGGTTATTGCTCAACGCAATCGCGACGTCGTTGCGGAAGGTCTCCTGGGACGTTCGATATGCAGCGTCCATTTCCTGACGGAAATTGGCCAACTCCGTACGATCCAGCCGCTGCAGCAATTCGCTCAGCCACTGCCCCGCTTTCCTCCAATCACCTGATGCCTCCAGCGGGGCTTGCTCCTGATACTTGTGTAGGAATGTGCCGTACTCACCCATACCTGTCGAAATGGCGCCGTTCATTTGCCCGGTAGCCGCCTTTTGCCGGCTAGTGCACTGTTCAACCATCTCCGAGTACTGAGTCCCAAAACGCTTCACGAGGGCATCCCAGCGGTCCATCCAGAACTCATGGTCATACTCCGGATGATTTCGCGACTCGGCGGCCTCGACTTCCGCTTGCGTAAGCCTTCGCTTCGCCTCTGTCTCAGCCGTTTCACGGATCTTCAGTTCATTTTTGGCACCACCGATGGCAATGAGCAATGCTGAGACCTGAGGCTCCAATGAAGCCTTCTGGTCAGTCCAACGTTTCTCCTGCTCTCCAAGCCGAACGTATTCAGAATCGGCAAGGCCGTGAAACTGCTGCGTCTTTTCGGTGACATCCCGGGATGCGCTATCTATTTCGGCGAGGACACTCAGCACGTGCTTGGCCACGAGTTCCTCGCTGGCCACCTTCCTCACTGTATTCAGCAGCTGGTTCAGAGTCTCGGACTGCTGCTTTAGCCGCACAAGTTCAGCCTTATTCGTATCCACTTGCTTCTGAAGAGCGTCGCGTTGTCCAGAACCGCCGGCGCCAATCCGGAACGAACCGACCGGAACGAGACGCAAGCGCTCTATTTCCCCGGCGGACACGAGCATGCCATCCTGGGTAAGCGTCCGTTTTCCGGGCGCCAGCGCTTCTGCGCTCGTTGTCGCCCGTAGCAAGTCACCGAACTGGCGTCTAAGGTATGCCACCGCTGCAGAATTCTTTCCTTCGATCAGCTCCGCGACGGTGCCCGCCTGCCCTGCTCTCCCGGTCGAGTGGCGACTTTCCATGGCGATCTTCGCGCCATACACCGCATCCTTCCCAGTCAACCCCCGATAGATACGAAATGCCTTCGCTTCGTTCTCGTCCCCGGATACCAGCAGGGCTTCAACGTGGAGGCCTAGATAGGCCTCGATAACTGGCTGCCACGCCACGTCAGCAATCTTCACCAGATCACAGATCGGTACAGCAATTACGCCCTTGTCTGTGAGCGCCGTTAGCAAGCGCTGAACATGGTCAGACAGAGCCACGCGTCCCTTCAAGACGCGGTTAAGTGAGGCCTCAGCAACCCTAAGCGATTGTTCCACATCGCTAATGGAACGTTGGAGAGCACTGCCCTGACTGAAAAGCTCTCCTACGGCCATTTCGGCCACCCTCAGCGCAGGTCTCAGGGCTGCCTCAATTTTGGCCTTGGAACTGACTTCCAGCCCATCGACAAGTGCTTGGAGCTTCTGCGCTGCTGATCTCATAGCAGTGGCACTCGGTTGCAGGAAGGGAGAATCGGCCGCCTCGGCCAGCGTCCGTCGAACCAAATTCAGGGTGTTGCGCAGTTCGGCGCCTTTGTCCTGATGCCGCTTCGTCCCGGCCTGAATCTCCGTCTGCAGCGCGCCATAGTCCTTGTGCGCCGAGTGCGCCTCACGCGCGTGCTTGTACCGCAAGGCTTCGGCGACGGCCTCTGCGACCTTACCCGCGAGCACTTCATGCTCGGCAGTCTTGGTTGTCAGATCCACATGGGCATTCACCTTGGACGCGGTGGCCTGGTTACAAGACACGCGCTCGACTTCGACCGCGGTCATTTTCCCCATTGCGGTCCAAGTCACCGCCTTCCGGGACTCAGATGCCGCCCTGGTGAACTCGGCTTCCACGCGACGCCCGTCTGCAATTTTGGCTTCGAGCTGGGCTACCAGTTCCGCCAGTCGCCGAAAGGATTCGGTCACTTCGCGGAATTTCTTGATGTTGGTAGGCCTCGATTCGAGCACGTCGTTACGGACAATCTGATCAACCGACTTGTCGAAGCGCATTCGCAAGGCAAAACGAAACGCTCGAATGAAAGACTCGGTATGCGGCGTGGTGCCCTTTCCCCGCAGGGCCAGGAGCGCGGCCTGTATGTAGCGATTGGCATCATTGAAGAGCGGGTCCTCTCCGGACACACGCGCCCGCTCTACCAACTGATGTCGGAAGGTATTCCAGTCCCGCGGCCTTTCCTCTCCGTCCACGGTTTCGAGGTGGTCGCTCATGGACAGTTCGATCTTCGGGAGGATGTAACGGCCCAGGACGTCGTGCTTCTCCTTATCCGCTGACGCGTAGAGGCAAACGCCCATCGATAGGGGTTCGTTCGTCTCGGAATCCCGCCACACCAAGGTGATGTAGGTTGTCGCGTTGTTGCGCGCCCGGTGCTCCGGGTTCTCTCCGTACTGCCCAAGGCAGTACGCGCGCAGTGACCGGGTGGTGGCCTGCTCATCAGCCTGCGCGTTGAGCGCCACTAAGCGGCTGTTCGCACCGAGCATCGCGATCTGGACAGCGTCCAACAGAGAACTTTTCCCGCTACCGTTCGGGCCGAAAATGCCCGTAATGTCCTGAAGGCGGAGATCCTGCTGCTCAAAGAGGAAGAACTGCACGACGCGAATGCGTTCGAGGTATTTCATGATTCGCCTATCCTTTCTCCCTCGCCATCTTCACCTTCTGGCCTCTCCGTATCGGTGCCGGCTGCAGTCGGATTGGCGACGCGCCAGTCGGCAATGCGCTGCAATGCAGCCTCACCCAGAAGGTCCACGATCGCCGGTCGAATAATCACAACGTAAGGCTGCGAAGCCGTCACCTCATCTCCGTCGCCGACCTGCTCCTCCGACTTCTTCGCGATGCCCCAGCGCTTCATGGATTTCATGAGCGCATCGAGCTCCCCTTTGGTTGGAAGCTCACGACTCGTCATGAGGCGATACTTCTCGGCCAACTCGACGAGATCGCAAACGACGTCGCCGTCATCGGTGAACTGTCCGAGTCGCGCCGATTCGTCGTAGATGGCTCGCAACACCAGCGCGAGCACCGTCTGGGCTACCGAGGCAGTACCGGCCTTGGGGTGACGAGGCAGCGCATAGGCGTATCGCTTCTGTCTGTTCACTTCGACCGCAATGCCCAGCGGTGCCAGGGCATGCTTGAAGTCCCGCTCGAACCGCTCCACCATCCAGTATGCGGTCCGGCTGTGTCGGTCCGCGTAGTAGAGCACCTGTTCGGCGACTAGCCGATAGGCGGTAGCCTCCAACTCCTGCGCGGTATGCTGCCCGCTCGAGCGGGCAGCAACTTCGTCCCAGTACTGACTCATTGGTTTTGCCCCCCTCGCCTACCTCCAGCCGCGGCTCGGGCGACGACGGAGAATGGTCTACCTGAGATGCTCGTCCCTGCGGCTTCGAGTCCGTCATGAAGCTGGACCCGGAATCCCCTGGCCACGGTCATCGCCGCAAGGTGCAAACGCCGGCTGTCAGAATCCATCGCCAAGCCGACCGTGGACAAGGTTTGATAGCTGCGGACATCCGCTATTGATTCACAAGCCAGATCCCCGCTTTCAAGGCTCTTCTGGCCGTTGAGCTGCCGATACACGTAGTCAGTGAGCTTCGGCGGCGTAATTGACCGAATCTCCCGTGCCCGCAGCATGAGGCGAGCCTTGGCTAACTGGGCTTCGGAAGGAATCTGCCGGCGCAGATTCGACGGCGCCGACCGCTCTGCAATCTTGCGCGGCTCAGCAAGATATCCGCCACTCATCATTTCTCCTGCGGGGAACGGGTCGCCGAGCGCCGGCGGCTGACCGCCCAATACCGCAGCGATTGCCCGCCCGACCATGTGGTCGACCTGGCGAAGTGATCGCAGGCGATAGTCAAGGAAGGCCAATGCCCGACGATTGGCGCGACGAATCTCGTCATCGAGCCGGTCCAGGTACTCGTCAATGCACCGCAGATCGAATAGCCGCTGGATGTCCCTTTCGAAGAGCTGCTCAGCCCTCTGCCGATCGCCCGCGCATCGCTTGGCTTCGTACCAAGCTATCAGCCTGGTCCGGTGGTGATCCGTGCTGTACAAATCCTCGACCGCTCGCAGGATCTGCGGACGGCGAGATAGCGGATGCTCCCGGGTGCGCAATTCCCGGTAGTCACCGATGAAAACCTTCTCTATGTAGTCGCTGAAAAATCTCTGGACATACTGTGCCGTGGTGATCTCGGCACTCAGCGATTCCATGATGTCCCGGATATTGGTGCCCGTGTTTCTGACATGCTCCAGCAGATTGCGGGCCTGCTCCGCCGTCTCGACAAGCGTGTCGCCTTCGGCCTTGCCTTCCACGACCTGCTGAATGTTGAGTTCGATAGAGCGGATCTTTCCGGAGACGAATACCGGTCCAATCTCCGCGAACGACACCAACAGGGTCAGAAACTGGCTTACCGCCGGACGCATGGTGAGTTTCTTCTCCATGCCGTGGCGCTCGAGCCGGAACCAGCCGGCTTCCAACAGTTGATGGAACACAGCGTTCGCCCGGATGCCAAGCGGTGTCTCAGGCGCGGAACCGTCGCCGTTCTCCCATGAGTCCTGTGTGACGAGCTCGTCCTCGATGTCCTGCATGATTTCGCGTACGGCGAATCCATGGCTGGGCGGAAGCGGCGCGTCCGGGCCAAATCGCTTTGCGTGCAGTCGGCAAAGCAACGCCCAATACTGACGACGATTCGGCGCGGCCAGCGGCGCGAACAAGCGGTCCGGCAGTCGCTCGAACAGTAGCTTCGCCACCATTCGGCCGAGAAGGTTCGAAGTAGCCGTCGTGATCAACCCGGAAACAGCCATGGTCGAACCTCCTCGATATTGGCGACGGCCAACTGGTATTCCGGAGGCTGCTGCGTCTTGATATCGATGGCAGCCCTGACGCCCTGGATGAAGTAACTAACCAACGCGCCGCGGCAGGTGTCAACTCGGGCCGCAGTGTTGTTGAAGTATTCGAAGCGGATCAGCGATTTCTGGTCCGGCGTCAACTTAGGATGAGCAACGAGCCTCACCCGCACCTTGGCCATCCACGCCTCGTCTTCCTGATCACCCCGCTCGGCGGGAGACTCCAGAAGCTTCGCGCCTTCCATCCGGCCCAGCGCGTAGTCGCGGAAATCCTGATTGGTCGAACAGAAGGCGCGTACATGCCATCGTCGACCCGCTCGAATCAAGCTGTGGGGCGAAATTACCCTCTGATGGGGTGAAGGCTCCCGCATCGACCGATACGTGATCTGCAACGCGCGGCGAACCCGGATCGCCTCCGACAGAAGAGCAAAAACGCGCGGGGACGGGACCGACAGTTCTGGGAACGCCGCCCAGATAGCACGACCCGGTGATGGGTCGGCAATAATGTGCGGTACCCCGACCAACGCCAGGTACTGCGACAGTGAAACCGCATTGCTCTGCTTTCGCGCGTCGGCGTTCGGGACCGTTCGGTAGACCTCGGATGTCGCGTGATAGCTTCGGGTTTTGCTGTCCCAGTCCATCCAGCCGGGATGCTTCTCACGAAATTCCCGGATCCACTCACTTGCACGAACACTGCTGAGCTCGAACAGCTCGCGCAGGCGCCCGTTATTGAGCCGCCCCTCCCACAAAAGGATCGAAGACAGCAACGCCAGTCGCTGTTCCTGTAGGTCGCCTTTGCCAATCACATGGATAACCGTAAGTTACGAATATCCATATGCTACGATAATCCGTAGGATATGCAAGGTCGCCGCCCCAGGCGCCGCTAAACGACGATTGGAACCCTCGTAGCCCTGCCCTATGCACGCTCAACTGCGGGGAGCCCAAGCGCGCTCTCGATCCGCGGAAGCCTTGGGCAAGCTGGATAACCTGACGCACACGAACGTCGATCAGAGGGCCTCGAAGGCCCACTGATCGACTGGCGGGGGTACGGGGGGCCACGCCCCCTGTTCGTATCCTTCCTGCGGCTGGTTCGGTCTATGCGGCCGTAAGGCCGAATAGACCGAACCAGCCGCGCGCGTCGGTCCACACCTTGCCGGTGCGGAAGCCGGCGGCCTGCGCCAGCGCGCGGAACTCCTCCACGGAGTACTTGCACGAGTTCTCGGTGTGGATCGACTCGCCGATGTCGAAGGCGAAGCGGTGCGGACCGATCGCCACCGACTGCCGCGCGAGCGACACGAGATGCATCTCGATGCGCCCGAGCGCGGTGTTGTAGTACGCATAGTGGGAGAAGCGCCGCAGGTCGAAGTTGCCGTCGAGCTCGGCATTGATGCGCGCAAGCAGGTTGAGGTTGAACGCCGCCGTGACGCCGGCGGCGTCGTTGTAGGCGGCGTGCAGGATGTTGGCGTCCTTCTTCAGGTCGACCCCGACCAGCATCGCGCCGCGCCGGCCGACCTGCCCGCGCGTCATGCGCAGGAACGCGTGCGCGTCGTCCGGCGTCAGGTTGCCGATGGTCGAGCCGGGGAAGTAGACCACGCGGCGCCCCCGGCCGCGCCCCTTCAGCGCCGGGATCTTCAGCGGCTGCGAGAAATCGCCGACCACCGCCGAGATGCTGAGCCACGGGAACGACCGCGCGAGGCGCCGTGCCGCCGCATGCAGCGCGGTTTCCGAGATGTCCACCGGCACGTAGACCGAAGGACGGATGCTGGACAGCAGCAGGCGGATCTTCACGCTCGCGCCGCTGCCGTACTCGATCAGCTCGCAGCCGCGGCCGGCGAAACGCGCAATGTCGGCAAGGTGCCGGCGGGTGAGCGCGATCTCGGCGCGCGTCGGGTAATACTCGGGAAGCCGGCAGATCTTCTCGAACAGGCGGCTGCCGGCCGCGTCGTAGAAATACTTCGGCGGAAGCGACTTCTGCGGCTGCGACAGCCCGGCAATGACGTCCTCGCGGAAGTTGTCCGCCGGGACCGCCGACCCCGAGTAGGCTACGATGCCGGCCTGCGGACCGAGTTGGCTTCGAGCCATTTGCGGATGCGGTTGGCGTCGCCGATCCGCGACTGCTTGCCCCACGAATCCATCAGCACGAGGACGAGGTCGCGGCCGGCGACGCGCGCGCGCATCACCAGGCAGCGGCCGGCCTCGTTGATGAAGCCGGTCTTCGACAGCCCGATGCTCCAGGTGCCGGCGCGCACCAGCCCGTTGGTGTTCTGGTAGGCGAGCTCCTGGCCCTGCACCGTGACGGTCGCGGCGTCGCGCGTGGAGAAATCGCGGATCGCGGGGTATTCGTGCGCGGCGAGCACCAGCTTGGCGAGGTCGCGCGGGCTGGAGACGTTCGCCGACGACAGGCCCGTCGGGTCGGCGAAGCGCGAGTCGTTCATGCCGAGCAGCTGCGCCTTGGCGTTCATCGCGTCGACGAAGGCCTGGATGCCGCCCGGGTAGGCGCGGCCGAGCGCGTGCGCGGCGCGGTTCTCGGAGGCCATCAGCGCAAGCAGCATCAGTTCGCCGCGCGTCACCACCGAGCCGGGGCGCAATCGCGAGCGCGTGCCCTTCAGCGTGTCGAGGTCGTCCTCGCTGATGACCACGCGCTGCTCGAGGTCGAGGCCGCGGTCGCGCACCACCCTGGCGGTCATCAGCTTGGTGATCGACGCGATCGGCACCACCGAGTCGCCGTTCTTCTCCAGCACCGTGAGGCCGCTCGCCGCGTCCTGCACCAGCACCGCGTTCGAGCGCAGGAACACCTTGTCCGGATGCGCGCGCTGCATCTGGTCGAGCATCTGCTCGTCGGTCTGCGCCGCCGGCTTCTTCTTCGCCTTCGGACCGCCGGCCTGCGCGAAGCCCGCCGTCAGCGCGAAGACCGCGCAGAGCGCAAAGACGGCGACGATCTTCTCGAGGTGGTGCAAGCGACGCTCCGTGGCTGGGTTGACGCTGTCCGCAGTGTGTTGCATGTCCGTGTTCTTGTTGTCTTTTTCGGCGCTTTCCACAGTGTAGCTGAGGAAAATCCGCAAAAGCAAGCCAAATTAGGATATTAGGGACTCATTCCGAGATTTCACTTCAGGTCAGCCGGTCTTCGCCTGGGCGAGGGCCGCCTCGGCGCGGGCGGCTTCCTGCTGCAGCGCCCACATGCGCGTGTACTCGCCCTCGCGGTCGAGCAGTTCCCGGTGCGTACCCCGCTCGACGATACGACCGTGGTCGAGCACCAGGATCTGGTCGGCATCCATCACGGTCGACAGCCGGGGCGCGATGACCAGCGGGGTGCGGCCGACGGCGATGCGCTCGAGCTCGTCCTGGAGGGCGCGC
>SXGT01705289.1_pt1 | contig 17567 bp, 13 predicted proteins | sample 3176221 | NCBI WGS metagenome assembly SXGT01 (sample SAMN11356862, study PRJNA531348) | freshwater metagenome | isolation source: freshwater sample F1-120 | place: China: Fuxian Lake, Yuxi | collected 2017-12-25
CCGTCGGTCCGGAGCCCGACATGCACATGTCGAGCGGGCCTTCGAAACGGAAGGAGAACCCGCGCTCCGGGCCGTCGAGCTGCATCGAAGAGCAGCCGAGATCGAGCAGGATCATGGCCGGCGCCGGAAATCCCTCGGCGCGAAGAGCGTCGCGGAGGGATTCGGAGGTTCCGGCACGCAGGACGACCCGCCCGCCGAACTCCTCCAAACCCCTCCGCGCCAGGCGCAACGCCTCCGGATCGCGGTCAAGCCCCAGCAAGGGGCCGTCCGGTCCCGTTCGCTCGAGCAATGCCCGGGCATGCCCCCCCGCGCCGACCGTCAAATCGGCTGCCGGTTCTCCCGGCTCGGGGCTAAGCATGGCGAGCACCTCTTCAAGCATGACCGGTACGTGCGGCGAACCGCCTCGTCCTTCTTCCGGATCAGATCCCATCCCCGTGCGGTCGTCGCGCGGGATCAAGCGCGCCGACCATCGCCCTCTCCGATCCCGGCCGAACGGCCGGAACCGAGCGTTCGTGCATCCGCTTTTTCAGCGGCGAAAATGTCTTCCAACAGGGCGACGGCGGCGTCGGCGTGAGTCTTCGACTCCGCTTCCAGCACTTCGGTCGCCCAAATTTCGATACGCTCTGCCCCGTGACCGACCAGCCGGATGCTTTTTTCGATCTTCGCGGCCTTCAACTGCCCCTCGGGGATGCTGATGCGCCCCTGCGCGTCCATGGTCACGCGCGCGAAGTTCGAAAGCAGGATGGTCTTCAAACGGCGGCCCGACGCGGTCTCGCCGGCCCGGTTGCTGATGCGGTCGACGAACGCCGCGTACCGTTCGCGGCTCATGAGCCACAGGCACGTCTCACCGGGCAGCTGTCCCACGACCACTTGCACGGTGCCGTCCAACCCGGGTTGGAACCCCTCACGCGCCTCTACCGGAAGGCAGAGGCGGGCGCGTTGGTCGATGACCAGCGGATTGGGGTAGGCGACGTCGAGCACTTTAGGGGCTTCAGTCCGAGCGGAGCCACCAAAACCCATTTGGTGGGCAAACGCTCCTTTTCGCTCCCACCTATACCCCGACGATTTCGGAACTGCAAGCGGATTTTTGCTTCTTTCTGAACGCGCCTACCGACACAACCTGTGAACAGGTCGTGGATTGGCGTGGGAGACACCTCAAGACCCCACGACAGGTCGGCGCAAAGGTCGGGCGGAGCCCCTATTAGATGTGTTTTCGGGGAAGCATGTCGCCTCGCGGTGCGCTTCCTCGAAAAGGCATTCCAACGCAGCCGGACCGGCCGGGGGGAGCAAGTGGGGCCGCGACCCTGCCGCCGCCGGTCGCCCCCCCCCACAGGAAGGGTCCGGGGCACCCTTAGCGGCCGTCGGTCGGGTTGCGCCGAACCGGCCCGTCGACCATCGATCGACCCTGCAGGCGTTCGACCGGACGATCGGGGAATGCGCGCCGAAGAACGGCCAGCGAGTCCTCTCCGAGGTCCCGCACGAAGACCGGCCGCGCGCGCTCCCGGGGCGAATCGGAGCGGCCGCTGAAAGGTGAATTCAGGAACCGTGCGGACAGCCAATCGGCGTCGTCGCCGTCGCCCGCGGTCTTCACGACGAAGAGTTTGCCTGCGGAGGCGGGTTCCGCCGCGATCTGCGCGTAGTCGGCATGCCAGCCGCGGTACTCGCGGTACTTCGCGACGACGCGCCACGGGACGAACACCATGACGCCGAAGCCGATCGCGAGAAACGCCGCCGCTCGAACGCCCTTTCGCGCCGCAAGCGGAGAAGCGCCGAGGGACTCAAGGCCGGAGACCACGTCTCGAATCGCCGCGGAGGCGAGCAAGACGAGGGGCAGGATCATCAAGTACCAATAGCGAGGCCCGAAGTCCGGGCCGCCGCTGAACCAGTAAAGCGAGTATCCGACTCCGAGCACCGACAACATCCAGAGCGCAAGCCGCTCGCCGTCGGTGCGCCTCCTCTTGCGGAACGCGGCGCCCAAGCCGAACAACGCGAGTCCGCCGCCGGGCCAACCGAAGAGTTCGGTGTTCAGGCAGTAGAGATTGTGGTTCGTGTTGTAAAGGACGTCGATCGGCCCGTGCCCCGGGGTCGGGTCGAGCGCAAGCCAGCTCTTCGGCGGGTTGCCGACGTCCGGTCCGAAGCCGAGGCGGTTCGCGCCGGGGTACCAAAGACGGTCGATGTACTCGTTGATCGGCGTCGAAAGCAAGCCGCCCGTGTAGTGCGCGTTGTAAGGGAAGATCCAAACCGCGACCGCGAAGAAGCCGACGCCGAGGGCGACGACGTCGATCCACCGGAGCCGGTCGCCCGCGACTCCGAGCGCGCGGAGTCCGAGCATCGCACCGACGAGCAAACCGTCGAGCGGTCGCACGAGGAACAGATAACCGACCGCCGCGCCGCCGAAGAACGCCGCGACGAAGGACCGCCTCCGCGCCGCATGCTCGACGCCGAGCCAACCCGCGGCGAAAAGCGCCAGCGAGACCGCGTGGGTCATGTAGGTCGCGGAGACGAACAACAGCCACGGCGACGTCGCGAGCAGGATCGCCGCCAGATCGGCCGCGGCGCCTCCGGCGAGTCTCCGGAGGAGCGCGTGCGCCAAGAGCACGGCGATTCCGGCGAGGAGAGGATTTACGAACCACGGCAGGCCGGCCTGCACGCCCAGCGCGAGAACCGCGGGCCAGCCCGGCGGCGTCACGGCGAACGTGCGGTCGGCCTTCGCTTCGACGCAATAGGCCTTCATGGCCTCGGCATCCGGCAAGGGCGTCCCGTCCAGCGCTCCGCCGGCGAACGTCTCCGCTTGGAAGATGTACGCGACCTCGTCCGGGATGTGCGGCACGGCATCGAGCGCCGCATGCGCCAGCACGCCCGAAAGGCACGTCGCGAACACCGCCGCCAAGATCGCGGCGCGCCGCGAGCCGCTTTCGTTCCGCGAATGTTCGAAGGCCTCCGTAACGGCGTGGATCGACGGCGCGGACCGGGAATCGAGAGAATCCGCCGCCGGGCCGTCCGGACCGACCGTGCGGCGGAAGGACGCCGCAACGGCCTTACCGAACGCGGCGAGCACCGAGAGATGCAGGACCGTCAACGCGAACACGGCGCCCGACTGCACGGCGAAGGAACGCAGCCTGCCGCGCGGCAAGAATTCCATCGCTTGGGCGGAGCCGGCGGCGAGGATCAACAGCGGGATCGCGGCGCGCGGCAGCCGGCGGAGACACGCGAACACGGCGCACCGCGACTCGGCGGACGACCGGAGGAAGAGCATGCCGAGGACCGCCGCCTCGATAGCGACGAAACCGGCGAAGAGCGGATTCAGCCCGGCGCCGATCTCATGGCTGCGGATTCGTAGGTAGGAAAGCCAAAGCGGCTGCGTCAGGCCGAGTTGGCCCGCGCCGCCGAGCAACAACGCTCCGCCGAGGATCGCTGCACGCGGTCCGAGCCGACCGGCGGCCGCCGCAACGAACATGAGCGCCGACGCGGCGGCATAAGCCGCGAACGCTTCGAGGGTCGTTCCCCCGCCGCCGACGGGATCGACGTCGACGAAGAACGCGAAGGCGGCCGAGACGAGCCCGGCGACGCATAGAACCGCGCGGAGCAGTCTCGTCATGCGGTTCGATCCGCCGCGACGATCAGATCCCGGCCGAAGCCGGGACGGGCTGACGCGACCGCCGCCAACGGCGCATCGCGGCCGAGAAACGGAAGCGGAGGAGGTTTCTCAGGAACTCGAGGCAGGTGCTCGGGCGGACGTGCGACAGCCCGTTGCCCCGCATGCGCGCGAAGACGTTCATCTCGAGCGTGCGTACGCCGAGATAATGCGCTTTGACCATGATCTCGGGATCGAGGAACCACTCCTTCGATTCGAGATCGAGGAACGGCAGGTATTCGGCCTGCAGAATTTTAGGGCTGCCGTTGACGTCGATCGACCCGAGGCCGGGCCAAAGCATCCACACGAAGAAGTTGTAGGCGACGCTGACGATCTTGCGTTTCGGGCCGTCCATGCGGAACCGGCGACGAACTTTGCCGAGGACGCGGCCCTTGACGTGCCGCACGGCTTCGTAAAGCCGGACGACGTCTTCGGCGTCGACCTGTCCGTCGGCCGGAATCATGCCGATCCACGGTGTGCGGGCCTCCGCCAGACCGCGGAGAATGCCGTTGCCGTAGCCTTCGTTCTTCTCGACGCGGACGATGCGGATCGGATGTCCGGCCGCCGCGAGTTCGCGCAGGATCTCGCCCGTACGGTCGCGAGATCCGTTGTCGACGGCGACCAACTCGAAGGCATGTCCCGCGCGGCGGAACGCGTCGCACAATTGGGGCACGGTGTACCCCACGACGTCCTGCTCGTTGTAGCAAGGCATCACGAACGAGATGTCGGGCTTCGTTCCGGTCAAGGACATCAGCGACCCCGGGGTGACGCCGAAACGGCGGTCTCCTCCACCATGTTTCGACGCAACTCGCGCGCGAACATAGTGCGCGTGAACTTACCCATCCCTTGAGGATTCTCTCCGAAGGTGCGCAGGCGGGTTTCGATGATCGCGCGGCGCTCGGGCGGAACGACGCCGCGGAACGACTTCGTCTCGGCGAAGGCGTAATCCCTCAGCGGCCGTCGATCGACCGCCGCAAGCCAGGCCGGCACGTCGTACGGCGCGTCGATCCGCGGTTCGGCCGCCAGCGTCGACGCGAACGGCGAATACAACTGGGCGGCGCGCAAATGGTCGAAGACGGCGGTGATTTCGGTCTCCGTAGCGCCTTGGCCCGCCGCACCGACTTCGCGCCGGACGACGGATTCGAGAAACGCGAGGGCGTCCTCGGCCGTGAAGAAGCGGCCGATCATCGAGTACTTCGAGAGCAGGTTTCCGCCGAGCGTTCCGTCGATGAGCGCCGCCGAGTTCTTCTCCGCATAGGCGAGGCACGCTTCGCGCGTGGGGAAAAGCTCCTCCTCGGACTCCTTCAGGAAGTCGTTGATCACGCGGCGACGGAACGACGGCGGTGCTTCGTCCAAAGCGGCGAGCAACGCGCGGGCGAGATCGAAGGCCTTGACGCCCCCTTGCTTCGCGATCGCGAACGCCTCGTCGAAGTTGCCTTCGTAGAAGTAGATGGTGAGCAGGAGGTGGAAGACGCGGGTCTCCAAATAGTCGGCGTAGGAGAACTGCGGCGTCTCGACCACCATCTCCTCCGTCTCGGCGACGACGCCTCCGAGACCGTAGTCGCCGATGTTGCGCGCCACGAGCCGGAACCGCGTCTTAAAGCCGAAGCGCTCGCGCGATTCCGGGTTCGCCAACTCGGCCCCGTGCAGGAGCATGAGCTGATGCGCGGAGATGCGTTGCGCGCCGGAGTCCATGAAGTCGCGCACGGCCTTGAGGAAAGACTCCTTGGTCTCCCCCGGCAGGCACAAGATGAGTTCGCCGTAGCTTTGCATCCCCTGCTCGCGGAGTTCCGCCTGGATGCGCGCGTAGGTCTCGAGCTTCACGTTCGAGCGCTTGATGTTCTTCAGGACCTCGGGGTTCATCGACTGCACCGCCGCGGTCATCGGCAGCGCGCCCTTGATCTTCCGCATGACGCGGATGATGCGCTCGGAGTTGTTCTTGCCGGTCGTCGTGCGGATGTACTTGGGCCAGCCGTAGACGTCCTGCATCCAGCCGAGGAAATCGGCCAGTTCTTCGTCGCGCGCGTACATGCCGAAGTTGTCGTCCGCGAGACAAAGGTTGATCTCCGGACGCACGCGCTTCGCCGCGTAGATGAGATCCGCCTTCACGTTCTCGAGCGAGTGCGCGTAGATGCGCGAATTTTCGGCCACGCCGGAGTTGCAGAACGTGCAGGAGAACGGGCAGCCGCGCGCGATCTGCATGAGCGGGAAATAGCCGGTCGCGAAGAACGGGTCGAACAAGCCCGTCAGATAGGGCGACGGGATCTCGTCCAAGTCCTCGATGCGCGGGACGTCGCCGCCGATCGTGAACGTGTCCGAGCGCGGGTGGATGAACAATCCTCCCGGGACCGCCCCTTCCATGAAACCTTCGACGGTGCGGCCGCCTTCGTCGAACCGTCGCACGACGTTCAAAAACGCGCGCTCGCCTTCGTAGGTCGGTCCGTTGACGTACGCATCGATCGCGCCCTTGACGGGAGCCGAGCGCAGGAACGATTCCTGTTCGCCCGGGGTGAGCGGGAAATTAGGGCCGCCCATAAGCGTGAACGTGCGGGGGTGTTTCTGCTTCGCGTATCGCGCGGCGTGCAACGAGATGTTCTCGTTCCATGCGTAGTTGCTGAGCCCGAGGATGTCCGGGGCCGCGCGATCGAGCGCCGCCTTGAGGTCCTGCGGCTCGCGGAAAATCCGGATATCGAGCCCGTCGACCGGCCGAAAATGGACCTGGAGATAGGCGGCCAGATTGCCGACCCCGAGGGGGTAGACATCGCTGCTCAGCGTGAGCAGGTTGTGACCGAGGTCGGCTAGGTAGATGAGCATGATGGTTCGGCTCTGTTCAGGAGCTTATCCCTCGCCCGACGAGGCGGCGGAGAACCACCGGAACAGGCATCCCTGAATTCGGCGCGGATCCTTCTGCGAGGAAGACCCGTGCCGCGCCGCATCTTACACGCGTCGGCGGCTTTTACGGAGCCCCTCGGACGGCGGCGACTAAGGAGTCGAGAGGTGCCGGCGGTACCAGTCGGTCGCGCGCAGAATGCCCTCGTCCAAGGGAAAGCGATACCGGAAACCGAGTTCGCGCTCGGCGCGGCCCGAATCCAGCCATTGCGCCGGGATCTCGCCGAAGTTCCGGCCTTCGACCACGGGCGCCAGATCCGGCCGGCCGACGGCGCGAAGGACCGCGTCGACGATGTCGAGCACTTTGACCGGCGAACCGGTGCCGAAGTTGAAAGCGCGCCCGCCGAGGTTCTTGGCCTCGATCGACTCGGCCAACAGCAGGTACGCGGCGACCGCGTCCTCGACATAGAAGTAGTCGCGAAGCAACGTTCCGTCGGAACGAACGATCGGGCGTTCGCCGCGGAGTGCGGTGCGGATCGTACCCGGCACGATCCGCGACCAATTGAGATCGCCGCCTCCGTAGAGGTTGCCGCAGCGCGTCACCGCGACCGGCACGCCGTAGGTCGAAGCGAACGAAAGCGCGATGAGGTCGCTGCACGACTTAGAGACGTCGTACGGGAAACGCCCCTGAAGCGGCGCGTCCTCGGTGTAAGGCAGGACGTCGTGGACTCCGTAGGCCTTGTCGCTCGAGGCGACCACGACGCGCTTCACGAGACCTTTAAGTTCGCGGCAGGCGTCGAGCACGACCCACGTGCCCTTCACGTTCGCCTCGAAGGTCGAAAGCGTGCTGCGCGCCGCCGTGCCCACGATGGTCTGCGCCGCAAGATGAAAGACCGTGTCGATCTCGTGCTCGTTCAACGCGCGAAGGATCAGCCGCTCGTCGGCGACGTCGCCGTCGACGATCGTCGTCCGAGCCGCGATGCCCTCGGCGAAAAACCGGCTCCGCGGCGTGCGGTCGCGGACAAGGCACACGACGTCGGCGCCGCGCCGCAGAAGCTCTTCGACCAACCACGAACCGAGGAGGCCGGTCGCCCCCGTGACGAACGTCCGGCGATCGCGCCAATCGAAGCTCATGCCGGTCCGCCCCACGATTTCCAAGGCGCTTCGTCTTTGGCCCAAAGGGCGTTCAGCGCCTGCGCCTCTTTGAAGGTGTCCATGCACTGCCAGAAACCGTTGTGCACGTGGAGCGCCATCCGCCGTTCCGCCGCGAGGCGTTCGAACGGTTCGGTCTCCAAGATGCAGTCCGCGTCGAGGTAGTCGAAGATCTCGCGCTGGAACACGAAGAAGCCGCCGCTCGTCAGGTCGTTCGAAAGCGGCTTCTCTTGGAAGTAGTTGACCACGCCCGCGGAGTCCGTCTTCACGACGCCGTACTTCGAGCGCGGATGAAATCCGGTGAGAGTCGCGGTGCGGCCGTGGGAGCGATGGAACGCGACCAATCGGTCGAGGTCGACGTCCGAAAGCCCGTCGCAGTAGTTGGCGAGGAACATCGGGCCTTCGATCACGTGGCGGGCGCGGAAGAGCCGACCGCCCGTCTGCGTGTCCTGTCCCGTGTCGACGAACGTGATCTCCCAGTCCTCGACGCGGCCCGCATGGGAACGCATCGCGGGGGCGTCGGCGCCGAGCTTCAGCGTGAAGTCGTTCGCGAGCCAGTGGTAGTTGAGGAACCACTCCTTGATCATCGAACCGCGATAACCGAGCAGCAGCACGAACCGCCGGTAGCCGTAGCTCTCGTAGTGCTTCATCAGGTGCCAGAGCACCGGACGACCGCCGATTTCGACCAGCGCTTTCGGACGGAACTCGGTCTCCTCGCGCATGCGCGTGCCTTGGCCGCCGCACAGGATGACCACTTGCTCTTGCTTTACGGAGGGGGTCGGTCCGGAGTTCATGAGGGCCTCACGAGACGAATCGCGGTTCCGGAAGCGGCGTGAAGAAACGGCCGCCTCGTCGCACGTACTCGGCCTCCTGCCGGACGATCTCTTCGGTCAGGTTCCACGGCAGGATCAACACGGCGTCCGGACGGCGGTTTAGGAGTTCGCCGACGGGCAGGACCGGAATCCGCATGCCGGGAGTGTACTTGCCGACTTTGAACGGGTTGCGATCGACGCAGAAAGACACGAGATCCGTGCCGATGCCGCAGTAATTGAGGAGGGTGTTGCCTTTGGCCGGGGCGCCGTACGCCGCGACGACGCGTCCCTCGGCCTTCAAACCGGCGAGGAATTCACGCAAGGCGCGGCGGTTCTCCGCGACGCGCTTCGCGAACGCGAGGTACGTGCCGACGTCCTCGAAGCCCTTGGCGCGCTCCTCGGCGAGCAGGGCTTCTACGACCGGTCCGTGCGGCACGCCGGGCTTCGCCACGTAGCGCATCGTCCCGCCGTGGATCGGCAGGCGGACGAGATCGACGATTCCGAGCCCGTGGCGTGCGAAGGCCGCGGCGACCGGACGTACCGAGAAATACGAGAGATGCTCGTGATAGACGGTGTCGTACTCGAGGCCGTCGAGCATGGGCCCGAGATACGGGGCCTCGATCGAGACGACGCCGTGCGGTTCCGTGAGGATCCGCATGCCCTCTAAGAAACCGTTCAGATCCGGCACGTGCGCCATGACGTTGTTGGCGCTGACATGGCGGGCGGGGCCGTGCGATCGACGGATGTCCTCGGCCGATCCCGCGCCGAAAAAGACGTCGAGCGTCGGCACGCCGGCCTCGTTCGCGATGCGGGCCAGATTGCGGGCGGGCTCGACGCCGAGCACCCGCACGCCGTAGGGCTGGAAACACTTGAGCAGCGAACCGTCGTTGCTCGCGACGTCGACGACGAGATCTCCGCCTTTGAGTCCGAAGCGGGACACGTGCGACTGCGCGAGGTCGCGGTGATGGCGCTCCATCGTCGACGACGTCCCGGTCACGTAGATGTAGTCCCGGAATAAGACCTCCGGATCGACGTGCTCCGAGAGTTGGACGAGCCCGCACGCCTCGCAAAAGACGAGTTCGAGCGGGAACACGGGCTCGGTCGGATCCGGATCCGGACCGGTCAAGAAACGATTCGCCAGCGGCGAGTCGCCGAGCGACAGGACCGGTACGGGCCGCGGGGCGCCGCACGAGAGGCAGGACTCGACGCGCGTCATAGGGCTCGGGGTTTCTTGTTCCGGCTTACACCGGATTCGGCGGCGGTTCGACGGGACCGGCTTCCGGAGCAGGCGTTTCGGGCGGCCGCGGCGGGCGTTCCGCGCGGGCCGGACGATTCTGGCCCTGCGGACGATCCTGCCTCGGTCGCCGATCAGGCCTACCTCCGCGGTCGCCGGCGCTGTCCCTGTTTCCCCGGCCGTCGGAACGACCTTGGTTCGGGGCGTTCGGTGCGTCCGGCCGTCGGTCCGACCGACGCTCCGTCCGCCCCTCTTGAGCCCGTCGATCGGACTTGCCGCCCGGTCCCTGTTCGGGATCCGAACCGTCGCGTCCTCGCGCGGGCTCCTTAGCCTTCTCGTCGGCCTGCGGCGCAGGTTCATAAAGCGACGCCAAGAGGCGGCGATGCGTCCGACGCAAACCGGCGGCGGGATCCGCATTCAGGGCGAAGCCGCCGGTCGCCGCTGCGAGGCGCGCGATCGGAGTCGGCGGATGATCGGTGTCGTCGTCCCGCGGCGGCAATGCGCCGAAGCGGAGGCGCCCCTCGTCCAAGAAGAACTCCTTGGCCGCGGCGAGCACGAAATCCTTGATCGACACGGACGTGCCCGTCGCCAGATTGATCACGCCGGCGTCGAACGGGCCTTCGCCCTTGGCGACGGCCTTTCGCGGCGACGCCGCAAGCCGGACGATGCCTTCCGCCACGTCCTCGACGTATGCGATGTCGCGCGACTGCGTGCCGGCCGAAAGTTCGATCGGGCGGTCGTCGCCGGCCCGGGAGATCAGCGTCGACAGGAGCCGCGAGGCGGGCTCGCCCGGCCCGAACACGGTGAACGGACGCACGACGAGCGCAGAAAGACCATGTTCCGCGCGGGCGCGGAGCACGGCTTCCGTACCGCGGAGCTTGGAGCGGCCGTACGGTTCGTCGGGCGACGCCTTTGCGGCCTCGTCCAAGTTCTGCGCCCGGGTGCCGTATTCGAGCGCCGACCCGACGTGCAGCAGCGAAACGCCGGGCCATGCGGCGGGAAGTTCGGCGCACAATTCGCCGGTGGTCGTCGCGACCGTCTCCGCCAGAAGCCCGTTGGCGGCGGACATCGCGTTGCCGTCGCGCTTGCCCGGCAGGACGCCCGCGGCGGCGAGATTGATGACGACCGCGGCTTCGTTGAATGCGAAGCAGTTGGCCAAGGCCTCCGAGACCGCCTTCAGCGAGGTGATCGGTTCGTCGTAGACGACGACCCGTCCGCGCCACGATGCGTAGAGACGCGGCTTCGATCGCGTCAACAAGATAGGCGCCGCGCCGTAGGCGACGAGACGATCGACGACATGCCGGCCGATAAAGCCGCCGCCGCCGAGAACGACGACACGGACGCCGCGGTAGACCGCCGGATCGAACGATGCGCTCAAGAGTTCCCCCCGACGTCCGGCTTCATGGCCGCAAGCTCTTTCTCGATCGCATCGAAAGTCGGCGCCCAAGGCGGACCGAAGACCTTCCGGCCCTCCGCGACGATCGCCTCCGCTTCGGCTTTTTTGCCGAGCGCGATGTAGACGCGGATCAGGTTGACGGCCACGTACGGTCCGTGCGTCTGCGCGCGGTAGACCGGCCCCGCTAGGTCGGCGGCGTCGGCCAAGCGTCCCGCGTTCGCAAGATCGCCCGTGATCTGGGTGAGCGCCTCGCCCGACGCCTTGGCGTGCGGCATGGCCTCGCGATAGAGCGCGACCGCCGCATCGAATTCGCCGAGCCCGAGCCGCGCGCGGGCGAGCCACAACCGGGCGCGCCAAGCGCGTGCGTCTTTCGCGAGTTCGCGGCAGGCAGTAAGAAAGCCGGCGTCGCCGTTTCGCTTGCGGGCGTTGGTCGCGACGATCTCGAAAGCCGACCCGTGGTTCGGATCGGCCTGCAACGCGCGGCGGACGCAATCGGAGGCGGCTTCGGATTCGTTCTTCCGGGCCTTCAACTGCGCGAGGTTGACGAGCGCCGTAGGCTCGTCGCCTGCGAAGACGATGAGGTTTTCGAGCTCAGTCTCGGCCTCGTCGTACTTGCCGGCCGAAGCGAGGGCCGCGCCGTAGAGGTTGCGTCCGCGGATGCGGTCCGGATCGTTCCGCGCGAGGCGCTTCGCCGCATCCACGACTTGGGCCGCACAGCCGTTCTGGAGGGCGAAGCCGACCAGATTGGCGAGGGCCGGCATGTCGCTTTCGGCTTGCTTCAGGGCCTGCGGCAGCATCTCGGCCGCCCATTTGTCGCGGGGAATCTCGACCGGTTTGCCCTGTTGGTCGAAACCTTTGATCATCGGTTCGGTCATGAGGCCCGTACGTTACGCGGTAGCGGCCCCTTCATCAGCGCCCGCGGCTAAGCCCCGTCCGTTCCGCCACGCTCGCGCCGCCTCGAAGACGAGCAGGACGGCGACCGAGAGCAGCACGCAAGCGACGACGTTCGGAGCGCCGAACACGCCGCCCCCGGCCTTCCGCTTGACGGCGGCGACGATCGTCAGGGACAAAGACCACAGCGTCGTCGTCATCATGAAGACCATCGGAACCGCGCAGAGGAGCGCGCCGCGCCGCTTTCCCGCATTCCGAAGCCAGATCGTGAGGCCGAGGAGCGTCAATCCCGCCAAGAGTTGGTTCGACGCGCCGAAGATCCCCCAGAAGAGCCGCCAAGCGGGCACCTCGCGACCGGCGGCGTCGAGCGTCTTCACGGAGACGAAATAGGCCGGAAGCGCCAAGGTGGCCGCGGTCGCCAAGACCCCGGAAAGACGCGAGCGCGTCCCGCAGAGTTCTTGCAGTACGTAGCGTCCGAGACGGGTCGCGACGTCCAACGTGTCGTAGACGAACGTAGCGAACGCGAGCGCCGCGAAAGAAACGGCGAAGACCGGGTCGACCCCGAACTTCGCGACGAAGTTGCCGACGCCGAGCGCGTAGAGCGCATCCGGACTCCGCGAGGCGAGGGGCGACCCCGGCGCGATCATCATCACGCAGACGAGCGAGATCACGGCGACCACGCCTTCGAGCAGCATGCCGCCGTAGCCGACGGCGTGCGCGTCGGTCTCGCGATCCAATTGCTTCGACGTCGTTCCGGAACACACGAGTCCGTGGAAACCGGAGCACGCCCCGCATGCGATGTTGATGAAGAGGAACGGGAAGATCAGCCCGAGTTTCTCGCTCTCGAAGCCGAGGAACGCCGGATAGGACGCCTCCGCCCCGCCGCCCATGAGGATCCCGGCGAAGCTCGCCGCAAGGACGCCGTAGAGGAAGAATCCGCCGAGGAACCCGCGCGGTTGCAGCAGCGCCCACATCGGTACGACCGAAGCGACGGCGCAATATCCGAGGATCAGATACGACCACGTGCGGACGAGGCCTTCGGGGCCCGTTCCGGCTTGGAACGGCAGGACGAGCGGCGACCGCTGCCCCCACCAAATGGCGAGGCCGACCAGCGGCACGAACACCAAGGTCGCCCACTTGAGCGGCATCTTCAGGAACTTGAGCGCAAACCCCATGGCGACGCCGACCACGAGGTAAAGGATCGAAGCGCCTGCGATTCCCCCGCCTTGCACGACGGCCCCGTTTTCAAGCGGCAGCGCGTTGACGAACGAGCGGGCCGTGACGTCGGTGAAGGCGACGATGACGTAGACGAGCGCCAGCCAGACGAAGCCGAGGAAGAGCAGGTACGCCCGCCGGCTCATTTGCTCGCGGACGATGACGGACACGCTGCCCGCCTTGTGCCGCACCGAGCCGACGAGCGAGGCGAAGTCGTGCAGCGCCCCGATGAAGATGCAGCCGCCGACGATCCAAAGGAGCGCCGGCAACCAGCCGAACGCGAGACCCGCCGTGATCGGCCCGACGATCGGCCCCGCCGCCGAAATGGCCGAAAAATGCTGCGCCAACAAGTAGCCGCGCTTGGTCGGGACGTAGTCCTCCCCGTCCGCGAGTTCGTGCGCCGGAGTCCGCTTCGCCGCGTCCAACCCGAACGTCCGGGCCAGATAGACCCCGTAGGTCCGGTAAGCCAGAAGGAACAAACCCAAGACGACGACAAAGACGACGGAGATCGGCACGGCGCGGGATCATAATCGCTTCCGACGCGTGCGACACCGGACCTTGGGAGCGGAACGCCGTCGATCACGGCCGTCCGACGGCGGCGACGGTGGTCATCGGGGCGGACGGCTGTATGCTGCCGCGATGAGCCAAGCGAAAGACGATCCGAAATCCTCCGGAGCACGGAGCACGCAGCGCCCGAAACTCCGGATGCACGCCGCAGCGTCGGCGAACGACTGACTCCGCTTGCGGTGCGGCGGGCCTTTGAGGCGGCAGCGGAGAGCGACCCGCGGACGAGCGTTGCGAAGCTGATCCTCGGGGATCGCGCATTGGAATGGTGGGCGGCCGTCGGGCCGCTCGTCGATCCTGCGTGCAAAGCGGCGGCCCCGCCGCTGCCGCCGGATCGTCTTCGACGCGTGGTCTCGGATCACCAACCGGAGATGTTCCTGTGGACCGGCTTCGTCGACGCAGGATTGCTCATGGACGCGGTGGATCGCGGGCTTCTTGGGCAGTCCGGGCCCGTCCGGTTCCTCGACTTCGGCGGCGGCTGCGGACGCGTCGCGCGGCATCTCGCGACGGCCGACGGTTACGCCGTGACCCTCGCGGACACGAACGCCGAGCACGTCGCCTATTCCGCCGCAGCGATCCCCCGCCTCGCGACGTTCGCCTGCGGCGACCGGCCTCCGCTGGCACGATCGGCCGGCTCATTCGACGCCGCGCTCGCCTTGTCCGTCTTCACCCATCTTTCCTCCGAGGCTTACGACGCGTGGCTTAAGGAGATGAGCCGCATCCTTCGCCCCGGCGGACTCTTGGTGGCCACGCTGCACGGCCCGGAGGCGACGGCCCGGATCGCTACGACGCCGGTGCTTCAGCAATACTTCCGCATGACGGCGGCCGAGGCGCGGAAGATCCTCGCAGAGATCAGCCGGCCCGAAGGCTTCGTCTACAAGCGCTACGACCAAGACCAGCTCGACGCTGCGGCGGCCGGCGCCGACTACGGATCGACGTTCGTGGCGGTGGAGGAAGCCGCGCGAAGGGCGAAAGCAGCCGGTTTTGACACGATCGAGCATCGGCCCGCCGGACTCCGGGGTTGGCAGGACCTGACGGTCTTAAGGAATCGCGGAGGCCCCGGAAGCGCTTGACGGAGGGGCGCACGGCGCGGAGAGTGCCACGTACGAAATCAGGGCCCTATGCAATACGTGACATTCTTCCGCGGCGGCACGCTGGTCTCGCTCAATCCGGGACGCGTCGAACAAGCCGACCTCGTCGTCTCGGACGGCCGCATCGTCAAAAAAGGCGGCCGCTTGACGCCGCCGGCCGGCGCCGAGATCGTCGACGTTCGCGGACGCATCATTCTCGCCGGGTTGGTCGACGCCCACGTCGAACTTCCGGCCGCCTACGCCGCGGTCCTCCCCGACGTCGACGCCGCGACCCTCGAGAACGCACAGACCGCGGAATCCGTCGTGTGCGCAGTCTTCGCCGCCGCACTCGAAGCCGTGCGGGCGGGCGTCACCACGCTCGTCGTGCGCAACATCTCACCCACGTGCGCGGAGGGTTCGCTCACCCGCGTCCGCGACGTCCTTGCCACGCTCGGCATCCGTTTCGCCGCCTCCTATGGCGCGTCCGATCTGACGCTCGCAACCGGCGGCGCCGACGGAATGGTCGAAGCCCGTATGGCGGCCGCGTTCGGCGCGGCGCCGCGCATGCGCTATCTGCTCGGCGCGGCTCCGCTCGGCCGCGTCTCGGACGGACTCCTTGCCGCGTTGGCCGATCTCTCCCGCAAGTCGCAGGCGGCGCCCCACGTGTCCGTCGGTTTCGACGGCGCGACGCCGGAGTCCGCGCACGCGGAACTCGAGCGCCTCTTCGCCGCCGGATTCGTTTGGACGGGCGGCGTCGTCGTTTGCGGCTCCGCGGTTTCGTCGGAGGACATGACGCTCGTCCGCGGCCACGGCGCGACTCCGGTCGTTCTTCCCCAATCGGCGGCGAGCGGCGGACGCGTGTTCCAACCGGGCAACGCGATCGGCACCGGCGCGGGTCGGCCCGACCTCTTCGAGGCGCTCCGCACGGCGGTCGCGGTGGCCGAGGCCGGAGGCCGCGGCCCGACGGCCGACGAAGCGACGGCGTTGCTCGGCGGCGGCCAAGCCCTCGCGTCCAAGTTGTTCGGGATGCCGTTCGGCACGCTCGATCCGGGCGCGCCGGCCGACTTGGTCGTCCTCGACTACCGCCCGGCCTCGCCGCTGACCGACGAAACGGCTTCGCGGCACGTACTCCACGGCATGTCCGCCGCCCACGTGCAGCACGTCCTCGTGGACGGCCGCGTCGTCCTCCGCGACCGCGCGTTCCACCGCCTTGAGACGGGCCGCCTCGCCCGCCAACTGCAACGCGGCGGTCTCGATCTCGTGATGCGCGCCACGTCGGCCGCATTCCCCGGCGCGGATCGCGAGCGCGACGAAGACCTCGTGCAAGAGCTCCGTGAAGACCGTTCGTCGGTCGGCCCGGTCCGCTCGACGGCCGAAGCTCACGTCGAATTCGAAGTCCTGCCCGCCGAAGACGCCGCCGAAGAACCTTGGCGCATCCGCGGCAACGACCGCGGATCGGACTCCGATGCGCTCGCGCGAACGTTGCCGCCGCTCCGTGCCCTCCGGCACCAACCCGCCGTTCCCGTGCTCGTTCCCGAGCCGGTCGCCGCCGCGCCGATCGCAGCCGCTGCAACGCCTAAAGCGGGCGGTCGCGGTCGCCGCGGAGCGGCAGCGCCTGCCGAGCGCACCGAGCGCACCGAGCGTGGTGAGCGTTCCGAACGCGCCGAGCGTGCAGATCGAAACGAGCGCACGGAAAAAATCGACCCCGCAGCGGAGATCGCCCCGCCGCCGCCCGCCTCGATTCGGACGGAACCGGCGGTGGAACCGTCGACGCCGCCCGCCGAACCGCCCGCGCCGCCCGCCGACCCGTTCGGCGTCGGCATCGACTGATCCGTCGACGGACGTCTCGTGCCTGAATTGCCCGAAGTCGAGTTCGCTCGCCGCCAACTTGCGGCCCGCACCTCGGGCAAACGGATCCTGACCGCGGACGTCATCGGCCCCGGTGTCGACGCGCCGCCTTCCGAGCTTCGACGCTGGAAGGGCGCCCTGACGCGCGAAGTCCTACGGCGCGGGAAGACGCTGCTTTGGCTCGTCGGCGACGACGGCGCCGCGGCGCTCCTTCACTTCGGCATGACCGGCGGATTCAAGCATGTCCCGCTCGACGGACCGACGCCGCCGCACACGCGCGTCCTCTGGCGGTTCGACGACGGCGGCGGCCTTGCGCTGACGGACCCCCGACGGTTCGGACACGTCCGTTTCGCCGACGCCTTGCGCCTCCGTGCCGACCGGCTCTTCGCGCGGGCGGCCGCCGATCCGCTCGCCGACGCATGGACTTCAACTCATCTCATCCGGGCCTACGCACACGTCCGCACGCCGCTCAAGCCTGCGCTGATGGATCAAGCACGGCTCTTAGGGCTCGGCAACATCCACGCGGCGGAAGCCTGCTTTCGCGCTCGCATCGATCCGCGGCGCCCCGCCGGTTCGCTCGAAAGGCCGGAGTTCCTCCGACTGCACGCGGCCATCGTCGAGACGATCGCTTACGGGCTCGCCACCTTGGGCGACGTCGATGAAGACGTGCGATACGCGGAGCCGGGCCAAGCGAATCCGTTTCTCGTCTACGACCGCAAGGGACTTCCCTGCCCCGGATGCGGTGCGCCGATCGCGCGGTTCGTCCAAGCGACGCGTTCGACGTACGCGTGCCTCGACTGTCAGAACTAGGCCGCTTTCACACGAGCGGCCGTCAGCTTCATCGGTCCGCGACGAAGCGAAGACGGAATGCCGCGCCGGGTGCGGCGTGCAGCACGTCGAGTTCGCCGCCTTGCGCGTCGGC
>SXGT01023699.1_pt1 | contig 17563 bp, 14 predicted proteins | sample 3176221 | NCBI WGS metagenome assembly SXGT01 (sample SAMN11356862, study PRJNA531348) | freshwater metagenome | isolation source: freshwater sample F1-120 | place: China: Fuxian Lake, Yuxi | collected 2017-12-25
CGAATAGAGGCCTTGGTCATTTTGTGCAAAGTTTGTGAACGTTCCTGAATTGGTATCTGGCGCCTCGATTAATCCGCAGTGTTCTTTTGCAACGAGATAATTTCTGTAAGGGTCCCAGTTTTCAAAATATGACCAGTGGGTGACCTTTAGTTCGCCATCGCCGATCTCTTCTTTTGATGGAAAGCGAAAAAATGGCAGCGCTTTATTTTCGAGGTTGGCCTCTCTGAAAACCAAATCTTGGCCACCCTCGAAATAAATATCGCGGATGTATTTAATATCGTAAAAAGGTTTGTTTTTGAGAGCAGTTGAACCGCCATATTCGGTCTCACCCTCTTCGGCATAAAAAATCAGCGAGATGTTTAGTTGGGCTGCAATCTTGAGTGGTCCAGTTTTGATCGCCATTAACCAACCAAAATATGGAAATCCCTTGTGGATGAAACCGAACTTGTTCAATGCATTCATCTGATCACTTGCAGGGCTGATTTGAATATGGTTATATCCACTTGAAATGAAATTCTTGAGATTTTTGTTACCGATCTCAAGCGCAAGTGCCGGTGTAATTGTGACTGTCAGCGGATGCATTCCGTAGACATGTTTCAACTGATGAGCAACATATGATCCGTCTTTGCCACCGCTTACCGGAACGACGCAATCAAAAGATCCATCAGAAGATCGGTGCGAATCCAGAATTTGTTTCAGTTCACTTTGGCGGTCTGACCAGTCTAAGTTTTTTTTCTCTTCTGCCCATTGACAAGCGTTGCACCAGCCACGCGCATCAAAAGTAATTCTTGGACGCGTCGACATATTTAAACAATTTGCGCACCAAAAAAGTTCGTTCATTTAAAGTGAGTTTTCTTTACATGTAGCTTCAACACTTATCTTCACCATGTGGATAGTCCACCATCAACTATCAGATTCTGACCCGTTACATAACTTGACGCATCGGATGCTAAATAAATTAAGGCACCGGTAAGTTCTGATGCTTGACCCATTCGTCCAAGTGGAACTCGGTTTGAATATTTATCGTCAAAAGTTTTGTTTTGCCCGGAAGAAATCCCGCCTGGAGTCAGCGAGTTCACGCGGATACCGCTCTCAGCCCAATAAGTCGACAAATAACTGGTGAGACCAATTACTGCCGCTTTTGATGCCGAGTAAACAGCGGGTGTATTAATAGGTGTTCCTTTGTATTGCGAACCTTCATAGATTCGCTGGTCTGGTGCGACAATTCCATAGATCGAAGATGTCTGGATGATCGAGCCACTACCTTGAAGTTTCATCTGCTTGCCAACGGCTTGGGCAACCAAAAACAAGCCGTCAATATTTACAGCCATGACTTGTCGCCAAGTTTGCAGTGAGTATTCTTCGAATGGTTTGAAGAATTCATCAAGGCTTGAGCCCTTTGACGCGGCATTATTTACGAGTACATCAATCCGACCCAAGTCACTGACAACTGTTGCGACCATTTGCGCAACAGATTCCGGTGAAGATATATCACAACCAAAGCCAGAAACTTTTTGACCAGAATTTTTAGAGATGGTATCAGCTACTGAAATTGCGGCAGTCTGATCAATATCAACAACTGCAACTTGGGCTCCGCTGTCGGCAAAAGCCTGGCAAAAAACTTGACCAAGTAGTCCGGCACCGCCCGTGACCAAAACAACTTTGCCACTGAGGCTAAAGAGATCTGAAGTTTGGGTGTTCGTCACTTGGCTGAGCCTTTCAACATCATCCATTCAACCATTTCAAAATCTGCCTGAGAATCAATGTCTAAAGAGCGTTCGCGGGGCATCTCAAAAAGGCGGGTACTAGAGACGAACAAACTTGGGTTGTTTAAAAGTGCTTCACGCCGCCAAACATAAATTGATGCGTTCATGTCAAAACATTTTGGAGAATCTTGACGACGCGTAACAACATCTTTTAGAGGCTTTGAAAGATGAACGACACCATTTTCGTTCTGTTCAACAAGATTGAAATAAGGTGACCGGTGTGCTGGTGTGCCGGTGATGACATTTTCGGCATTGGTTTGTTTTAGAAGTTCTAACGCACCGATGATGTCTGCAGCAATACGAAGCGGGGCAGTCGCATCTAAGTCAATGATGATGTCGAATTGACCAAATTCTTTTTCAGTCGTTTCAACACAGTGTCTAATCGCTGGAAGTTTTGGCGCCGTATCTGAAGCCATTTCCACAGGACGGTCGACAACAAAGGTTGCTCCGTGAGCCAGCGCCGTGTCACGAATTTCTGGGCTGTCGCTGCTGACAGCGATTTGTGAAAATAGTTTCGACTCAACGGCCTGTCGTATCGAATAGGCGATTAGCGGCAGTCCATTGATCAGGCGCAAGTTTTTATTAGCAACACCTTTAGAGCCGGCACGCGCACAAATCGTGCAGAGAATTTTCATCGGTTGACCCATTTTTGTTTTTCTGATGCTTTTTCTATCGCGCCGATCGTCTCGACGACTGCAAGTGCCTCATCAAATGTGCAAAGCGTGGTTGCATCTTTTTCGATCATCGCGATGTGTGCGGCCAAGTAGGTCTGATCTGGTTCAAGTTTAAATGTTTGTGTTGTCTCATTGAACTGCGTTGTTCCTGCGATCAGATCAACGTTAATCGTCCCGTTGTCTCCATTGATCGTGATGTTTCGTTGTTTGATTCGATCAAGATAATTCAATTGAATTGATAAAGCACTACAAGTTTTGGTTGTCATCAGAATCGAAAATGTATCTTCTGTTTCAATTTCGAGGTTGCTGAATTTGCCTCCGCATGCAGTCAAGTGAGTCCAATCGCCGAAGAAGTATCGGGCCAGGTCGAGTTCGTGGCTGAGGTCGCGCAAAACTCCGCCACCGCTTGTGGCTTTCGCCGAACTTGAAGCGCGGTAGTCGTTATTGTCGCGCCACGTCGGTAGATATTGCCCGACATAAAAATTTGCCGAGGAGATCTTGCCAAGTTGTGGCAACACGTTTCGTAACCACAAAACTGCGGGGTGAAAGCGAAGGTTGTAACCAACGCCAGCAAACTCGAAGTTATTTCTTGCGACTCTCTGACTTGAAGCAAAAAGAGGTTTTTCGATTAACACCCTGCCTGCAAATTTCGCACTGCAAAGTTCGTTGAGATCATTTATGTGCTGTGAGGTTTTACTGGCAACCACAACATATTCAAATTGCTCGTTTTTCAACGCGTCTGAAATCGATTTGTAATCCACTGTGCCGAGTTGACTATTTGCATGGCGTGAAACTATGACCACTTCGTGTTTCAGGTCTTGAAGAATTCGGGAATGTCTTGAACCGATGGATCCTGCGCCAATTACGGCGATCTTCACTGAACTTCCCTAGGCCATTCGCGTTGCGCTCGTTCAAGTTCGTCAAGACGGCCAATGTCAACCCAATATTCGTGAAGTGGAAATGCGGCAGTCCGATGACCATGCGAAGCAAGTTTTGTAAAGTGCGTCGGCATGTCGTAATAAGTATCAGCCGGGATACCTTCGAGTCCTTTTGCGCTGATCACATAGATCCCAGCATTAACTAAATGTCTTTGAGTCGGTTTTTCTGTAACACCGACTATCTGAGTGCCATCAACTTCAACAACGCCGAATGGTATTTGATAGTTGTCTTCTCGCACGACCATGGTTGCGATGGCATTTTCGCGCTCATGAAAATCAAGCAATGAGTCAACTGAAACGCGCGTCAGTAAATCACCGTTCATCACGATCACTGGACACTCAATATTGCTTGGCAGAAGTGAGAGCCCACCAGCAGTACCAAGTCGAGTTGTCTCATGCAAATATGTAATCGATGCGCCCAAGCGTGCACCATCGCCGAAGTAATCAGAGATTATTTCGGCTTTGTAATTTAGTGAAATGAAAAAATTTATATACCCTTGATCGATAAATGATTGGATTATTGTTTCAAGAATTGGTTTGCCACCAATTTTCAGCATTGGTTTAGGTGTGTCTTGCGTAAGTGGATACAGACGAGTGCCTAATCCACCTGCCATTATTACGACTGCATTTGATTTTTGTTTTGCGCCAATGATGTCGTCAACGGTCAAGACGTCCACGACTTTGCCTGATTCGTCAACAAGGGGCATTTGATGGATTCTTCGTTCGCGCATCACTTTGAGAATCGCTGCCCGTGGCGCAGACGCGGCGCTTGTTGCCGGATTTCTGCGCATTGCCTCAGCCGCGGTGATCTCGAGACCTTTGCCTGCCAAGATGGCCTTGCGAATATCTCCGTCAGTTATCGTGCCAAGAAGTTTGTTTTCAGCGTCCACGACGAGGGCGATCTGCAGATTTCCGGCCGTAATCGCTTCAATTGTTTGACGAAGTGTCATCGAACTCGATACGAGCGCATCTCGCCAACTAGACATTGAGACTATTCTAATTGTGATTTCCCTGATTCTATAACGCAGTTACTTATGCTCTGCAAAATAGTTAATAGTGGCGATCAATCAGTTAAAACGAACCGAATTTAAACCTCAGCCAAGTTTTTCATACACGAAAAATTTCAAAGGCGAGTACTCACCAATTGACTTGGCTATCGCAGTAGACATGAAAGATGTAAATTCAGAATTTCTTAATTCGTCTATGCCTAATGCTTTGAGAATGGCTGGATGCAATACTCTGGTGACAAAGTAGTGGCTTGAGAGAGTGTTCTCATCAAAGTAATTCACTTTGTGTAGCAGAGGATGGTTGAAAAAGTCATCATTCAAATACAAATTGTGATGAGCGGGGAGAATTTTGTCGAGCCCAAATTCATGTCGAGCTTCATTTAAATTATCTAGGCCCGAGTTAAAACTCTCAATAAAGATAAGTCTCCCTGATGTATTGGTAAGGTCAAGTAAATTATTTAGTGCTTTTTTCTGATCGTTTAGATTAAGAATATTAATCAGAACTCTTTGGCAAATCACCAAATCATATTTATTTTTGGGAATAGTTTCAGAATTTCGGATATCACCTGAAAACACATTTACGTTTAAAGACTTAAGGTGCGTCATGGAAGCTTCTCTCATTGCGTCATTATGTTCGATGCCCACGAGATCACATGTTGGAAATGACTTGGCAATTGTCCAAAGAGTGTGACCAGCCCCACATCCAACATCAATTAGCGAAAATAAACGAGATGCACTTTCATCTGACTTCTTCACTGCTTCGGTGAATCTACGAACTTGTTGCAATATGAATTCGGTTTCTTTTTCTCTGACCACAAGATCCGACATTGTGCTTGACGCTGCACTTGCTGATGACTTTCCGACTTTGTCATAATGATCTTTGATTAAAGAGTCGTACTCAAATAAATTCGCATAGTTTGCAGACTCTCGTTGGTTTTTGCCGAGTGAAGTCAGTGAATCGCTTATGTTATGGCGGACAACGGTTCCGGCTCCGACAATGCAACCATTTCCAATTTTGACACCTTGGATTATTACTGCGCCTGCGCCTACAAAAACATTTTTGCCGATCTTCACGCTTCCGCAAATGACTGCTCCTGGAGAAATTATTGAGTTGTCTCCAACGGACACATCGTGATCGATAGACGATCGCGTATTGAGTATGACATTTTTGCCGATAACGGTTCTATTTTGAACTATGACACCAGCCATGATTTGTGCTGTTTGGTCTATCTCACAATCTCTACCGATAATCGCCGATGGATGGATAGCCCCACAAAAAATAAAGCCACGACTTGATAATCTATCGAATAAGTCTCGATGTAAAGCTAAATCGCCAGTGGAACCGAGACCGTTTACAAGTTCGTCGGTCTTCGGATTAATTGAGTTCAATAAATCATCGCCACCAATGACCTTTACGCCAAAAATTTTCGTTCCAACTTCGAATTTTGAGTCAATTATTCCACTTACGTTCTGATTTGATGAAATTAGTGAGTCAAGTAATACTCGCCCGTGGCCACCTCCGCCGATTAAGAATCGAGTCTTGTTGGGCATAATTTAGAGTAACTCGTTTTCGGCGATGTCACGGGTTGATTTTGTTCCTAGCAGATCCCAATATTTGAAGGGCGACTGCCCGGTGCCCGGTCGTTTGACGACAAGATTCTCAGGTGTGAAAATTTCACCCAATTTAATCGGCCTGCTGGCAACGATACTTCGACGAGCCACTTGCCGATTTTTGGTTTCGTTTGTAGTCGGGCTTTTTTCTGCACTGCCGAACGCAAATTCGATATCTCGGATATTTGCGACCAGTCTCTTGAACTCGTCGGGTTCGAGCGATGCTTGGTGGTCAGGACCAACCAAATCACGACTGGTCGTGAGATGCTTTTCTATGATGGTTGCGCCCATCGCTACTGCACCAACCGCAATGTGTGTGCCAACCGAGTGATCAGATAACCCGACCTGACAATCAAATTTTTGGCGCAGAGTAACCATTGCTCGAAGATTGATATCAATTGGCGAAGTGGGATAATCAGTTGTGCAATGCAAAAGTGTGACTCGTTGACGTAAGGCCTGCTTTCCGACGTTGCTCGCAAGCGCTTTTTTGCAAGCAGCCGTTGATGGTTTTGAAGTTTTATCGGAGGTCATACCAAAAGCAATAACCCCGAGAGCCAACTCGATTTCATCAACCGTGCTCATGCCCGTTGAAAGAATTAATTTCTCAGAGCACCTTGCAACTTCTAACAAAAACGGTGCATTTGTTAATTCTCCTGACCCAATTTTTATTGTCGAAAGTTCAAGATCAGAAATCAAAAATTGAAGACTCTGGCTATCAAATGGAGTCGAGAGAAACTCAATGCCACTTGTTTTGCAGTATTCAAACAGTTCGCGCTGCTGGGCGTGCGACAACTCGAGGCGTTGCAACATCTCTAATTGCGACTCTTGGCTACCTGTTTGGGCGATTTGATATTCAGCTTTTTTGGCACTGGTCGTAACTAAAGAACTGGCTATGAACGATTGAAATTTGACCGCGTCTGCCTTGGCTGCGACCGCTGCGTCAACCAGGCTGCGAGCAAGATCAATTGAGCCGTTATGGTTCACGCCTGCTTCGGCAATGATGAATGTGCTCGGCGTATTTGTCATTAAAAATTATCAAAGAATATTTTGTGTGTTGTCAACTTTGTATTCTTTAGCGTATCGGCGATGTTTTTTGCCGTGTTGCCAGAACCATATTTGCTTACGGTCTCTTGACAACGCGACTTCCATGAAGGTGAAAGTGCCTTCTCAATAGCGGTCTGAATTTCATGATGACCGAATTTGCAATCAATGATCGAATCGGCGCGAAGCCGACCATCTTGGCGCGTACCAATGTTTACAGTCGGCACATGCAGTGCAGGGGCTTCGATGACTCCGCTTGAGGAGTTTCCAATAACGACATTGGCAACTTTCATTAAATTTAGATAGTTTTTTTGACCAAGTGATTTGTGCAAAACCCGTCGCTTTGGCTGACGCAGTACAAATTTGGCTATCTCTTCGTTCACATATTTATATCCAGGGTCGGCATTGACGCCCGTGAAAACAATTGTTGCTTGAGTAAAGTGATCAAGTGCGGTCAACAACTCGGTGATTTCTGCAGTCGTTGACATTTCGCTTCGAGTAGTCGGGTGAACTGTGACTAACAACAATTCTCGTTGAAGTTCGACACCAACTATGGATGACAGTTCGTCTCGTGTCATTTTTTCGACATTCAGCAAAACATCAACTCCAAGTGCTCCAACATTGAACACCGTCTCGGGCGATTCACCAAGTTGGATCAACCTGCGCCGATAATCTTCGGCCGCGCAAAAATGAAGGTTGGACATTTTTGTGATGGCATGTCTGATGCTGTCATCAAATGCACCGGTGGTTACTTCTCCGCCGTGAATATGTGCGATCGGAATCCCTAAAATCAGAGCCGCTTGGGCTGCGCCGAGAATTTCATATCTGTCACCCAACACGACGACAACGTCTGGTTTAAGTGTTACGAAAGCATCGGCAAGTCGCGATGTTGCCCGACCCAGCGCGTGGGCGGTTTCAAGAACTGAATCGTCAGCAATTTCAATATCCACGAGGGCATCCGCGATGAAGCCATCTTGCTCAATGAATTTGATCGTTGAACCGTGCTGGGCTGATAAGTGTGCACCAGTAATGACAAGTTGAAAATCGATCTCTGAATCTTGCTCAAGCAATGTCATCAAGGGCGCGAGCAGTCCATATTCGGCTCGAGTTCCGGTAACCACACAGATTTTTCGGTTTGAACTCATAACCCTAAGTTCGCGCTGCTTGGCACATTGATCAATGAGCTAAGAAGCATTTGCGCGACTGGCAATTCTGCACGAGGCGAGTTTTCGTACATTGGAAGTTGATGCAGAAGGTTCCATGCGGGGCGACATAAATAACCTTTTGCACGCGAAGCCGCGAGCAGTTCATTTCGAATCTGCAGGCTTGGTTTCACTAGCCGAACAGTATTAAGCCAATAATTAGATGTTGTTTCATTTGGCTCACTCACAAATTGAAGTGACTCCGAATTTTTCAGCGCAATGCTGTATTTATTGGCGAGGTTTCGTTTGTTGTACAAAAATTCTTCCAAACGATTAAGTTGAGCACAACCAAGAGCGGCATTTAAATTTGGCATGCGATAGTTCCAGGCAGTTTCATCATGCATGAACTCCCATTCATGGGCGAGTTTCGCCGTTGTTGCAAGGTGGCGAATCTTTTTCGCGAGCGATTCGTCATTGGTCAGAATTGCACCGCCACCGCCAGTCGTAATGGTCTTGTTGCCGTTGAAACTTAAAATTCCACAAGCACCAAATGTTCCGGTGTGTTTTTTTCCAACGTAACTTCCAAGTGATTCGGCAGCGTCTTCAACAATCGGCAAGTCGAATTCTTTGGCAACCAAAACAAGTTCTTCAATCTGCATCGGGTGCCCAAATGTGTGCATTGGCACAATTGCGCCGATGCGTTGACCCGTTTTTGTGTTCACCAGATCATCGCCTTGTTTAGTTGTCGCCGATGCAAGGTGCTTTCGCAAGGCAACTGGATCCAACCCCAGAGTCACTGGATCACTATCGGCAAAATGTGGGGTTGCGCCGCAATGTGCGACCGCATTAGCCGTGCCGACAAAACTTAGTGACGGGACTATCACTTCGTCACCAGGTTTTATGCCCACCGAGTGCAAAGCAAGATGAAGTGCGCAAGTGCCGTTAACTACGGCAATTACATGCTCAGCACCGGTTATTTTTGACAGTTGATTTTCAAAACGAGTAACGAACTCACCAACTGATGAAACCCAACCAGATGACAAGCACTCGACAACCATTTGGTGTTCATGTTGGCCGATGCTTGGCTCGTGCAGAGCGATCGTTGACTTTTTAACTGGCCCCAACACGGAAATAAGTACTTCAAGAAATTCTCGTGTCGGCAGGTCGTGATTTGTCATTTATTTAAATGTTGTATCGATCTGCCTTGTAGCGCGACAAGTTGTTCGGGTCTGAGAACCAGTCGATCGTTCGTTGCAATCCGATTTTAAAACCATTGGCACCATCCAAAGATGGCCTCCACTTGAGAAGTTTTTCGGCTTTTTCAATCGAAGCGTGCAGTCGTTCGACTTCAGAATTTTTTGGTCGATCGCGTTGTTTGTCGTTGGCGAGTTTAAGGTCGACGCCCATAAGTCCGGCAATCGTCTTGGCCGTGTCTTCAACTGAAATTTCAAAGCCACTTCCTAGATTTATTGTCTGGCCAATAATTGCATCGTTCTCGGCGGCAGCGATGAAGCCAGATGCTGTGTCTTCAACGAACGTGAAGTCGCGCGTTGGAGAAAGAGCCCCAAGTTTTACTTCTCTGTTTGTTGCGAGTTGACTGATAATTGTCGGGATAACTGCTCGCGCGGATTGTCTTGGGCCATAAGTATTGAACGGCCGGAGAATGCCGACGGGTAAATCAAAGGAAGAATGAAAACTTAACGCAAGTTGATCGGCACCAACTTTTGATGCCGCATACGGTGACTGCGGATGTAATGGGTGATTCTCGTCGATCGGAATATGTTGCGCGGTGCCATAAACCTCACTCGTCGAAGTTTGTACGACACGCGACACATTGTGTCGCCGTGCAGCCTGCAAAATATTCAGTGTGCCCTTGATGTTGGTGTCGATATAGGTATCTGGCGAATGATACGAATATGGAATCGCGATCAACGCTGCAAGGTTCAAAATTATTTCTTGACCGGATACTGCAGCATCAACACCGTGTGGATCGCGAATATCCCCCGAGAAAACATCCAGGCTCTCACGAACTGACTGGTCTATATCATCAAGCCATCCCCAGGAATTGAACGAGTTATAAAGGACAAACGCTCGTACTTGATGACCGCGTTTAACAAGCGCCTCTACTAGGTGTGAACCGATGAACCCATCTGCGCCAGTGACGAGAATTTTCATTTGCTATTGACCTAGTAGACCCGTCAGTTTGGAGATCAAAAACGCCAACATCACCGAAATAAAAACCGCCAACACGACCCCAGAAAAGATGCTAGTGATACCGATCACACCGACTGATCGAATGTTCCAAGAACTTGCTGTCGGTGCGGTTAAATTAGGCCCCTGACCATCTACTCGAACAACATGCGAATTGGTTGCATCGGCATCTCGGTGTTTGGTGACCCACAACAAAGTAATCATGCTCAGCACGATGATTGCAGCAGACCCGACCGTAACATCAAAGACGGTGAGTGACATGAGTATCGACACGACCACGACTTCTCCTAGCGTATCGCCAGAGACGTCTGAGGAGCATCAAATAGTCGTCGCGCCCCGTCAAAGAAACATGTGGTGGGCGATACCAATGCTCACAATTGTTTGGTTGATAACTGGTGCAATGATTATTTCTTCGCTGGTTCGCGTCAACTATTGGGAAGTTGCACCTGGTTCAGTCGAGCAAGTGAGCTCCAGATTTTCGTTTGACAAAGATGCTCTCCAACTTGCTGATCGGTACAAACCAACTGCACCGGTTTTGTTTGTCACCGCATTCGGATCAAAACTCTCCGCGCTTGACGCTTTGCTCGGCACGATAGACCCTGATGTGGATGTGTTGAATCGCCTCGAGAAGTTCGGCGCGGTGACACCAGACCAACAAAGAGCCGTTGGGTTCAAGGCAATGATCACCGCGAAACAAATCGCAGAATACGTTGCGTTTCGTCGATTGGGTTATGAGGCGTCGATCAGTTACGGAGATTTAATAATCGACAGATTGGTTTGCGAGACTCAGCCGCGTCCGTTGAGTGCTTGCTTACAACTTACAATCGGCGACAAGATCACTTCTTTTGATGGTGTAAAAATTTCAACTTTGGCTGACCTACTTCCATTGATGGGTGATTACTCGCCGGGGGATGTTGTTGAAATAAAAGTCATGCTTCAGGGATCTTTTGAAGTAATCACCAAAGATGTCGAGTTGATTGTCAGTCCAGATGACCCAAATCGCACAATCATCGGAATATGGCCTGCCGATACGCGAATCGTTAGGTTGCCGTTTGAAGTTGATATCGACACCGACCTGATTGGCGGACCATCCGCTGGTCTCGCCTTCACTTTGGCCCTATTAGACGAGTTAACTCCTGGCGATTTAACCGGTGGAGTAAAAGTGGCCGCGACCGGCACGATTGACGGCGATGAAACGGTTGGCGCGATTGGTGCGCTGCGTCAGAAAACAGTCGCCGTTAAGGCTTCTGGTGCCAAAGTATTTTTTGTGCCGAGTTCGCAATCAGCTGAAGAACTTGAAGCGGCAAAGCGTGTCGCAGGATCAAAACTGCGTATCGCTCCAGTTGCAAATCTTGGTGAAGCGTTGGCGATACTCAAAGAGATGGGGGGCAGCGACATTTCTAATGACGCGATAGAGCTCTAGTCAAGGTTTAACCTTATATATATGGCGATTTCATTCTCGCGCCCTGACCCTTCATCCCCTGGTGCGGTTGGGTCCGCACAATTCAATATCTCAAAGCGCGGTTATAACCAGGGTGAAGTTCGCGACTTTTTGAGGATGGTTTCGGCCGAGTTGGCCAGGCTTCAGGAGCGTGAAAGATTTTTAGAAAGTGAAATGCGCGCGATGCAAACTCGCGGTTTGTCGGATCCTGGTGTTCTTGATGAAGCAACTGTGACGACATTGCTCGGCGAAGAGACGGCACGTGTGTTGTCTGTGGCTCGTGAAGCGGCGCAGCAAATGCGAATGCGTGCAGCCGAAAGTGCCGAGAGGTTGGTGCGGGAAGCAACTTCTGAAGTTGCAAGGTTACGCGAAGACGCCGAAATCGAAATTGAGCGCCGACTCAGTGATGCTTTGGATGACAGTGAATCTGAAATTGAACTTGCTAAACAGCAAGGTCGTGAAATGATAAACGAGGCTCGCGCATACAAAGAGAAAATGTTGACCGAACTTGCGCGGCGTCGCGAACTTGCCAAACAACAAATCGAACAACTAGTTCGTGATCGCGATCGGTTGATGTCAGCGTTTGAACGCGCACGGCTGGCAGCCAATGACGTGATGGGTGACTTGACTGAGTTCGATGAAGCAGCCGGAGATTTAAATCAAGTCATCCCTTATGGGGTGGTTGACGAGTCATTGCACAATGTTGTTCTTTTTGACAGAGAAAAGTTCGAAGACGATACTTTAGATAATTTACGCCCAGAAGTTACCAAGTTGCCTGATTTAGATTCGCGGCACCAGGTTGACCGAAGTTCACTTTCTACAGACGACAAAGAGTTGACTTTTAGTGCTGAGGAATCTTTTCTGACATCACCAGTTGATACACATACTGAGACACAAATAAAGCACGACTCGCTGAAAGAATTATCAACACGCGAGCCTGAGGTGAAACTTGAAGTAAAACCGGAAGTGACACCTGAAATTAAGGCAGAAGTAAAACCAGAAGTGAAGCCAGAAATAAAACTAGAGGCTAAACGTGACGTAAAGCCAGAACCAGATGAAGGACACAGGGCGAATGTCATTCAATTATTTGGTAGAACTTCAAGGCGACTGCATCCCTCGACTGATGAACCCGCAGCTTTAGTACCAGAAATCAAAGATGAAGCCAAAGGACAACAAACGCACACGAATTCAGTGCAAAAGCCTGTGCCAGTCAAGCCTGTGCCAGTCAAGCCTGTGCCAGTCAAGCCTGTAACTGTCAAGCCTGTAACTGTCAAGACTTCTGCACCAACGCCTCATGTCGATTCATCAAAAAAATCAAATATCGACGCTCTTTTTGCCAAGTTGCGTGAAGGTGGCGCAAATTCTGTCGCAAGTTCGGTTAAACAAGCGGCGCCAGTTCAGAAAAAAATCACCGAGTCACACGAAGCGATTTCAACGGCCAATCCGCCACCAGTTTCGGTGAAGCCTGATTCGAAAATGTTTTCGAAGCGGGACGAAGCACTGAACCCGCTAATCGAGACGCTGTCGAAAAGTCTTAAGCGCGTTTTGGCTGATGAAGAGAACTCAGTACTCAACTATTTGCAAAACAAGAAAGCACAAGTTGCATTAGAGACAGTTCTGCCAAGTTTTGATAGTCAAGTTCAATCATTTGTCGAAGCCACAAACAAAGATCTGATCGAAGCCGCAATGGCTGGAGCACAATCACTCTCAAAGAGCCTCAAGGTCGATCTGAGAAAAAAAATAAGTAATGCAACCGTGATGCAAGTCATGTCTAAAAAACTTGCTGATGCGATCGTGCTACCTTTGCGAACTCGAATTCAGAAATGCGTCGAAAAAAGCGCAGGAGACGGTAGTGAGATGTCAAATTTGATCCGCACCGTTTATCGTGAATGGAAAATGCAGCAGATAGATAAACTTGTTGGCGACATTGCGCGTCTTGCTTACAGTCGTGGCGCGTATCTTGTTCTCGACTCGGGCACAAAAGTCTGTTGGATGGTTGATCCGAATGGTCCCGCATGTTCAGACGCCGAAGATAATTCTCTCGCAGGCACAATTTCACTAGGTGAAAATTTTCCAACTGGACACGAGCATCCGGTCGTTCACCCGGGATGTCGCTGTCTCGTAGTTCCAGCCCACCGCTAGTCTTTCTCCCATGCGGAACCCCTCCGACTTACCGAGATCACCTCGTCCTCGTGGCGCATCGGGCGGTGGATTCGGCTTCAACGCGTTCAAAAAGGGCCGAGCAATCTGGACGGTTATCTTTGCAGTTTTTGTAGTCGGAGGAATTTCGGCTCGAAGCATTTCGGGTTTCTATGTTGACTTGCTGTGGCATGATGTGTTGGGTCGAACAGATATTTTCTGGGGGGTAATCACAACAAAGATTTCACTCGCCGCAATATTCGTCGCGGTTTTCGCAGTTGCGATGTTGATAAATTTGTGGCTTGCTGACCGTCTCGCCCCAGAAAATGTGCCGGTTTCTGTGGAACAACAAGTTCTTGCCGGGTATCGACAACTAGTCGCAAAGCGTCAATGGCTTGTCCGAATTGTCATTTCAGTTTTGCTCGCGCTTCTTGTCGGATTGCCAGCAGCGGCCCAGTGGCAAGATTGGCAATTGTTTCGCCACGCCCAACAGTTCGGCATTCAAGACCCGCTATTTTCCCGTGATTTAAGCTTCTACATTTTGCGTCTTCCTTTTTTTGAATTTTTGGTCAGTTGGTCATTCGCGGCACTTCTTTTAATCACGCTTGTCACAACGATGATCCACTATTTGAATGGTTCGATTCAGATGCAAATGCAAGGTCGACGGGTTACACCGCAAGCCAAAGCACATCTTTCAGTTCTGTTCGCTCTTATTGCGTTGTCACGTGCAGCGTCGTATTGGCTCGGTCGATTTGAACTAACTCGATCGACTCGCGGTGTGGTGCAGGGTGCAACCTATACAGATGTAAAGGCACAGTTACCTGCAACAAGTTTGATGATTCTTGTTTCACTCGCAGTAGCGGCTTTGTTTTTATGGAATGTTTTGCAAAAAGGATGGCGTTTACCTGTTCTTGCAACCATGCTCTGGGTTGTCGTCGCAATTGTGGCGGGCGCAATTTACCCCTCGCTTGTGCAGCGCTTTTCTGTGCAACCAAACGTGAGTACAAAAGAGCTGCCATATATTGACCGCAATTTGACCGCAACAAAAAATGCAATGGGGTTGAATGATGTAAATCAAGTTGATGTCAAGTTTGATTCCATAAGCGCAGCGGACGTCACTGCAGATGTTGAGCCATTGCGTGATGTTCGACAACTCGACCCGCTACAGATGCGTGATCGATTTGTCTTGGATGAAGGACAAACTTCGTATTTTGCGATTCGCGATCTAGATGTCGACCGCTATGAGATAGATGGTCGAATTCAACAAGTGTTGGTTGGTGCTCGAGAGTTAAATACGGCTGGCATTCCAAACCGCACATGGGTTTCACGACATCTCCTATATACGCACGGTTGTGGCCTGGTCGTTGCGCCAGCAAGCAAAGTTACGGTTGATGGACGACCTATTTATACGAACCTTGATGTGAAACGTCCAGAGTTGTATTTCGGTGAAGGCCTCGATTCTTATGCATTGGTAAACAGTCGCGAAGTTGAGCAACCTTGCGCAGATGGCAAGCCGAGCGCATTCTCTGGAGCCGGTGGTGTGCCACTTACATCACTCGTTCGCCGAGCAGCGTTCGCTGTTCATTTTGGTGAGTTCAATCTCTTCGGGTCAGGTTTGATCACACCACAGTCGCAGATCATGTTTTTCAGAAACGTTCGTGAGCGAGCTGAAAAAATTGCACCGTTTTTAAAAATGGACGCCGACCCGTATCCCGTTGTGGTCGATGGAAAAGTCATGTGGGTATTGGATGCATATACAACAACTAATCGATATCCATATGCGCAAAGGGCAAACATCGACCAATTGACTGTTGGCAGTGGTCTGAATACTGACTTCAACTATGTTCGCAACAGCGTAAAAATAGTCATTGATGCCTATGACGGGTCAATGAAATTTTATGTTGTAGATCCGAAGGATCCGATTGTTTCGACGTGGCAATCGGTGTACCCAAAATTATTTACACCGGTGTCGATGGCACCGAAGCAACTTGTCGAACACTTCAGATATCCGGAAGATTTATTCAGGGTGCAGACGAATACCTACGGTCGATATCAGTTCAACGATGCGACAATGTTTTTTAATCGCAATGCTGCTTGGAGTGTCGCTCAAGCACCTGCAATTGAACCCGAAGGATCAACCGGTGCAGTATCTGGTGGACTCGTAGACGACTTAAATTCGGTCAATACCGGAGAAGTTCGTGACGCCAGCGTGGCGCGATTTGAGCCGTATTACACGATGTTTCATGCGCCAAATAGTGGACAAAAATCAGGCGTGTTTTCAATGCTGCGTCCGTTCGTGCCGTTTTCGGCTGACAATGCCCGCAAAGAGCTCCGCGCTTTCATGGTCGTCTCAAGCGAGCCTGCGACATACGGTCAATTAACGGTTTATAAAATCAACGATCCGTTGCCAGAGGGACCAGCAACGGTTGCCGCAGAGATTGGTAGTGACCCGATTGTTTCGCAACAGATCACCTTGCTTGATCAAAGAGGCTCTCGGGTAATTTTTGGTGACTTGCAAATTGTTAGTGTCGGAAAAGGCCTTGTTTACGTTCGGCCTTTATTCGTGCGACCTGATGATCCGTCGGCAAAACAAATATTCGTGCGGAAGTTTCTTGCGTCGTATAACAACAAAGTTGTGCTAGCAGACGATCTAACTTCGGCGGTTACTAAATTATTTCCGGGCTTCAAGGACAATCTTGGTGACAGAATTAATGACGGCTCAGTCGCGCCAACCGATGACACAGCAACTGGTAGCGCGCCAACCGATGGTACCCAAACAACTGACACAAGCGTGCCCGCGAGCACGGGTGACAGCACGACATTAGATACTCCAAGTGCATTGCTCGCAAAAGCCGAAGAATTGTTCGCACAAGCCGATGCGGCACTTGGTGAAACTCCGCCAGATTTTGCCTTGTATCAGCAGAAACTTGCCGAAGCCAGAAGTTTGATTAGCAAGGCAATTGCTTTAATCGGCGGCTGAGAACTTTCAAAAAACTAGTTTCAGAATTATTGAATTCGACGAATTTGTTCAACTAATTCGGCAAGGTCTTGTCTGAAGGCAATTTCGTACCGTGCCTGCTCGTTGGCGATTCTTATTTGATTAACACGAAGTTGTTCTAACGCTTCTTGTGAGGCATTGTCTTGCGAAGACTTGGTCAAAGACTCGATTTCGGATCCAAGTTCGTGAATTTGATTTGAAAGTTCGGTGGTCATCTTGGTGACTCTTTGCTCGATGATAGAAATTTTTTGATCCAAACCATTTGTCATTGCTGTAACGAGCGATAAGGCGTTCGTTCGTTTAGTTAATTCTTCGCGCAGTGCGACGAGTTCTGTCCTTAACGATTCCAAGTCAGACCGTGATGCTTTTGGAGTTCGATTGAAAAGAGCCATCGCACCTGCGATTATGGCACGCCGATGGTAGCCTAAGTGGTACGACGCGGGGTGGAGCAGTCCGGTAGCTCGTTGGGCTCATAACCCAAAGGTCGAAGGTTCAAAACCTACCCCCGCCCCCATATCGCTGTAAGTTACAACGAGTCACTTTCGCAAAATGAGCTAACCATGAACAGGCGTGAAAGAGTGCCAGGACTTCGCAA